>JAABUL010004564.1_pt1 | contig 18335 bp, 1 predicted proteins | sample 5559151 | NCBI WGS metagenome assembly JAABUL01 (sample SAMN10711876, study PRJNA513368) | rock metagenome | isolation source: Antarctica rocks | place: Antarctica: Victoria Land, Pudding Butte sud | reverse complement strand
TTTTTGCTATCTAATCAAAAAGAAATGTTTTGCTATTCGGAACTTCTATAGATATTTAGAGTTATATACTCTATTATATTCTGAGACGCTAGCGCGTCGAAGACGCTATAATATTACAAATTGTAATAGACAAGACAAAGAGATTCTAATATCTCGCGAAAGTTTAATATTTTTTTAAAGACGTTTGCGAAAGCTTGTTTAGTCTCTTGTTATTAGTTTTTCTCAATTAATAATTGTAATTCTTAGCTATACTCAAAGCTTTTAAAATTGTACTTGTATCGAATTTAAGATACAATAACTTTTAAGTACTTAGTCTTGCTAATTTACTTAGAGCAGCTTAGAGCTAAATAAATAAACGTCGATACAATAAGTTTTTAGCTATAATTATTATATAAAAATAAATATTAAATTGCAATTGTAAAGTAAATATAAACAATTTAATTTAATATTTTTTTAAACAAACTTTATCAAGATTGTTGCTTAAATAATATTAACAAATTTATTAAGAGCAAAAAGCTTTGTACTTTTAAAAATTTGTTAATATTGTATAAATAAGTTTACAAGATTAGTAATACAAATTATTTAAGTTATATTCAATACTTTAAATATTATAAAAAGAGATATTATAAAATAAATTGTCTTAATAAATATAAAAAAACAAGTTAATTGTTGTTGTTATTATTATATAACTAGACTAATTGTTTGGAACCGAATTTTATAAATTATAAAATTACTAACTATATTGGGTTAAAGTTTGATTTAATTAGATATAACTTTCGGATCGAGTTTTTGATTTCGGGAAAAAATTAATTTAAACAATTAGTCTATATACAACAAATGCAAAAAAAGATTAAGCTTTGTTAATATCTTGCAAATAAAGCAAAAAAAAACAAATAAAAGCAATAAATTTAATTTTAGCAAAAAATTAAATTTAACTTTTTAATAATAAATATCAAGTTATAGATCTAGTTAATTTAAGAGCTAAGCTAAATCTTATTAATTATATATATATAGTACAATAGAAATTGCAATTTGTATTTGTTATTTTATTAATATTAGATTTTTTTAATAACAATAATTATTATTGTTACAATATCTATAAGTTAATCTATTATTTAATAAACTTATAAAGTTAATATTAAAAATATATTATCTTATTCTACTTAATAGAATATATAAGTTTTAATCTAATATTAAATATATTAATGCTAGTTAAGCAAAATATATTAGTTAATTCGAAAACAAAAAGTTAGCAATTTAAGATCGCAAGTAGAAAACCAAAAAAAATAATTTTAAGCAATTAATTTTAGATTTTGTTAAATATAGTATAATTTATACAATTTTTTGCGTTAATATTATAAAGATATCAAATAAAAATCTAACAAAGTTTAAGATTTCTAAGAATTTAAAAAATTTAAAAAAAGTTTATAATAATAAATTGATTAGAATTTTATCAAAATTAGAAAAAGAAAACTATATTGTTAAGTTTTAGAACAATAAAAAGTTATTGTTTATATTTCTTTATAATCTTTTCTAGATTAAGCTAGTAATATTTTAACAATATTTTTATACTATATTAGTTAAAAATTAAATTAAGTATTTAGTTTTGTTTATAAACATCTCTATTTTTGTTATATTAAAATCGAAGAATAAGTTATATCTATACATTAACTATAAAGATTCAAATGCAACTATTATTAAGAATTGTTATTTATTGTCTCTAATTATAAAAACGCTAGATTATTTATATAAAGCAAAGTACTTTGTTATTTTAAACTTAAAGAACGTCTATTATTGTATTTGCATTAAATGCAATAATAAATAAAAGATAATATTTCGTATACGCTATAAATATTTTACGTACTAAATTATATTATTTGAACTAGCAAACGTATTCGCAACTTTCTAAATTTATATAAATAAAATATTGCGAAAATTAATTAATATAACTTGCGTAATCTATATAGATAATATATTTATCTATAACAATAATTCGACAAAGCAATAAGATTATATTAAATAAGTAAAAAAATAATTTTGCGAATATTTGTTATACATTAATCTAAAGAAATGTAAATTTAATATTATTAAAATTAAATTTTTAAATTTTATTATATTCTTAAAGAATATGCAAATAAACTTAAAAAAAATTAAAAAAATTAAAAGATAATTTAAATCAAATCTTGTTACAAGCTCTAAATATTTTTAGATTTTATAAACTTTTATAGATACTTTATATTTTATTATTAAAAAAGAATTGTCTCTCTTATTAATTTATTAAAAGAAAGTAAAAATAACAAAACTAAGAAATTTAACTTTTTTGTTTGATCAAATAAAGTAAAGCAAATGTTTTGTTAATTTTGCGATATTTTTATATTAATTTGACTACTTTGTTATTACAATTTAAACAAGAAACTTAAAGTAAAGATTAACATATTTAACTTTATAATTGCAAGTATCTTAAATTAATCAAATAATAACAAAAATTAACGTTTAATAATATTTCAATCGCGAAAACTAATTTTAATAAAACAAAATTATAAAATATATAATTAGAAATTGCCAACTATTATAATTGCCTTTAAGTAATAAAAATACTACTTAAAGAGCAATACTTATTTTATAAAAATATAATTAAATTATAATAATCTTAGAAAATTTATAATTTAAAAGAAACTAAATTTAGAATAAGTTTATTAAGTGCTTAAGTTAGTTATTTATAACTTTAAAATCTTTTATTGTTTAAATAAATAAAAATTAACCAAAAAAATATTAAGATATTTTAATTATAAAGAGATTTTATTGTTAAATACAAGATTGTTATTAATATTGCAAAACAAAAATATATTATTATTTAACAAAAATTTGTTAACGCAAAGCAAACAAAAGATATTAAACAATTTAACTCTTATATTTTAACTAGTAAAAGAATTTATTAATAATGCGAAAGTTTTGCGATTATAAAGTAAAAAGAGAGTTTTAAAAAATTAGTATTTTTATTTTAACTAACTAATATATAGATTGTTATTTCAAAAAAAGTAATTAAAAATATATTCAAAGAATTGTATAAAAAACATTAACAATTAATAAAATTCTTAATAGAAAATCTTTAAATTAAAGATACTTAAATCGAAAAAATTTGAGTCAAAATTAAAAAGTTGTTTTGTTATAAATAAAAAATATAAGCTTTCAATTAAAAGAGTTTTGTTAAATATTATAAATTATTTTACGTTTTAGAAAATATAATCGTTAAAAAAAAATCGCAAAAATTATAACAACTCTTTAACAAAATATTTTAAAAAAAAAATTAATTTATTTTAAAGAAAGTATTTTAATTTTTTTATATAAAGTAAATAAAATTATATATTAAAATATATAATATTTGTTAACGTATAAAAGTTTTTTATTATAAATTATATAATAAGTTTCAATTCTTATTTGTTGCAAAGAAGTTATAGAAGAAAATTATTATAAACTTTGTAATAAATTTGTTGTTAAACAAATATTATAAAGTTATATATAACTTAATTTATATAATAGTTAATTGTTGTACAAAAACAATTAAATATATATTTATAATTATTAGAATTAATATTGTAGAATTAGCCAAAATATTTTTTGATAAAATTGTTTTATATTTCGAAACGTTAATTTATATAATAAGCGATAAAAAAAATCTTAATTAATAATTTTTAGTTTGCTATATATTTTTATGTATAAATTAAAAAAAAAAAAAATATTGTTTATTTTTAAATAAATAATTTAATTAAACAACAAAACTAAGTTTTTAAATATTATTTTCGCGCTTATATTAACGTTAAATAGACAAAATAAGTAAATTTATTATTAATAGCAAAATTTGTTTATAACAATAATTATTATAATTTAATTAAAGCTTTGTTGTTTATTTAATATATAATTATTACTTAAAATTTTACTATAAAGTTAAGAACAACTTTATTAAAAAAAAGATATTATTAATACAAAAATAAGTAAAATAGCTTTATAATTCAAAAAAAGTTTTAACAAAATATTTTAAAAATATTGTCGCATAATAAGCGAAATACTATAATAAAGAATATAAATTAAAGAGTTTTACTATAGAAGAATTAATTATACTCTTAATTAAAAATCTAAAACAAAAAAAGTTTAACAAAAAAATATTGCACAAATATATTAAATTGTTTAGAATTAAAAATAAGAATAAAACGCAAGTTTATTGTTTTACTCTATCTAATATCTATTAAATTTATAATATTTTTTATATTTTATTTCTAAAGTTATACTTGCATTGTATTAACAATAAGTTAACAAAACGAATATTGCAAATTTCGAAACTTATTAATAATAAAGTTTAATAAAAAATTAAAGAAATTCTAGATAAAACTAAGTTAAAGAGACAAATATAATATAAGATTAAATAAATAAATTAGAACAAGAAGTACAATTAATAATTAAGAGAAAAGTTTCTAAATAATATTAATAAATCGCAAAAGAATTTTGAAAAATAAATATATAGCAAACAAAGATAAAAATAATAATATAATATATATTGCAACAATAATAATTATATTAAATAAATTTTTTTATAAAATATTGCGCAATTGTTATTGCAATATTATTGTATAATAAAACTTACAAAAAAAGATTTCTTTATTTTGTTATACAAAATATTAAAAATAATAAAATTATCTCTTTTAATATAAATGCTTAAAATATAGTTTAAAAACACAATTATTTTATTATTTTTTATTGGTTAACAATATATTGTAGTAACTTAGTAAATCTTTAATATTTTACTAAATTTGTCTTAAAAAAACTAAAGAAAACTTTTAAATTTATTTAAAAATTAATTCTTAAATTTTTTAAAATTAATTATAGACAAATTTTCAAAATTGTTTAAAGTATCTATATTCTTTTAAAAAAAACTAAATTGCAAAAAATTTAATTTGTATTTTTTTTTATTTTTTTATAAATTGATTTTTGTTATTTATATATTTTTGCATTTTTTATTTTTAAAAAATATACAAATAAACAAAATATAAACAAAACATAAACAAAATAAGAATATATTATATTTTTATTTAATAATTTTGTTAACAATTTAAAGTTACAAAAAAGTTTAATTGCAAAATTGTAAAACTTTACAAAAAAAAGTTAAATCTATTTAATTTAAATTAACAATAAACTTAAGAATATTTTGTGCAGATTTAATTTTTTTGTTTTTGTTTTTGTTAATATTTTGTTTTTGTTTTTGTTTTTATTTTGCTTTAAATTTCAAATATATATTAATAAAAATATTAAAAAGCAAGCAAAAATATTTATCTTTTTTTTTGAAAGTAGATCGATTAATTGTTGTATTTTAACAAAAACTTTATTTTAAATTAATTTTGTTTTTGCAAATTTCTATTCGAATTTAATTTAATATTTTAAAGTGCAAATTAAATTGTATTTAAATTAATAAATATAAAATTAAGTTTAATTTATTATTAATAAAACAAATTCTTTATTGTATTGATAATTTTTTATTTTGCAAATTATATTTTTTTGTATATATTTTATTGTTTTAGAAATTACATTTTTAATTTCGAATTTTTTATAATAATTAATAACAAGATACTTTATTTAATTTTAAAAATATTCTATAAATTAATAAATATTAGCAATTATTATATTGTAAATAGAAATAAAACTTATTGCAATACAATAATTTAATTTACGATTAAAAATTTTGCAACAAATATAAGAACTTTTTTTTCGCAAATATATATATATTTGTTTATACAAATTATATATAAAAGATTATTATAAATTGTAATATATTAATTTCGCAAACAATAAAATATTAAAATTATTTACTTGTTAATTTTTTCAATCTTTTAAAAGATAAAGATAAAGATAAAGATATATTAATTTAAGATTTATATTATATATATAAGCTTTATATATTATTGTCTTTGCAACAATTTATTTATAACAAAAAAACAATTGCAGTTAAAAAAAAAAGAAAAAAGAAAAAAGAAAAAATTTATATTTATAATTTGTTTAATATTTGCGCAATATTAACTTTACTTTAAACTTTATTTAAAATTTTAATAACAATAATAATTAGACTGATCGTTCGGTTCCAACAGTTGGAACCGAATTGCATAAATTATGAAAATACTAACTATATTAGATTAAAACTTGGCCTAATTAGATATAACTTTCGGGTCGGGTTATAGATTTCGGGGAAAAACCGACCCGAACGGTCAGTCTAATAATAATAAAACAATAATTTATTATAAATTGTTATTGTTATTATTATATTGTTTTACAAATTATATTAAACTAAAGTACAAATTAGTTTTTATTAGATAAAAAACTCTTTTTCTTCTAATTTTTAAAGAGATTTAAAAAGATTTTATTAGCTTTTTGTAATATTAGCACTTAGCAAATATCTTTATTTTTAATAAGACTAATATAGCTTTTTATATTATTAAGAATTAATATTTTAAGAGAGAAAATAATTGTAATATTATAGCGTCTTCGATATATTAGCGTCTTAAAATATAATAGAGTATATAATCTTAAGTATCTATAAAAGATCTAAATAATACAATATCTCTTTTTAAGTTAAATACCAAAGAATAAGCTTGCACGTTATAACAAATGTTAGATAAAAAGAAAGTTTGTCTCTTATTGCTCTTCAACAATTAGTTTTACTACTATCTACTCTATATAGTTAAGATATAGTTGTTACAATTAGAGCTTTAATAGCTAGTATATAGTTAATTAACAAGAATACTAGCTATATAGAACTAACTATATACAGAAACTAGATATAAGTACTATAGATATCAAGACGCTAGATATTACTTGTAGTATATTTAAGACTAGAAAGCAAAAATCTAAAAAGTAACTAAAAAACAAGGTCTATCTAATCTAAAATTATAGTACTATTTTCTTTTTTTATTTGCAAATTTCGATAAAGTAATATCGAATTTCTTAATAAATATTTCTAGTTAACTTTGATTAATTTCGAGTGCTTGTTAAATACAAGTTTTGATTAATATCAAATATATATTAAGTATTGTTTAATAATTAAAATTGAAGTTTTCGATATATATTAAACAAAAAAATTAATTTGTCGAATAAAGAAAAATAATTAGAAATTTTAAAACAAAATATATAAAAAACAATAATATACAAAGTAAAGAGTATATATATTGCAAATAATATTCTACTTAACTCTTAACTATTTTTAATTAATATTAAGTATATTTGTTAAATACAATATAATATTCGAAATCAAATATTAAGTAACTATTAAATATATATATATTGCGATAGACTTCTTGTATTAATATTTTTTTTAATATATTAAATTTAAGACAACTTAATCTTAATTTTAATTAGTTTAGTAAAGAATTGTTAAATTTGAAACAATATACAAAACAAACAATCTCTCGATAAATATATAAAATATTATTGTTAAAAATTATATCTTTTCTTTAAACATATTCTAATATATAAACTTTTATATTCTAATTAAGTTTGCAACTTGTAACAAACACAATTTTTACAATTGTTCTAAAACTAAATAGATATTTATAATATAAAATAAGATAGAATTAATAAAGAAGTTAACAAACGTATTTTTGATTCTATAAGAGAAGATAGATTAATTAATATAGAATATAAATGTTTTAAACTACATTTTCTTAAATTGTTGTTTTTGTTATTATCGAAAACTATACTAGTACTTAAATCGATATATAATAGATTTTCTTTTTAGATATTGTTCTCTCTAGATTTACTAGATCAAATTGAAATATTATTGTTTATGCTATTATTATTCTTAAATAAAATAGTTGTTTAACAAATAAACTATTTTTAATAAGTTCTAGAGCAAGATTTTCTAGCAAGAAAGACAACAATATTAAGATATAATTTGTAAGTTTTGCAAGCAATATCTTAAACTTATTATCTAGTATTGTAAAGAATAGAAGCAAAAACTTTATTCGAACAATATTGTTGCTAGCTATCTTGTTAATTGTGTTAGATAGCAAAGCGTATATAGCTCGAAGTCTTTTCTATATTCTCGCATATAATAATATATTCTATTGTATTGTTTTACGTCAATTAGATATACAATAAGACTCGACACATCACATAAATACTAGTTAAATAAATATACGTAAATCTATAATAAAGAGATTGTTTAATTTCTTTTTAATATTTGCAATTTTGTAAAAATTGCTTTTATTTTAACAAAACAATCTAAATAGCTTGTTAAAAATCGAATATTTAAAATTAATCGATAATAATTAGAAGAATTACACAATTCTAGTCTTTCGATAAGTTAAAACATAAAAGACAATAACTGATTTTTTTTTATAATAAACAATATAATAGCGTCTATCTTAATCTACTAAAATATTTATTATAATATAAGTAACATAATAAAGAAGTAAACAATATAGAATATCTTAAACAAGAGATTCTTAGAGCAAATTAAACTAACTTAGATTATATTAGATTTAGACTAATTGTTCGGGTCGGTTTTTCCCCAAAATCTATAATCGGACCCGAAAGTTATACCTAATTAGGCCAAGTTTTAACCTAATATAGTTAGTATTTTCATAATTTATGCAATTCGGTTCCAACTGTTGGAACCGACTGGTCAGTCTACAATTTTCTACATTTTTGTTGTTGTTATTAACATTATTCTCTTTATTATTTTACTATGTCTCTTGCATCGTCTAAAAAGAGTGTTTATCTATTATTTGATAATCTTATTAAGATTATTAATAAGCATGCAAGAATCGAAGACTACGCGATTGTTAAAGATTGCTTTAAGCAATTTAAAAAGAATATTTTAATAAAGATCTTTGTTAGATGCAATATTTACAACAAAACTAAATTTGTCGACAATAAATATTGTGTTACATTTAGTTGAAAAAAGAATTGCAATTTTATTATTATTGCGAAACTAAAGAATAATTACGAAGATCTAGAAACTAACAAAGAGCAATAATATCTAAAAATTGTCAATTCTTATTATAATTATTTTTCTATTAATTAAAGTACGCATTTTGTATTGCGAAAAATAGCTATAGATACTACAATTAAAAAGAAGATCGAAAAGAAGTTTGTTAAGAACTTTAAGATAATAGCAATTTTAATAGATTTTTGTCTTAATAGCGACTCAAAAAATTCTATTTTTAAATCGCAAAATATTTGAAACACATATTAAGAATTAAAGATTAAATAACTTGAATACTTAATATCTACTTAGACGTTAATAAAGATCTTAAATAACACAAAAAAATAATATATAAATTACAAGAAAAAGAAATATAACAATAAATTGAAATAAATAGATATTTGTAGTCTTGTTATTGTTTCTAATCAATTATAGATTTTTTTTATATATTAGAATGTATATAATAGATTCTACGCAATAACTTGAAAATTCTTATTATAAATTGTATTTACAAAACAAACAAATACAAAATGTTGTTGCTTATTATTATTAAAGTAACGTACTTAAATATCTCTTTCTTTGTTGTTTTTTGCTTTATAAAAGACAAGAATTTTAACAACTATTGCTAGATATTAAAAATAATAAAACAACTCTACAATTATCTAAATTTGCTCTATTTAAAGATTATTCTATCTAATAACAATAAAGTTTTTGTTTCAACTATATTAAACGTCTTTGATTGTCGCAAATTTAATTGCAAAATTATATATTATATTTTATATATTTAATATATCAACAACAATTTTACAGAGTACAGTATTGCAAAAAATATTTTCGAACAAAAAAAATTAAAAGTCTTGTTTGTGTAAGTAGAACGCAATTGTTTACTTTTCTATTAAAGCAAAACTTAATACAATTTATCAAAACTTCTATATAAAATATATCGAGATAAATGTGCAAATCAATATTTATATTGAAGAAAACATCTAATTGTAGCGTCAAAAGTAGACTAAATATTATATTGATAAAATTTTGCACTTCGACAATATTATTATCTTACGTAGCAAAGACGATTATTGCGTAGTAAAAAAAAAGCTTTAATTTTTGATCGACAATCTTTATACAATAACTACTAGAATAGATATATTGCTCGATAAGCAATATTATAATTACAACAACAAAATTGAGAAGACAAAAGCATATCTATTAAAGAAGTTGCAAAATCGACTCTTTCTAAAAAATCTTATTGTTTTTGTCAATTCTATAGCTTTAAATATAATAGTTAATCAATATCTATGTTTTGTCGATATCTCTACAACTCTTGTAGCATGTATCAATATCTTTATTACAACTATAAAACTTTTTTGCGCTTATTGTATTTAAGATTGTCTCTACAATTAAACTAGCAATTACGTTTTAAAACTAGAGAATATATATTTTTATTAACAATTTATAAAGTTGTCAAGACAAGCAATGCGACAAACAAAAAAACTAAAAAAGAATTATACAAACGCAAGCAATAGTAACAATAAGTCTATAAATGTTAATTCTATATCTTTGTTAATTACTTCTATTGTTAATATTCTACGCGTTTAGAAGTCGACAATAGTTAAGTCTAAAAGATATCTATTAAAAGCTCTTAATTGCGTGTAAGCAAGAGTCTCGCAACAATTTATTGTCTTGCAATAACAACAACAAATGTTTAAAAACTCTATACAACAAAAGTTGTTTAAATTCGAATACGCGCAAACTTAAATATCTAACAATCAATCGCAATTGCATTTACAAAGCTAGCAAAATAAACAAAAAGTTTTCGACAAGATAGACAAGAAGATATAAGAAAAGCAACAACAAGGAAACAAATTTCAAGTGTTTCAATTATCTATATAGATAGTTTTTAAATATAACTAGAGATGCAAATAAAGATTAATTCTAAGTATACAAAAGATATATTTTAAGTTTAAATTTGCATCGAGAGATTTATAAGAAACTATATTAATTTTGGTAATAATTAGACACAAAAGTAAATATCTTTTCTAATATCTTCTTGCTAATTTTTTTACAAAGATTAAACTTAGTGCAAGAGATAATATATATGCAAAGTTCTCGATAATGTATAATCAAAGTAGAATAATATATGTAGAGTAATTATCTTATAAAATAGATTAACAACTAGTTAAACAAAACAAAATTAAATTTAAAAAAAAACAATATCTATATTGTTTGTTTAGTATCTAATAAATATTATATATTTTGTAAAAGATAAATCTAGAAAATTAAACAAAAAATTAATAACAAGATTTTTTGCTATAAAGTTCGTTAAATTGTTCGAAATTTTAAACAATATAAAAATCTAAATTATATTAAGATTTTTGCAATTGTAGTTAAATCTATAAGCTATAAAACTATTTTTATTTTTGTTATTGTTAACAACTAAAATCTAGAATAAATAGATATTATTATTGTTTTTTTTTACAAAAATATTAATAAAAAAATCTATATAAAATTGTTTTACAACTTTAAGCAAAACAAAAAAAATTCTTAATTTAGAAAAGCTCTTTATAGACTTAAACAATTATTTCGAATATAATATAATACTTTTGCAATATTTTTTAAAAAGTATTATTTTGTTTGTTAAACTTCGATTTAAGTATTTTTATTAATAATTTTACTATTATTGTTATCTATATAGACAATCTCTTAATTGTCGATATTAATAGAAAATTTATTAATACTATTAAAAGAACTTTTGTTAATTAATTTAAAATAATTAATTTAAATTTTGTTTAATAATATCTAGAAATTGAAATTAAATATAATTTTGTAATTTAAACTTTTTATTTAAATTAGAAAGTATATTTGAAAAAGATATTAAAAAACTATAAAATATAGAAATATAAATTAGTTGCTATCTTTATAGATATATTTAAAATATACGTTGTCGACTCAAACTATATTATAAATTCGAATTATTGTTATATTTATTAATTAGCGATTAATTCTCTTATATACGCAATATTAGATATTCGATTAAATATTATTTTTGTTGTCTTAGTAATAAGCAAATATATTTTTAATTTTATTAATATTTATTAAAAGATTGTTAAACAAATATTTTGTTATTTTCGAAATACTTTTAATTTTTGTTTTATTTTTTGTAAAAATATTTGTTTTCTATTAGACTATATCGATATTAACTAAAACAAAAATTAAAATACTTGTTATTCTATTTCTAAATATATTTTTAATCTAGAGAGTATTGCTATTAGTTAATTATTTAAATATTAATTAATTGTTGCTTTTTTTATTTGCAAAGTCGAATATATTAAACAAATATAAACTATTAAAAAAACTATTTAACTTCAAATATTGTTAAAGTAGTTGCAACTATTTTATTTATTTTTATTATTACTATTTATATCTAGAACTCTTATTGTTGTTAAAAAGTTTTTTAATACTCTTAATATTATGTCTAGTTGTTATTGTTATCTATTGCAACAATTAGAAAACTATAGTATTTGCTAAAAATTTCGCGCAATATATTTAAACAAAATATATAAATATTTAAATTTAATTTGATTGCAAAAAGATCGCAAATAATTAGATTAAACTAAAATATATTTTTATTAAAAAACAAATAATTGATAAATCAATTAAAAGTTTTTTTTGTAATATACTTAAAATATTTCGACAAGCTTTTAAACTAATTTAATAACTAAACTACTTGTAATCTCAAATATAAATATTAGATTTAATTATTTAAATAATTTGCAACTAAATAGTTGCTATATCTATTGCTATTAATCTTTGTATTATTTATTTAAATTTGGACTTTTTTTTTTTTTTTACTTTACTAATAAAGCTATCAAATATTATTAACAATATCTATATAATCTTTTGTTAAAATTCTATCTTTTATATATTTTTTGAATTTTAGAGTATCTCAAACGCGTAAATATATATATTTATATATAAATTGCTAACAAAAAACTTTTATATACTTTTTTTACTTTTGCTAGAAAGATGCTTAAAACTTAATAGTTTTAAAATAGATTTCAAACTTAATAAAATATAATTTATATAGAAGCTAATTTCTAGATTTAAATTAAATAGAAGTATCGAAATATTGTAATTAATTTAATTTAGTATTAATACTATTCGATTCAATACTATTTAACTCGATACTATTATATAATTGATTCGAATAGCTTTAATCAACATATATAGATAAACAAAGTCTTAGCTTCTATATAGTAACTAAACGTTCTACTATCTATTATTTTGACAATCTATCTATATATATTGATCGAAGCTATTTGAATTAATTATATAATATCGAGTCGAATAGTATTAAGTTAAATAGTGTTAACACTAGATTAAATTAATTATAGTATTCCGACAAATATAGTGTATAGTCGACTCTTATATAATATAAAAAAGAAAAAAGTTTTCAAACTATTTCTTAAATTTGTAAAAGACTTTTTGCAAAATCGATATACTATAATTATAATTAATAGCTATATAATAGCAAAGCGCAATATAAACGTAAATATATTGTAAAACTTTTTGTTATTATTAATATTATATTTGTTTTACAACGCAAACTTGTTAAAAATATACAATAATATTAAATTAAAAATTTGTTTTATTAAGTTTGTGTCAAAATAATAGATAGTAGAACGCTTAGTTTCTATATAGAAGCTGGGACTTTGTCTATCTATATATATTGATCGGAGCTACCCGAACCAATTATATAATATTGGATCGAATAGTGTCGAGTCAAGTAGTATCGATACTAGATTAAATCGATTATAATATTTTGACACTTTTATTTGATCTAAATTTAGAAATTAGTTTCTATATAGACTATATTCTATATTTTATTAAATTTAAAATCTATTTTAAAACTATTAAGTCTCGAGTATCTTTTTAGCAAAAGTAAAAAAAAAATATAAAAGTTCTTTGTTAGCAATTTATATATAGACGTACGTATATTTACGCGTTCGAGATACTCTAAGATTCGAAAAATATATAAAGAACAAAATTCTAACAAAGAATTATGCAAATATTGTTGATAGTATTCGATAACTTTATTAATAAAACAAAGAAAATAATAAATATAGATTTAAATAGATAATACAAAAATCGATAGCAATAGATATAGCAACTATCTAGTCGCAAATTGTTCAAATAATTAAATCTAATATCTATATCCAAAATTATAGATAATTTAATTATCAAATAAGTTCAAAAGCTTGTCGAAATACTTCAAATATATTACAAAAAAAAAATTAATTAGTCTATCAACTATTTGTTTTTTGATAGAAATATATTTTAGTTTAATCTAACTATTTGCAATTTTTTTGCAAACAAACTAAATTTAAATATCTATATACTTTGTTCAAACATATTGCGCGAAATTTTTAGCAAGCACTATAGTTTTTTAATTGTCGCAATAGATAACAATAATAACTAGATATAGTATTAAGAATATTAAAAAAGAAATTTTAATAGCAACAAGAATTCTAAACATAAGCAATAACAATAGAAATAAATAAAATAATTGCAACTACTTTAATAGTATTTGAAGTCAAATAATCTTTTTAACAATCTATATTTGCTCGATATACTCGACTTTGCAAATAGAAAAAGCAACAATTAATTAATATTTAAATAATTAACTAATAGTAGCACTCTCTAGATTAAAGATATATTTAGAGATAGAACAACAACTATTTTAATTTTTGTCTCAATTGATATCAATATAGTTTGACAAAAAATAGATACTTCTATAGAAAATAAGATAAAAATTAAAAGTATTTCAAAAATAACAAAATATTTGTTTAACAATCTTTTAGTAAGCGTCGATAGAATTGAAAGTATATCTATTTATTACTAAGACAACAAAAGCAATATCTAATTAGATATCTAGTATTACGTATATAAAAAAATTAATTGCCAATTAATAGATATAACAATAATCTAAATCGACAATATAGTTCAAATCGACAATATATATTTTAAATATATCTATAAAAGTAACAACTAATTTATACTTCTATATTTTGTAATTTTTTAATATCTTTTCTAAATATATTTTCTAACTTAAATAGAAAATTCAAATTGCAAAATTGCGCTTAATTTTAATTTCTAGATACTATTAAACAAAATCTAAATTAATTATTTTAAATTAATTAACAATTTTTTTTTAACAATATTAATAAACTTTCTATTAATATCGACAATTAAGAGATTGTCTATATAGATAGCAATAATAATAAAATTATTAGTAAAAATATTTAGATCGAAGTTCAATAGACGAAAGTAATATTTTTTAAAAAATGCTACAAAAGTATTATATTATACTCGAAATAATTGCTTGAACTTATAGAGAGTTTTTTTAAATTAACAAATCTTTTTGTTTTGTTCAAAACTATAGAACAATTTTATATAGATCTTTTTATTAATATTTTTATAAAGAAAAATAGTAACAACGTCTATTTGCTTTAGATTTCAATTGTTAATAGCAACAAAAACAAAAATAATTTTATAGTTTATAGACTTCAAGTTAATTATAATTATAAAAATTTCAATATATAGTTTAGATCTTTGTATTGTTTAAAATCTCTAACAATTTAACAAACTTTATAGCAAAAAATCTTGCTATTAACTTCTTGCTTAATTTTGTAGATTTATTTTTTACAAAATAGATAATGCTTGTTAGATACTAAACAAACAATATAGATATTGTTTTTTTTTAATTTGATTTTTTTTTTTAACTAGCTATTAGTCTATTTTGTAATAGATATCTACTATAGTTTTAATATAAATCTTAGATTTATATAGTTTTAATAATATAATCTTAAACAACAAAACAAAAGAGTTTACAAATTTATTTTAATACAATCGAAGTTTTAAATATTTTTACAATATTAGATCGAAATTTGAAAGCAATAAATTTTGAAATATATCTAATAATTTAGTAACTTTAGAAAACTTATTGAAGTTAATAAAGTCGAAAAAAATACTATTTTCGAAGTCAAAAAATAATTTGAAAAAAACAATATTTTTAAAGTTTAAAAAAGATAGTATTTTAAATAAAATAAATAAATCTAGTTTATTAGAGTTTTTAATATAATTTAAGAGCAAAACAACTCTTTGCTATTATTGTAGTATTGTTACGAAGAGCTTGTTCAATTTAGCTTTTATAGAATTTAGAAATTTATTAATAGCATTTGTAGTATTAGATTGCGTAAATAAGATTGTAGACAAACGCGTATTGTTGTTTTAACAATTAATTTTGCTATAATTAATATTAGAGCTAAATAATGTTTGCTTATTGTTTAGTTAATAAACTTTTAATATTTGTTAAATCTTGTTTTTGTTATCTATTATGCGATAGATATACTTTCTTTTGTATTCTACTAAAACTAAAAATCGAGTATAGTTCTAAAATTTCTATTAATTAGTATTTAATTAAAATTTTAACACTTTTTTTTGTTAATTAATGCGTCGAATATATTTGTAGTTATAAAAATATTTGATATTTGTTTCGAAAGAAATAATAGAGCATTTAGCAACAAAAAAAATATTGCAATATAAATTAATTATTTGAATAATCTTTAATTAGAGATTTACAATCAAATTAGTATCTTTAATTATAATATTGATTTTTTGTATTAAAATCTAATTAAGATATTCGACGTATTTATTTATTTCAAAGAAAACAACAATTGTTAATTCGATATATATTTTGCGTTCTTTGCGCTAGATTCGAAAAACTCTATCTATATATTTATTGTTGTTGTTAACGCGAATACAAATATATTTGTTGTTTTTATACTTAAATTTGTCGATATAATGCTTAAAAAAAGTTAGCAAATTAATTTTATTCTTGTTTTTAAAATATTTTATTTGCGAACGCTTAATTTTATTATTTAGTTAAATACAAATATAACAAATATTATTAAAATTATCTAGAGATATAAATCTTATAATATCAATATAAATAAAATTGTTTTTTCAACAATTAGATCTAATAGAAATCTAATAAAATATTGTTTTGCTTTTTGCATATACGCAAGAGACATAAATATTATTTGAAGATAATTTAATAAAATCGAAAGTATCTTTGCAAATCAATTAATAGATATTTTGTTTGTCTAAATAGTTAAGTTGTTTGTACTATATAGTTATTGTATTTTTACTAATTGTCGATAGAACAATAGCAATAACAAAAAGTACAATAGATATTTTTAAGTTTAGAAAATAGAAATCGAAATTTTTGATTGCTCGAACTTGTTAAATATTAATAGAAAAATTATAACTAATAATTGTTCGAACAATGTTAGCGTTTTTTAATTAACTATAAAAAATCAAATTGTAAAAAGAGTTAAATATATATTATATATTGTAAATTGTAATATAACAAGTTCTTTTGTTTTTGTATTTAACAAATAGATAGATATTTTCAATATCTATAGTAAATAAATTGTTTTCTATATTTTCAATTAATTGTTAAAACATTTTCGAATAGAATATAAAAATACTAGAATTTTCAAATATATATTGCAAGTATTTTGTATCGAAAATCTATTTGCGCAAAAGACAATTAATAGCAAGAGCTAATATTATAGATATAGAAATAGACAATTTAGAAATTGCAAATAGAATTGTTATAATAGCAAAAACAAAATAATATTTATAGACTATTGTTTTAGTAGCTTTTTACTCTTTGTTGTTGCTATTTTTATTTTTGTTTTTGCTAAACTTGAACTTAAATTTTTTTTTTTTTTAATTTAAACTTTTTTCGATCTTTTTTTTAATTATTGTAATTTTGACAATATTTGTTTTTGCTATTATTTTAATTATTTTTGAAGTTATTGTTTTTTAAAATAAAATGTAGTTCTAAATATAAGTTTTAGCAATTTGATTGTTGATAATCGATTTTTTTGCAATCTATGTATTTCTTTTGTTTAATATATATAAAACTAAAGTTGTCAATAATAGAAAACGTATTTTCTATAATAGTAATTAATCTAGTAGCTATTGTTAAAATTAAAATAATATTAATAGTCGAAATATTTATTAAATTGATATATTAAATCTTGTAATTGTAAATAATAGCAAACAATTTTTGTTTTCAAATATTATTGTTATAAAAAAACTTATACTTAAATATCTATTAATTAATAAAAAAACAAATAGTATTGTTAAGATCAACTAGATATTTAAAAATAAATTAGTTTTTATCTATAGTTAAATTGTTCGAATAAATAGATAGTTTATCAATAATATTGCAAAACTTAATTCTATATTTGTTGATATTCTAAAAGTTGAAAATCTTAAAAGATTCGAATTTGACAAA
>JAABUL010004563.1_pt1 | contig 18337 bp, 27 predicted proteins | sample 5559151 | NCBI WGS metagenome assembly JAABUL01 (sample SAMN10711876, study PRJNA513368) | rock metagenome | isolation source: Antarctica rocks | place: Antarctica: Victoria Land, Pudding Butte sud | reverse complement strand
CACAATCGTCACAGTTGTGGCCAACAGGTACCACAACATCCGGGTCATGTTTGTGCGCTGAGGTAGGACCAAGGTCACATTTCTCAAATTCCCGCGGGCCCTTGTGGCCGCACCCGAATTGTATGATAATGTAGTAGCACATTTTGGGGATTCTGATAGGCTATTAGTGAGTGAAGGGGGAGAAAGCGGAGGGTGATAGGGGGCTCGCTTACGTGAAGGTCTGTTGCGGCTGTGAAAACTGTATTTGTGAAAGGTTATGATTTATAGGTTGAAGATTGAATGTTTGGCTTTGGGGTTTCTGGGGGATAAAGTAAAGAGATGGTATTGTAGCTGAGGGAAAGTGAGGCCTTCATACCACTCGGGGTTATCCAAAAACGATAAGTCGAGTCATGAATAAGAGAATGAAGAGTGAGAAATGCTGATTTTACTTTTCTAATTTTGAAGGAAAGATTACATAGTGAATAGGCATAAGAAGAGGTGTGAAGACGAAGGTAATCATCTTTTGTTTGTTTCAGCCAGAAGCAGTCTTTCTCATAAGTATGAAGGAATATGTGACTAACGCTATATCCCTTATAGTAAAAAAATATCATCTATATAGAAATACCATATCCCTACACCCAAAAGTCACAACCCTCGGCTCCTTCTTCCTCTCATAGGAATCATATATCTCATCAAGAACAATTGCCGCAAGCAGTCAGAGCACACCAATTTTTTTTTTAAAAATCCCATCCCTACCACCGAGAAACCCCTCAACTCCCTGCCCTAAAACCTTCCTTACTTCCGCATCCATCCACTATGCAGCCAAACAAGCGTCACACTTCTCAGGAATCGGGAATCGTTGATCCGGATCCAGTTGATGCCCAGAGGTAGGACCCAGATCGCATTTCTCAAGCGTACGTTCCTCGTGACCGCACTCCTCGTAGATTATGACGGAGTAGAAGCACATGGCGAAGGAGCTGATAGGGGTGTCAGTGTGCAAAAGCGATCTTTGAAAGCGAGGGAGACATGCGTTGTATTTTGGTATGAAGGTCTTTGAAAGGTAAGATCGAGTTTTGCGAGCGGTAATTATACTCAAGACTGGGTAGAGAGAACATGGCAAGTCATGAGGAGGATGGTGAAGAAACGGTACGTGGAGTCGTGGGAAAGGGGGTGAAGACAGAGGTATAATGACTGACTATCTAATTTAGGGAAGAGATCGTAGATTGAATTATTAGAACTCTCTTGAAGAGCGAGAGACTGCGAGACATTCCTACACCGATTCACAGAAAATTCCTACTACCAGTGAATGCTTTGTCTTACCCCTTTCATCAGAAATTCACTAACTCACCCAAAACCTTATCAACCCACCACGAACCACGATCTTCAACTCATCGAAATCCCTCAGAATAGAAAAACAGCACTACTGTTTATTCAAAAGCTACAAAAATAAAAGCGAAAAGTCATGCTCGAATTATCAGTCAAAGATATGAAGACAAAAACATTTTTTACTATTTTTCCATCGTTCTTATTAAAGAGAGAGGAAGAACGGCCACCTCGAAGTAGCACAACGATGATATGTCGAGTCACTCGAACAGTCGTGAAGACAGAAATATTCATATTACTCACACATTCTCATTATAAGAAATTTCCTCGGCCATCGTAAAATCATAAACTTTTCCTTTTACCCCTTTTACCCCTTTATAAAAATTCAACCAAAAGAGCAATGCTAAACCGCGAAGTAAATTAATGACTTTTGCGTCGTTTAGGGGAAGTGCGTAGGAAGCACGAAGTGCCTCATCTTTCCTAACATCCTAAGCATTTTCACCGTTAAACTTTCGAACCCAGCTCTCGAAAACAAAAGGAGAGGCAAAAAGACCAGACAAAGCTACCAGAGTATCACGAGGTATTTGTAACAGTTAATTATTCAAACAAGCCTCGCCCCCTTCATTGTGTTTCTTAAATCGTCCCCTTCCTTCCATCATCAAGTTCATCACCAGCTCGTTCCCCTCATTCAGCTATCCTCCGAACCCATCTATCCCTTCCCCCACCCACCTACTTATCCACCCAAACACCACCCAAAATGCATGCAAACCCCATTCAACCCCTATCCTAAATCTCCCCCAAAAGAATCCCTTTCGACCCCCTAAAAGAGCAAAACTATTTAATCCGACACATTCTACAATCTTCTGCCAGCTTCTTGAACACATCGGCCCCTTGTATGTGCGTTGAGCTCGGACCGGCTTTGCATTTCATGAATTGCCGGCTGCTGTGGCCGCATTGGTATATTGATTCGATGTAGTAGCACATTTTGAGAGTTTGAGGGAATGTTGGTTGGTGGAAAGGGATTTGGGTGGTGAGAGGGAGGCTTGGTTCAGGAGAGGGGTTTTAGGGTTGAGGTTGGGGTTGGGGTTTGGATGTGGGGATCGAGTTGTAGAAAGTAGTTCTGTTTGTGTGAGAGGTTTGACTTGAGTTGATTTGAGGGGATGAAGAGGAAGGATCTGAATGGGGTTTTTATAGTACGAGAAATAATTCAAAGATCGTCTAGAGAGTCATCCGCAAGATGGTGAAGAGATGGATAGTAGGATTGTTTGCCTGGTCTTGAAACAGTTATGAAATGAAAGACATGGCTAGTGCTATTGCACATCTGTAGAGTCACGAAAGACGAGAGTAAGAATATATTCATATGTGTGAAAGAGTGCGATGAGAGAGAAGTCATGATCTCTCGAATATTCTTGAAAAAAGGCAAATAATGAGAATCAAGATCTTTTACTCCTCACGATTTTGGCTCAGGAAAGTAAGATAACATAAATATCGTTCATCAAATCATCAGAATGATCGTGAATAAGAAGACTATTTCGGGCCAAAAAGACATCTCTTTTTAAGACTGCGCCGAAAGCAACATAGGAATAAAATGCATTATAGCATAAATACCCGTCAAGCCAACCTAGAAAGCGTACCTCAGTCAAGCCACAACGAGAAAAACCCATCGATGTTGCTATTATTCATGTCATATGTTAAGCTGGCAACAGAAAGCGAGACAGCAACGTGCAGATGATACATTAAGTCATTAATGAGACGTTGTTGTTCATCCGGCTAAGGGAAAGGTGGTATAACGAATCATCAAGGGGCGTTGAAACAGCGAAATTTTACGACCACCCACATCCTCTATCACAAGACCCACGGAGTCCTTCCAGAAAATTAACCCTAGTCAACCAAATCCCCTGAATATGAATTGTCGCCCGTCCTGTAATTCAACTTTTCGTAATAAAGGAGCGAAGAATAGTACTCGAGATGGTATAAAGAGGGTGTTCAAGTGATACGGGAGAAATGGGTTTGTTTATGGGATATAGGGGAAAGTTAGGGAGAGAGGGAGAGAGCGAAAGTAAGTATTACTTACTTGGCTTATCAAGGATGTTTGAGAAAGTATAGTCTCTTGTAAGCTGTCTTATACTGTAATGGTGCATGGTTAAGTCAATGATGTAAAGAGCTTGATTGCTAACTAACTAGAAGGTGCATTTCAATGTATGTTAGTCGAGCCGAACTCAATCTCGATCAGAAATCTTAATTGACATTTTCCTTATCGAATACGCAGATATCATGTATCAACTCATGGAAAAAGGGAAGAAGAGAACTGATCAGAAAAGACTATCGAGCCACACATAAAAAACAACTCATCACAAACCCCTCCCAACCGCACCCTCATGCCGCATTAAGCGCCAAACCCCAACCACCCCATCACCCCATCCTCCTCCCTAATCCTCGAATACATGGATGCAACCGAACCCCAAAACCCCCAATCACGCATTTAATCCTCCCCCTTATTCCCAAAAAAAATCTTATCCTCCTCGAGCGCAGTCATGACAAGGTTGGCCCATTTCAAAAATTTCATCTGGTTCAATAATGTGTCCTGAAGTAGCGCCTTGGCCGCAGTCGATCTTCCGCCGCACTATGTGGACGCATGTGTATTTGAGGACGGAGTAGTGACACATGGTGGGGAGTCTGGGGGGATGTTAGTAAAGGAGAGAAGCTGTGTCTCGGGGGGCATATGGAACCTAAATAGAGGGTGCGGGAAATGTTTGCGAAGATTGTTGTCGGGTTTTAGACAAGAGGTTGATGCTGAAGGATAAAAATTTCGCTTTCGATATTTTGAAGAGTATGGAAAAAATGAAGATCCTAAAGCTGAGGGACACGACGTTTTATAACATTCAGGAAAATATAGAGATCGTGAGTTGCATCAGTAGGGAAGTGTGAAGGGAAAGAAAAAGGATTCACCTGTTTTGAGCAATCGAGAAGCTGTGAAAAGAAAACTATGACTTCAGAGCACTTATCTCGGGCACAGAGAGAAACGAAAGTGAAGAAACATCACTACTGATTATTTGTTTCAAACAGATGTGGGTTCAGTAACGGGTGTGAAGATACAAAAGATGATATTATTGGCCTGCTTTTAACAATAGATCGTGGATCGAGTCTTCAGAACAATTGTGAATAAAAACATAATGCTGCTGATTGTCTGTTTTAGAAGAAGGGAAAGCAGTGAAGACAGACAATACAGAGCACAGGCAAAGAAAGAGAGAAGAGATAGACGTTAGCTAGTATAGATTGTGGGACTCAGATGATGAAGAAGTGGGGAAGAGAGAGACTGTCGGTTTCAGGCTAGGGAAAGGGAGAGTAATTCGCTATGACGAACCAAATTCCTGAGAAAAGCTTCTGCCGACTGTTCTACTTCTACAAAAACGTCCTTCATAACACTTTTGGCAACTCAGGTTTTATGACCCACAACAATTGTCCACGAAGTGAACATCAGTTGAAAACACCCACGTCTTTTGAAAGAGTGCGAAGATTGATGTTACTGTTTCTTGACTTCTGCTCTAAAACCATAAGGGCGAAGACGAAAGTATCGAGGGATCTCACCTTTTAGATGTGGAGAATCTATGAGTACACGGAGATATGAAGAAGATGATTTTATTCACTGTCACGCATTTTATTTCATCAAGTAAACAGCGTATCTCGCGTCATAAAGAAGAGTGAGGAATGTTTGAAATGTCTTAATCATTTCTTCTAAGCGCAGACACTAAGCCATTAGCGAAAGCATCAATGATACTGATTTTCTTCCCAGAGTCAGCAGGAAAAGTGTAAAAAGAAAAATCCTAACTCCCTAATTTCTTTATACAAAGACAGAAAGCCAAAAGCCAAGATCATGCTCATAAAACTTCTCCGTTTCACTAAAATACATCTTCCTAAAACCCTTAATTCATCCCCCTAACCAATCCACCCCCCCGGAAACCCACACACATGAATGCAAATCCACCCCTTAACAGAAATATCTTGCTTGTACATCTACCCACCTTTCCCTATCTCCAAAAAAAACTCAACTATCCTCCACGAGCACAATCATGACACGGTCCCGAAACAGGAAATGTCTCAATTTTTTTCGCTCGTGTGCGTCGAGGTCCAAGCTTTCCGACAGTCGATCCACTGTCGGATTATGGTGTGGCCGCACGCGTATTCGAGGAGGGATTATTGGCACATGATATGAAGTCTGGGAGGGTGTTAATATGCTGGAGAAAGGGGAGGGAAGGGGGGAAGAGGCGTGCCTAGGGAATCAGTCAGAGAGGTGTTCAAGGGGGGTGCGAGGTTTGATGTAGATGATCTTGAGAAATAGGAGAGGTATTGTTGTTGTTGCTTGCGAGATTTTGGCTGTCGATATCCTAAGTGAGGAAAAGAAGAAAGCTGCAGCTGAGGGATAGGAGGGTTCTTATAGTACTCGAGGTAGCACAGAGGAGATACATCGAGTCACCACAAAGATTGTGGCGGGAACAGTATTAGTACTGATAGTTTGTTTCACGGAAACTATCACTTAGCAAGTCACCAAGGAAGATGGTGAAGAGAGAGTTGTAATTATAGGTTTTTTCTATTTTAGAAATAGGAGGAAGTAATGAAGAGCGAGAATCACCTCCCTTCCACCTGTTCCGAAGGAACTGGATCAGCTGACGTAAAGATTGTACCTCGTGTCACGAAAAACAGTCGAAAAAAAAGACCCCTCGGAACATCTACTTACCCTAAGAAAAAGGGGGGGAATAGAAAGACAAAACACACATCAGCAAATCAAACACCTCTTCCTCATAATCACATGAAAACCCCAACCTCAGCCCCAGCCCTATCTTTCTTCCAGAAGCTGAAAAAGTTAAACCGAAAATCACATCTCGAATCATCAGGAGGCCCCTGAAGAAGAGACAATTCTTACCAACCCTAGCCATCCTAGAAAACAAGGTATCGTACTCCAGTTCCACAAAAGCCATGAAGAAGAAAACATCATCAGTACTTGTTCATAAACACAGGGGACCAAACAGCGAGCCACGGTACTTCGAGTGGCTTCGAGATGGTGTTTCGGTACGTGAGAAAGCGCAAAAATAAATAATTATAGCATTGCATACACATTTCTAGAAGAGGGAGGAGAGAAAGTAAGGCAAAGACGAAGTTTCGAGGCATTTGGAAAAAAGGTGTGAAAAAGAAAGAAGCTCAAACCTGGTTAGTGACAAGGCTAGAGATATCGTTGTGATAGGTGTGAGGGAAAAGTTATTCTGCGTCCCCTTTTCTAGATGGGAAAGTATCAAACAGCTGCAAAGACCGTATGGAATCAACAAAATATACGAAGACAAGGCAACTCATCATCAACCCTTTTCCACCTTCGTGACAGAAACAGTGAAAAACAAGTTACTTATCAACCCCCCATCAACCCACCCGTCAACCCACCCATCAACCCCAACCCCCTCACCCCCTCACCCCCACCCCCCCCAACCAAGAAACCCACAACCAAAACCATCTCATTCCCCCAAAAAACCGCCACGAACCCAAACAACATCGCCTCCGCCACCACTCACAAAACCGCATAGCGAGAAATTCCGAAAAAAAAAATCAAAAAAACCCCCAGGAAGAGCATTGCCGAGAAACCACCACTCGCACTCATCTACAGTACAGTAGGAGCCCAAAAAGAAAATGGCGGTTTTAGGTACCTACCTATACATCACTCCCACCTTCCCCCTCTTCTCTCAAAACCTAACCCACCACATCCAGAAAAACCACCAGTAAAAGATCCCAAAACCCAAAACCAGCGCAAAATGCCATCAACCCGAATTTTTCGCGGGGAAAGAAATTTATGATGAGAAGGGGGAAAGGCTGGGTGATGAACATTATTAAAAGGGAAACGTAAAGGAGCGGAAGAGAAAGGGAGAGGAAAATAGGCATGAGGAGAGATGAGGTTGTCAAATCCGAACCCCATTTCCCCTCTCCCATACCACCGCCGCCGCCCGCACTAAGATAAAAAAACCGCCTTCCATGATTATGGTTAGCGCGAAAACCGCGTGTGGGTTTCCTCACTCGCTCGCTCGCTCTTCACCCAGGAACGTTGGCAATAATGGAGGTTGGAGAGGTTTGGGGTAGAAATGCTGGGAAGCGGGGCGCGAGGGAGAGAAAATCAGCAAGGCAACAAGCCCTTACCCAGCCCCTCTCGCGAACGCGCTGAATGACAACTCATAAACCAGATATTGAAATTTTTCGTGGAAAAGGGGGGGGGGGGGGGGGGAACGGGGGGAAAGATGGAGAAATTTATCGGAAGCTTGGTCCTGATGTTTATCTTTCTTTAGATTACTACCTATACATCCCACACCCCCAGTCAAAGCTCCTGCCTCCCCCATCTTACCCCTTCATCCTCCTCAGTTACCTTTGCCCCTGACTGCCCACGATCGCCCACTCCGCCACCGTGGCCCCCGTCGCGTTGCTAAAGGGGCTGCCTTGGTTGCCCCGGATGGCGAGGGTGGCGTAGGTTGCGCTGTAGATGGGGGAGGAGAGGGTGACGTTTGTGGTGTTGCTGGTGTAGGGGGTGATGAGACTGGCGAGGGTGGCGTTGTAAGGGGTGCTGATGGTGACGTTCATGGTTGTGGCTGGGGTGTCCGAGGGGGAGAGGGTGGAGGTGTTGTGGAATGTGACGGTGAAGCTGTCTGGGGGGTTTTGGGCCCAGTCGAAGTAGAAGCCTTTGACAAGTTGGATTGCTTGACCGGCGAGGGAGACGGTGATGGATTGGCTAACGTTTGAGAGGCTCGGTTGCCATTTTGTGAAGGCGGCGCCATCCACTGCCGAGAGAGGAAATTGGCCTGGCTGGTATTCGTCTGGGGAGGAGACAGGAAGGCATTGTGCTATGTTTCCAGGGATTGTAGTAATGTTGGCGATGTTGCGGTTTTGTAATGTGAGCGTTCCGTCTGGTGGCAGCTGGTATGTTGTTGAGTTGTCGTTCCCAATCTGCACAGGGATCGAAATATTTGCATATTTCTTATTGGCATCCATGTAAGGTATGCTCAACCGGGTGATGCTAGTATGCGTCTGATTTGCTACAGCAGACATAGGCCAACCTTGCCAATAAAAGGTGCGGTACTTTAGATTTGGAATCTGAGGCGGTAGCGACGGGTTGATGTGAAGGGTAAAGTCAGGCGTAAGTCGCAAACCAAGATAGCCAAACAACGTAACTTGGTTCGCGCCTCCATGTCCAGTCAGGAATGGATAAGCTGGGTGGGTCCCGCCTAGTCATTTTGTATCAGCTACTGCTTCTGATCTTAAGAGAAGTGATACCTACCGTTAGTGGTAAAATCGTCAGTCAACTGCTCTGAGAATTGAAACCACGGGGCGCGAGCATAAGGATGTTCCGAATATTGCTGGTAAGTATAAGAAGCGCAGCCGGATGTTGAAACCTGACTAGCGACGATACTGAAGATGGCATAAGTCATTCCAGGCCCGGCCAATGACTGCTTGCCAGCGTAGTACTCCAGGTCGTTTAGCGAGTCTTGTGCAGTATAATTATTCTGGTAGTTCAAGGGAAATGTATCCAAAACCACGTCTGCTTGCTTTACTGCTATGGATCCATTCATCCCAGTGTATTCGTCTATTGGCGAAGTTCATTTAGCTCACTCACAAACGCAACGGTAGAAGAGGGCTACACACCAATTATTCCTACGTTTGCGTCACGGCTAATATATATGTTGGCTGCTTGTTCGTCAAATGTTGCATTAGTCGCCATCCCGAAGAGGCCGCGGAAAAAGTTGGTGTTTGTAAGAGTATCTGCGATCAATGGCATGGTGAAACCGCCTATTTCTTATTAGTACAGCGATTTTCTTACAGATATTTTCCTTACCGTTATCGACACTAATTAAGGGTAAGCGATGTCAACTCTAAGATGCTCGAAGAAAAACTTACTTGTTCGCGTACTCGTCTGGGTCCGTCATATTAGTCAGAGTGTAAAGAAATCCATTCTTAGTGAGCACTTCAGAATAGAAGATTGCGATAGAGTTGTAGACCGGGAAAAGGTAGGTTCTGAAGAATTCGATATCACCAGAGGTAACCCAATAGTTGGCGAACTCCTGTGCAATGTCACCATTGATATGGTATTCATAATCTTGGTGCTATGTCAGCCCGGCTTCAAGTCGTTTGGGGAACCACTTACCAAAACATGGCCCGGTTCCAGTGCAATTACCATATCGTCCACTCGTCCAAGAGAAGACCGCGGCATCTGATGAAAAGGTAGTCTGATTTTTTGAAGACGTGTATGCTGTCTGAACATTGGCTCTAGCCTGTGCGTATCTCGCAACACGATATTTGGCAATCTGCTTCACAGCTTGAGGGTGCGACGCCGCAAGACCAGGCTGCATCCAGATCTCCGCATCCCAGAAGATCAGTCCAGCGTATGAATCGGATGCCAAACCGCCAACCGGAATGCTATTGGTATCAATTGGGGGATTGTTAAGGTTTGCAAGAGCGTCTTGGCTGACTGTATTTTGCAGAAGGTAGTACTCGTTCAGAACAGCTGTGATGGCTGACTCGATAATGAATTCATCGGCTGGAAGGGTACCATTCTGGGGAAACGTATAATTATCAACCGAGTCCGCTGGGAATACATGAGCCCATTCTGCAACGTGGTAAATTAGAGATTGATCGAAACCGGTGCTCATTGCTTTCGAACAAGAATACTTGGCCAGTCCTTGAGGGTCTAGAAACCCGTCCGACGTTGCGGCTCCGACATACTTTGTAATCACTGCTGTTTTACCAGCTTTCAAAGCCACGTTGGCTGCTTGGGCGATACTGGAGTCGTTGACTCCAATATAAGACTTGTCGGCGACTAACTTCAGTGAAGATGCATCGAACTCTGATGATCCGGACATTGTTGCATATAGGTACGCCGTGACGTTATTGACCCCGTTGGGCGTCACGGCAGTATGGATCTGGGCTCCATCCATGCCACTGCTAACAAAGTTCGTTCGGACAGCGCTGGTACCATCGAGTACGTTGGCGATGGACACATTGCGATCGGCAGAGGGCTGGATCTGCAGCTGGACGAAGCCTTGGTTGACGTAAAGTTTGTGTACAAACATGGTATAAGCTATCTTGAAGGACACGCCGCCAGCATTGGCGGGGGCCCACGTGTACTGCCATTCCATCACACCAGCTTTGGCATCCAGAGTCGAGCTAAACCCCGAGATGGTGCTGCTGTCAACGGAAGCATCCAGATAATGACCATTGCCGAGGTCAACGATAAGGCCACCCCAGTGCGGAACCCCAGAGATGACGCTTTCGCCCCCATATTGATTTAGCCATGCGAAGTTTGTACCATTGGTCGTCGGCTGTTGGTCCCAGAAACCTGCAATGCCGGTGAATGTCTGGCGTTTGCTAAACAGCGGCCAGCCATTGATATCATCACCGTTGACAGGGGAATCGGCCTCAAAGAACGGTCCAGCAGCAGCGACGTTGATACCTAGATAGCCATTGGCAAGGGACGCGCGCGACTGGAAGTGACCTTGGTCCAAATAAGTGGTCTTCACTTGCCATGCCGCATTGTCCCATGTTACGTTGGGGAAACGCGTCGAGTATATCGAGTTGGAAGAGTTGCTCGACTGTCTTTTTGCTAAAAAGGTACTTGCAAGGCCCTTATCCGATGCATCTACACGCGCACTTGAGCCAAGCAGAAAAGAAGCAAACAGGGAAGCAAGAGGAGAGGTTAGCAACTTCATTGTTGCAGTAAACGATGACAAGCTGCTCTTAGATTCTTTTTAGAGAATGATATGCATTCCGACTGAGCACGAAGGCAACCTCTCTGCTAAAGCGCGGCGGGCAGGCGAAGATTAAGTACTCCAAGGTACTTTAGGTAGTGTTGACATGGAGTAGTAGTGTGGTAGCACAAACAAGATCATAACAATCATCATCTTACATACTCCACGAGGAGACTCTTGTCTTGGCTCGCTTGCACAGTCACCGTCTCGGTCTAGGTTGCCTTACTCGTACCTTAGATACTGTAGCAGCGTAAGAGGCGTAATACGGTATGACGCTAGAGAAACGCAGCGGTGGGGGCGCCTTCTTGGAGCGGGGTAATCTCGCGTACGTGCGTGCCTTGTGCCTTGTACCTGGCGTGAGACTCGGTCGAGGCTTTCCCGGAAAAGCGGAGAGTATCTTGGCCTAATTGGCTCATTTCTTGCCATTTGAACCTCCGATATTTGGTTTCAGCCTTGCTGGACGAAAGAAAGAAACCCTGCGAGCATTGCGATGACGATTGGGAAGACTGGATCAGAAGAACTTGCGCTGTCTCCCATAGAATACTTTTCAGATTATCATTCCCAGTCCAATTTTCCGGCCAGCGGAAACTTTATTTCCCCGCCATTTGCATTCCGCCCGGGCCCCCGCCAATTGTTCCGCGCCAAATAGATATTCGAAAGGTCTGAGGGAGCACATTCTTTCACCCCTGCTCATCTGCTTCATTTTCTGATTCTTCAAGGGCTAGAGCAGGGTTTCTTTCTGCGTCCGTCACACCGCCACTCCGCCTTTTGCCTTGCATGTATTTCTCCGTGGTCGTGACCGCCCTCTCGCCGACGAAGTTGTTGCCTGTCCACTCTGCCTGACACAATGGGCAATGCTTCGATTTCTGCACCCGGAAGAAGTTCTGCGTACATATATCGTGTAATCGACAGGGGCAACCCCTCTTCGGACACCTTTGGCCCTAGTAGGCGTTAGAACATAGGCATCTTCTACAACATAAACTTACTTGGGTAACGATCTCTTTGCACGCAACGCAAACCTTGATTCTCAAGACCCTATCATCGTCCTCTTCTTCATCGTCGAGATCGTCGTATGTTTCAATCAGCCAACCCCGCAGCTCCATCAATGCCCTTGCACTCAAGCTGTAAAAACCCTTTTTGCTCCTCTCGAACCACCCTTCCTCTACCAGAGTCTTGAGCATCTTTTCCGCTTGAGCCATTGTAAGCCCTTGCCCTGCGCTTCCTTGCGTCGCCGATCCATTCTGCGTCTCTCTTCTATCTTCCGTCGGCGCTTTATGCAGCCTCACCGCTTGCATAGATGTAATGGCCATAATCTCTTGTCGAGGGGTATTGTAGGTCTCAAACATAGCATCAAGCACCCGCTTCAGGAAACTAATCTCATCTGCTGAGTGGGTCGTTGCTAGTTGTGTAATAGGATCGCTTGTAGAGTTAACGAGGGCATATATACGTTCTCGGGTGGATTGATGGTATGTGCTTCGAATCTCGAGGTCGAAGGGCGAGATTCTGGTGTTGGCGGCGGAGATGTAGGAGTTGAAATCGGCTTCTGTAACATCCTCGGGCAGTGTCTCACGCCTCTCTTGAGCCCGTATTAGCTCTTACATATAAGTGGGGTGCCACACTATACGGTGGAAAGCGTACCGTGTGCTGTAAAAATAGCTGCTAGGATGGGTTTGGACTGTTCGTAAGTGAGAACCGAGCGGGCTAGGAAAGCTTGGAGAAACGCTCTGTTGCTATTGTTGTATTGCTCATCATCATCTCCAGACATTGTAGCAACTTGTCTTCTTATTTCAAGATGCAAGTTGATGGATATAGTAAAGTGGTGGTGGGGTTTTGGTTGTGACGGTCATATTGGGCCTACAATAGGAACGCGTCGCTTGGCGACGCGTTTCCCGCCGTTGAATTTCGCTTTTCCATAGAGTAGATAAGGTATCTATAATAACAGTAGATCATATTACGACTTATTCAAAACCCTATCAAAGCCAACTTTCTAGGATAGACATGGCCAGGGAAAAGATACCTTTAACAACGCCAAGAACAGCGCTCCTTCAGCACAGTCTACCAAGTCAGCTCAAACGGCATATATTATCCAAAAAACCCTCGCTGCTACCTACAAAGGTGGATGTTTGATCCTACCGAATCAGCAACGAGGAAAATATGCACAATGTTCTTCTACGGTACACAAAGAACCACTCATCCTCTAATTGATCCTAGAGCTTGAGAAGCACCGGTACTACAGCAATACAAGATCTCTGGGTACAGTCCTAAAAATTGGGGAGGAAATGATGGCCTACTACTTGGGGAAGGATGCAAAGTACACGGTAGGCTACGAAACGACGGGCGAGCGAGCAGAGACAATTTAAAAAGGCTAGGGGCATGTGCGTTGTTTCCTTACTGCCTGGTGCTACTGGGACATTGAGATGAACCTAGCCGTACTGCTGTGTTCGTAGGTGATCCGGCCAGTTAAAATGTGCAAGACGGTGCATGTTATATGGAAGGATTCATGAAAGACCATTTTCCCTCCATAATCGGTGGCGATTGTATAATCTGTGGGTAACCAGGCCTACATATTTAGGGAGTGTCTATTGTAGCGTTAGCTTCGCACTCGGGTCAATAAAAGAACTATTACCCTCCATAATCGCCAAATCAACACACCCAGAGGGTAATACGGAGGAGCGTACAGAACCCTGAATTGCTGAAGCTGGTAAAGAGGTTCATCCCATATATCTGCGCTATAAAATTGCTCGAGCCATCATCTGATGCTCGTGATCCCACATAGGAACCATAGAGTGCATCATTCTGATTTGACCTGCACCTTGGACTTGTCTATCGATCTGTCAGCGCTTTACTTCTGATTTTCGAAGCTCGAAACACATTCGCTGATTACATACCGAAAGCAAGGTGGTCTTTAATATTCATGGCCTTCTCCTTTGGGTCAGGGTAATACCATGCGGCATCTGTCGTCTCCTTGCCTTCTTTGTATCAGTCGAGAGCATTGATTTGGGTAAGGTGGGAAACATACCATCAACGGTGATATTGTAATAGGAAGCTGTACCCTTCCAACCGCAGACCGCTGTTCTCTTTGCCTTGGATAAGGTTGAATTTTCTACGGATGAGGGCGGGAACTGACTGCGAGTCAGTGTCGAATTTGCTTGAGCCTTCATGATAGACTCTGCTAACGTAGATATTGCCTTCCACAGTCTCCCACTTGTCTGCGTCTGCAATTACTTTTCCATTGAGGGTTGCGGTAGCATGTGGCATCTTTAGAGGCTGATGGATCAAATATATCTCAATCGAAGTCTTGTGGGGTACTGTCTAGGAATTTCAAGCTCTTGGAAAGATGCAATGGAAGAGGGTGACTACTTTCATATTGGCTTTCCATTTAATGGTCATGCAGGGTCTACGTATTCCGTGCAGGCATGGCCGCATGATGAGTGATCAAGCACATCCGCCTATCAACCTAGGTACATCCGCCATTGGTAATCAGTATATTTACAACTGCCGCACTACAGTACATCAAGAAATGGCTAAATCTATCACCTGAATGATACCTCGCAGTCTTCATCAATATCGGTGGTCCAGTTTCCAGCAGTCAACCGTTCCCCAATGCGGAAGTACAAAACTAAGGTAGCTGAAGATGCCCGTAATTTGGGCAGCCTAGCAAGTTGTGGACCTCTCCTCCCTCAGCGATTCCGACATAGGTAATCTTCCATAAACTGTCATGTCCTCCCCGCCCTGAAGATGCATAGATGCTATCATGTTAGTACGGTAAGTGGGTAGGTAGTTAGTGGGTCTTCTCCACCCCACATTCAATCAGTTGACAACCGGCTCTAACCGCTAATCCCCGACACCTCGTCAGTAGCCAGTTTTCCTTCATCAAGTCGCGTCTTTCCGGCCATAACAGCTTTTATATAACTCCTTATTCACATATTCTATGTTCTCAAGTACCTTGTCAAATCTCCTTCGTCGCTGTCCGAATCGTTTGACTTTCTCGGATTCTTTGTGTAAGTGAATCATGGACTCTAACGAGTTTCGCAAAGCTGCGCACTCGGCCATAGACGAGAGTGAGTCCGTCTTCTTCAATATCTAAGGTAAGGAATTTACTGGCATACAGTCATTGATTACTACGACACAATACAAGACCGTCGAGTTGTCTCCAACGTTGCCCCCGGCTACCTTCGTAAACTCCTCCCTTCCGGCCCACCAGAGCAAGGAGAGCAATGGGAAGAGATTCAGAGGGATATTGAGTCGAAAATTATGCCCGGCCTAACACACTGGTATGACGGTCCGCAAGGAAGAGTCTTTCCTGTCCGAAGCTGAGAGCGAAAAAGGCAGTCTCCTAATTTCATGGCCTTTTTCCCAGCCTCAGCGACCTATCCTTCAATGCTCGGTGAGCTCTATTCTGCCGCTTTCACGGCTCCTGCTTTTAATTGGCTATGTTCGCCGGCTGTAACTGAACTGGAGACAATTGTCCTCGACTGGCTAGCCCGCCTGCTTAATCTCCCTGAATTCTTTCTGAGCGAAGGCGAAGGAGGAGGCGTCATACAAGGGAGTGCTAGCGAGGCTGTAGTCACGGTCATGGTTGCTGCCAGGGAGAGACACCTCAATGCTGCATGCAAAGGCCTTGAAGGGGAAGAGATGGAAGAAAAGAGGGCCAAAGTCAGAGGACGCCTCGTTGCTCTGGGCAGCGAGCAAAGTCATAGCAGCACCGCGAAAGCGGCCATCATCGCAGGCGTTCGATATAGATCTATACTGACTCGAATGGAAGACGACCTCGCTATGACTGGTAAAGCGCTACAAGCGACGCTAGAAGAGTGCAAGCGGGAAAAGCTGGAGCCTTTCTATCTAACCACCACACTCGGCACAACCGCAACCTGCGCAACCGACCGCTTTTCCGAAATTGCAAATGTGGCTTCCGCCTCCTCTCCGGGCCTATGGATCCATGTTGACGCCGCCTACGCTGGCGCCGCCCTCGTCTGCGAAGAATATCAGCACATCCCCACTTCCTTTTCTGCCTTTGACAGCTTCAATGTGAACATGCACAAGTGGCTCCTTACCGCATTCGATGCGAGCTGCCTGTACGTCAAGCGAAGACGCGAGCTCACTGACGCTTTAAGCATCACGCCGAGTTATTTGAGGAATGAGTTCTCTGATAACGGTCTCGTGACTGATTATCGAGATTGGCAAATTCCGCTTGGACGGCGATTTCGTAGTTTGAAGATATGGTTTGTATTGAGGACATATGGGGTTGCTGGGTTGAAGAACCATATCAGGAACCACATCCAGTTAGGAGAAATGTTCCATGGGCTTGTGAAATCAAGACCGGACCTCTTTAGGGTGCTGGCACCGCCTGCCTTTGCTTTAACGGTGTTAACGATTGTGCCCCCAAGACACGGATCGGCACAGCCTGAAACCAACGGTCATCTAACAAACGGTGAGTCTAATGGAGGTGCCAACAGCGAAGCACCAATTGGCGAAACAGAGATTATCAAGTCCTCCGCTACGGACAACCACGCAAACACCCTCACGCAAGAGATCTATGAGCGCATCAACGCGGAAGGCAAAATCTTCCTTACCAGCAGCGTCGTAAAAGGCGTATACGCCATCCGAGTCGTTAGCGCCAATCCCAAGGCTGACGAGAAGCATTTACGAAGAGCGTTTGAGATACTAGTCGGTACTACAGAAGAGGTTCTAGCGGCAAAAGGGATGAGATGACCGGACACCGGGCCTTATGGGAGAAGTTACGATTAACGCGTTGACGCAAAGACGCTGGTTAACAGCTTACACAAGTTTATATCACAATTTCCCTAGGATTTCATAGATGTATTGAATGAAAAAGGTGGTCGGTCTACTTTCATGAATGTTTGATCGTACATCGATCTTACATCTCTTACAATTATGACATTAGGCTGTGTACTCTTGTCCTTGTCTTCGGCTTCCTTCATTTCAGACTGATAATGAAGATTTGAACTTGATCTCGCCATGCGATTACGACGTGTGTAGAGTCAGGAGACGACAGTGAGATTGTCGTTCAGTCAAAAGTCATAGTAGATTCGAGAGTTGCTTCATGATTTATAACTTTCCTGATTCATCAATATAACATCTGATCCATGGATGAAGGTCTGTATTTGCACCCTATCTATGGATGCGAAGCTCCATCATTGGTGTACCCAATCCATGGATCATCGTTTGATCCGTTGGGATTTAAGCGTGTCATCCATGGATGGGTATATCCACGGTTCGAGTGACGACGTACTCCTCTCACATTCCAACGCAACAAGCAACTCAACGCAGCAGTCCGTATCCATTGCTTTACTTCCTTCCAACCCATAGCTGTGCAAAAGAGACAAATGCATCTCGACCCTCGATTCAACACATGAAGTTTAATTCGAGGGTTTGTAAAGCTGTCATATCGTACATGGGGCTTTTCAGAACTGCCTCAAAAAATATATGAGGAATGGCACGCTGTCACTCATGGCCGCTACCTACCTACCCAGTACTACCGCATACATCCATTCCTGTTCTTACGGCAGATGAGCAACAAATGTTTCATTTTCTTTCTATCCTAATGACTTCTCCAAACCCTCATCGCGTTGCTATGCTTTGCATACGTTTCCCTCCCTCTTCCTACTCGATATTTCCGTACATTTCTATATCTGTCCTTACGATAGGTTCATAGCAAAGACCTTTTTTCCCTCCTTTCTTGATAACTTTCTGCATCCTACATACCACATACGCACGACCTTTCACACACCTCTCATCTCATCTCAACGTCTCCCTACCCCCATTCCCCACCTCCTCCAACCATACGCTCCAATTGGAAAACCGCCCTTCCCCCATCCTTCCGTCTTCGTTCGTTCTTTTTCCCCCAAAGCCAAATCTCGCTGTCAACCTTTGTATTACCGCTATAAACCACCCATATGAAACAAGCCAACCCCCCAAATACCTCCACTGCCACCAAACCCAGTCCCGGCCCCCACCACATCCCCCACCCCCTCCCCTTCTCCTTTCTCTAACCCGTCTACTCCACGCCACCAAAAAAACCATGCAACACCCACAACCTCTCTCTCTCACACACATACCCACCCAAAGCACCCGCCATATCGTCCGCGACAGCCCGACCAGCACATTGGATAATTCGTGAAAGAAGAATAAAAGTTGGCAGGACGCTGTGGGTTGCAGGGGGTGCTTGGGGGAAGAGGGAGGAGGATAGGCAAGCAGTGTATTAGCAAAAAAAAAAGGGGGGGGGGGGGGGGGGGGGGGGGTATGGA
>JAABUL010004561.1_pt1 | contig 18338 bp, 6 predicted proteins | sample 5559151 | NCBI WGS metagenome assembly JAABUL01 (sample SAMN10711876, study PRJNA513368) | rock metagenome | isolation source: Antarctica rocks | place: Antarctica: Victoria Land, Pudding Butte sud | reverse complement strand
TTGCTGCATAGACTCCAAAGCGCGCGGCATGGGTGTAGCTCGTAGGTACATCATATCCGCATCAGCAATTATTTTAGGCATGAAGCCGAGCTGATCAACGTAGAGATGTCGCAGTCGCTCCCCCAGTACCAGTGTAGTCTCGCGGCCCTTATCAGTCAGTTCACCCAGATTACTAGACCGACCCGTGTCAGATAGGGAATCGTAGTATTTGGTCGAGGTGCGGATACCATACTGCGTCAACCTCGCCGTTGGGCCCAGTTGCAAGGACCGGACTATCGTCCTTGCCAAATTTCTCCAATCGGCGTCTCCATTGTAGATTGTCCCAGGATGACCAATCTGTCTTGATCATCTGGACACTAGTCATTCGTTTCGCAGCATTGCAGTACGGCCAGTCTAGCGGTCATAAACATATAGACTGCCACGTATGATATAAGACGTACATGCTGGCAGACCGGCCTAGGAGAGGGTGTCAGGCGTTCCTTTTATTGTGATCATCTAGGGGCTTACATTTTGGAATCGGGCAGAGACTGGGCTTCTTTCACCTGTAAAAAAACTCAGATTCTAGAAGCTTTTACGCATATATTAAACAAACTTTACCATGACGAAGCAGCTGTCAAGTACACTTGAGTCAGTCTATTGACCATTGTCCGGGTTTGGAAAAATTGCGAAGAGCTGGCAAGAAAGCTGCTAAAACGATTGCAGAAAAATGAGAGTATTTTGAACTTACTACCTGCACCAGCTGGAGTTGTAAGCCCCTCGGATAAAGGCTGTCCAGCTCCTCCCTGGAGTAGGGTCCTCGTGGGACCAAGGTGGTCATTATTATGATGTTCTAGTGCGGGAGGGCAACTAAGTACAGTCGGCTCACCAGTTGTCAGCGAGGGCGCATGAGAAGCCCATGTAAGGTGTCCACGATGCCGCGATCTTGCCTCAGTACTCAGACCCTATGGCAAGATTATGTTTGGGCACGCCGCTTCGCAACCCTAATCTACGATTAGGGTTAATAAATATAAACTCTAGAAAAAATCCTAAATTCTTTTAATAGACACGAACGCTATCGAATAATATTTAGTACAATACTAAACGCAAACTCTTATTTAGTTTTCGTAAGCTAATTTAATCAGACAAAGCAAACGCTTAAATATAATTTTGCTATAGAGTCTAAGTGCAAAACTCAATTTTACAATCAAAATAAAAAAAAGTAAGAATCAAAATTTAATTCTGCTAAAAGTTTGACAAATATTGTGTATTTAATTTTTAGACGCAAATTTGAGCATTAAATATAGTCGAAATATTAAAAGAATATCTAAAATCTTTGCAATTTAATCAAAATTTTCGAAGAATTAATATCGAACTAAAAGCAAAAACAAGCAGTTATATAATAGCATTTTACAAAGAGAAAAGAGATTCAAAAACAAATATTAATTTATTGTTAAACTATCTTAAATTGCAAGCTATTTAGAGACGCAACAAACAAAAAAAATACAAATATCTTTATTGCAATTAGAGCAAATATATATTGCGTATCTTTGCTATCTAGTAGCAAGAACAATCGCGTTTAGCAATTGGAAAAATACGTCTATTTATCTTTTTATTTTGTTTTTTGTTATTAATAAAAAGAGCAAAATATTTTAAAAGTTTTATCTCGAAGCAACGCTTTAATAACTTTTTATTTTTAAATTTCTTAAACTTTTTGTTCTGTTTAAACTCTTTTGTAAATTAAGAGCAAATATTTAATTTCAATTTTTGTTTTAACTTTGCAATTTAATTGACTATCTTTATTTTTTTCAAAAAATAAATTTTATTTATAGACAGCTTTCTATTATAGTAGAATAGACAAATTAAGTAAATTTCGAAATCGAAGTCTTTGTTATTGCAAAGAAAATAAATTCTACAATATTAAAAATAATAATTTTCTTGTTTATTTTTCTTAAGCGCGCAATTTTTCAAGTTTATGTCGTCGATTTTAAAATATATTTTGATAGCTTTGTTAAAAGAAACGCAACGTAAATATATATCTCTATATTGATCGAACTTTTTAGAAAAATATTTATACAATAAGATTTTAGAAAGCTTAGCGCAAACAATTAAAAAAACAAACTTATTGTCGAGATATATATTAGTATTAGAGAAATTTTTTGCGTCTAAAAAGTTTTTCGAAGTATTAATATTAAAACAAAAAACAAAAACAAAGTCTTTGTATAAATTCAATAAATTAATATTAAAGAGTTTAGAAATTTTTATACGATTATTATTGTCGAAATTGTAGAGCTAATAGTTAAAACTACAATGCTTAAATTTCTCTATATTAAAGAAACAAAAATCGACAAAAATTTTATTATTGTAAATTTTAAAAAAAATCTATTTGTAATTGTTGTTGCTATTAATATTTTCAATAACATTCTTCTTAATAGAAGTATTTTAATATTCAATATATTAGTATCGAAATTTATAAAGATTCTAATTAAGATATATTATATATTAATTTATTAATTGTATTCTTTTTATTTTTTATTTTTGTAAAAGACTTTTTAATCTTTTTATTTTTTTTAAACAAGTTCTTGTTATTCTTTTTTATTTTTATAATCTTCTTGTTTTTTGAGACAAATATAATTAGAAATTTTTTCTAAAAGATTTTTTTATTGTCTATATCAGATTTCTTTTTATTAATTTTATTTATCTTTGTTTTAATTTTATATTTTATAGATATTTTCTTTTTAACAACTAAATCAAATCTTTTGATATTGCTACTATTAAGTATCTTTATTTTATTAATTTGTTTTGTCAACAATTTTTCTTTGCTACTGTATAAAATATTGTCAAATAAGAAATGCGCAAAACTTTTGTTTTTAAATTTCTAATTCTTTAACTCAAAAATTGCTATCTAAAAAGTAAGAGTATTGTTGTTTGATTTCTAATTTGCTAATACAAATACTGTTTGCTAAATAGTAGAAATATCGACATCTATAAAATTCGATTCTTCGATATTAAAAATAGATATATTATACAAATTATTGTTTAAAGAGATCTCTACTAACAAATCGAGAACATCTATAATGTTCAAATAAAGTAGCAAAAATATTAAAGATTGTAATAATAATTAGCAAAAAAAGCAAAAAGTTAGTATAGCAAAAACAGTTTTCTAAACTAAAAAAATTAATAAATAGAAAAATTCAAATTAATCGAAATTTATTAGCAAAAATATATATAAAAAAATAAACTAAAATTTTGTCAATCTATTGCAATCTATAAAGAGTATAGCATTTTGCAATAAATAAATATAATAAAGAAAATATAAAACTTTATTGTAGTATTGCTTAAATTGTATTAAAATTATTAATATCGCAATTATAAATATACTTTGCTAGTTTGTTTTTTCAAATTTCAATTTTTTTTTGTATTATTTTTTTTCGAGCAAGAACTTTTCAATTCTAGAGAATATAGCAAAAAAAGAGAGCACAATTGTATTAAGTTTATTTACAAATTAACAACTATTTTTTCAAAATTTAACAGCTTCTTTAGTTTAATAAAGCAAAAACAAAATTATTAGAACAACAAATTAATAGATAGTTTTGTTTTCGATACAAACTTTACAATTCGAGATTGTTCTAAAATACTTTAAATATATTAACAAGTATACAAAAATTGTAGAAAAAGTTGTTGATAAAATATAAATTGTTCTGAAGCAAAATGTTACGCTGCTACTTTCTAAGAGATCTTAGAGATATTAGAGAGAGTTATATTGTTAAAGAGATCTATAGATGTCTTCAGACAATACAAGCAATTACTTAATAACAAGAGTTGCAGCTAGATATAGCAATAACAATAAGTAAAAACTTATTTTAAGTTAAATACAATTTATAAAAGAGTTGTGTCTAGAAAATCTATATACTAAAAAAAAATTTTCTTGCTTGTTATACTTGTTGTCAAATATATCGAACTTTGTTTGTTTTGCTTGTTGTCAAATATATTAAATTTTGTTTGCTTTGTTTGTTGTCGAGTATATCGAGCTTGTCTACTAGTATATCGAGCAATATTTGTTTGTTAAGTTGTCGAATATATAGATAATTGTACTATATACTACAAACTATTCTGTAGAATATATATTAGTTGTAACAAACTAGAATTGTAATACTATTTTTTTTTTCAAATCTTTTTGTTTCAAAAAACAAATACTTATATATTATATTTTTTTACTAAAATTGTATTTGTCTTGTTTCTAAAATAGATTGCTACAAAATACTTGTTAATTTTGTTTATAAATATTGTTGCTATATTAGCAAATCTTGTATTGTTATAAAAGATTTGTTATTTTGTCTAAAGTATTCGAAATATATTTGCGTAAACAAATTGTGTATAAATATATTATAAATTTTCTTAAATTGTATTAGAAAAAATCTATTCTCTAAAGTAACAAAAAATAAAATTGTATTAACAATTGTAATTATGCAATTGCTTTGCAACAAGAAAATACTAAAAAAAATCGATATAAAAATAAAACAAAAAATATAGTATTTATTGTCTAATATAAAGAAATCGAATATTATAGAATTGTTAAATTGTTTTGTTGCAAATACTTTAATTAAAATATTTTCTACTATTTGATTTTCTTTTGCTATACTAAATAATTTTTCGAACATTAATAGAATCTCTAAATAAGAATATTGCAATTGTCGAGATTGCTAGTTAATTTTTATATGTTTTTTGTTATAAAATACTCTTTTTATTTTATAAAATATTGTTGATTTTGTTATTCTAAAAAAAAATTAATTTTAAATTGATTTTCTTTCTATAATTTATAATAAAATGTTTTCTATATAAATATATCTGAATCGACTAATTTTAACAATAATATATAAAATACTAAAAATACTTTAACGTTTTTAGATAAGTCGAGCTTGTAGTTAACTAATTTTTTAATTTTTTTAACAAAAAACAATTCAATTTTAATATAATTTAATTTCTTACTTAACTTTTTTGTTCTAAAATTTTTTGTAAAAATTTTTTTTTTTTTTTTTTTTTTAGCTAAGATATTGTTTTTTGTTTTTTATTTTAATACTTAATTAATTTTTTTTGTATTTTCGAGATATTGTTGTATTTTTTTTTTAGTATTGCTACTCTTTTAATAGCTGATTGTGTAGACAAATATATACGCTCTTTTTCGAAAAAATTTAATTTCTTGCTATAGTTAACAAAAAATAAAGTTATTTTAGTAGTATTTAAAATCTTTGCATTAAATACTAGTTGTATTATAGATAGAAATAATACTTAATTACTATAAATATTGTTGATATAATATCTTAGATATTGTTTAAGATTCTAATTTGTTCTTTTTGTCTAACTATTTGTAATTAAATAATAGATAGTAGATATTCGAAGTCTTGTATCTAATATTAAAAGAAATATCTTTTAATAGTTAAATATAAAAAGCTTGTCTCTATTACTAGTTAGTTTCTTAAATATATTATAATATTGTATAAGTCGATTCAATATAATATATTTCAGTTGTTCTATAATAAACTTTTCTTTGTATACAATAATATATAAGTATTTAGTAAGTTTATTAACTATTATTAGTATTAAATTATATCTGTTTTTAGTTGCTAAATTTGTCGACTTAAGCAACTTAATAATAAAGTTTATTGTAATTTTATTTTATAGCAATTTAGATAATTTCTAATATTGAATTTCGCTATAGCTTATATATATATTATATTTGTTTTGCTAATAGTTAAGATATTATTTAATATATATCTCGACAATTTGTCTTATTTATAAAAACTAACAATACTAATATAAAAGCTAAAAAAAAATTGTTATTTTTAAATACTCTTGCAGTAATTTGTTATAATACTCTTTTATATATTTGTCAATTTTGTCGATAAATATTTGAAGTTTTTCTTTTTTTATTAAAAATTCTTTTGTATTATCTCGAAATATTTGTAATATAGTATTTAGTTTATATTTGTTTGCTAATAGTAATTTGTTTTTATTAATCTTAAATATACTGTAATTAAACAATTTTTTTGTTTCTATATAATTATTTTTTTTGCTAAATATATCTGTTCTGCTATTATTTTTGTCTAAAGTATACTATATTCTAAATTTGTATTGTTTAAGTTTTTCTAATTATTGTATTTGTTTTTTGTTAAACTGCTTAATAGTAATAAAATATATAAAAATTTTGTAATCTGTAAAAATTGTAAGTTCTAATAATTTTTCTATATATACTTTTTATAATTTTAAAAAAACTACTATAGCAAGTAGTTTTTTATTGTAGATATTATAGTTCTGTTCAATTAACAAAAGTTTTCTCGAGAGATATACTACTAAATACTATATATTTTTATATTTCTAATTAAAATATATATTAATAGCTAAATCTAATATATCGATTTTAATTTTGTTTAACAATTGCAAATTGTATATTTTTAATATTAGTTTTTTCAAATATTTTAGTTTAAGATTCTGAAATAATTTTTCTTTTGCAAGTTTTTATATTTATAATATATTTTTTTTTGTAAGATTTGTTAGTAGTATTGTGTTTGCTAAATAGTTTTTAATAAATTTTTTATTGTAATTTATAAAATTTAGAAAAAATTGTACTTTTTTAATATTTGTTAATAATTTCTATTTTTTAATTGTCTATAGTTTCTCGAAATCTATATATATTTTGTGTTGTTTAACAACAAATTTAAAAAAGTTAATTTTCTTTTAATAGAATTTGTATTTCTTTGATTTAAAATATAAGTTTTTTATATTTAGATATTTCAATATTTTGAAAATATAACTAATATATTTTTTTAAGATTTTTGAGTAAATTATAATATTGTTCAAATATATTATAACAAATCGATTCAGATATTGTTGTAGTATATTATTAATTATTTTCTAATATATTGTCGGAATATTTGTAAGCTTAAATAGTATTATTGTATATTTGTATAATTTATATTGTATACAAAAAATTGTTTTTTATTTTTTCTCTATTTTTATTCTAATCTAATTATACGTTTCTTGTAAATTTAGTTTGATAAAATATTTTGCTTCAAATAATTAATTTTGAAGTTTGTTAATATTAAATAGTAAATATCGATTCTTAATTGTAATATTGTTTAGTTTTCGATAATTAATATATAGACAAAAAATTCTATTCTTTTTTAATACAAAAAGAATCGAATATTCTGTCTGTAATTAAAATTTTTTAATAAATTTTTTTTTTATTTTTTGTTAGATATTCGCGAAGTACTTTAAATTTTTTCTCGAATAAAATATATATAAATTTAAATATAAATTGCTTGTCTAATTTAAATTTAATTTTGTAATTTTATAATTAATATTTAGAAAGAATCTATGTTGTTTTTTTTTCTTAAAATAGATACTTTTAATTGTTGTATATTTATAATATATATTTTAGTAGTTTCTTTGCTGTATTAGATAGTTTAAGACTTTTAGAAAATTTGTAATTTTTTTTACTTATTCTAACTTTGTAGTTTAACTAATTTTTGTCAATATTTGTCGAGTCGAATTTTGTTAGATTGTTTTTTTGCAAAAATACAAATTTGTTGTTTGCAATCGATTTTCGATTTGTTTTTTTATTTATTATCGAATATTGTCGATATATAAATTAAATATAAATTACGTAATTATATTGCGCAAATCTAAGTAGTTATATATTTTAGTTAATTTTTGAATTATACTGTTTTAATTAAGATATTTCTAGAACAATATTATAAATAGTTATTTCTACTATATTAAAGATTAGTTTCTTGTAATATTGCTAAATAGCTATCGATAGTAATTTTGTTTTTCTATCTATTTTTCTATTCTTGTCGAACAATAGATTTCTATCTACAACTACTAAATTGTATATATTAGACTTCTTTTAAATAGAATTTTTTTTTTTTTAACAAGAGTTTTAACTATAAAATTATTTGTTGTATTAGAATCGATTATTACAATAAGTTAACAGCTATTAATTTTAACTGATATAATAAAATATTGTATATATACTGTTAAATTTAGTTGCTGTTGTTAGACTAATATATTGTATTTCTCTAGTATATTTTTTATTAAGAAATTTGAACTTTTCTTTGTTTTTGTACTACAATTTCTGCTTTAAGTGTTTGTTTGCGTTAAACTTTTTTCTGCTATTGTTTAAAAATAAATAATTTTTTAGAAAATTATTTAGATTTTTCTTTGTTTTTTAAATAAATTTAGTATAAGTTGTTATAGTATTTTGTTTAACTAAATATTGTATATTTCTTTGCTTTTTTTATCTTTTTTTAAGATAGACTTATACTGCTTAATTATTATTTAATTTTATCAAAAATATCTCTTTTTATAATAGCGTCGCTTTCTAGCGCTTTTTTGCATTTATTTACAATTTAATTTATTTTCTTTTCTCTTAATAAGCTAGCTAAAACGTTAAGATAATTTGTAATATTGTCTAGATATTTGTAAAAGTTTTTTTAGCTATACTTGTTGTCTGAGTTTGTTATTGAATAAAGATATAGTATTTCTAATTGTTGTATTTCTATAATTTTATTAAGTATTTGATTAATTTTCTGCGTAGATATAAATATCTTGTCTAATAATATTTTATCTAGAACTTTTTATAATTGATTTGAGTTTTCTATTAGATAGTAGTTGTTGTTTAATTTAGTCTCGAAAATATTTGTTTCTATATCAATTTGTTTTCTAATATTGTTCTAATTATTAAATATCTCTTTTAATATAGTATTAATTTGTTGGCAATCTATTAAGTTTTGCGATTAACAATTTTTTGCAAAGTAACTCGATTTATTATATAAATAGCATATTTTTGAAATTTGTTATTTTGTTTTTTTCTAGTTTTTTTTTTTTATATTGCTAAGTAGAATTCAGTTCTATAGATACAGATTTACAATAATTAAAATTACTGTACTTTTAATTAGAACAAGATTTTTTTTGCTAATATTCAATTGTTAGTTCAAAGAAGATTTCTGCTCTTTCTCAAAATTAATTATATTTTTTTTCTATAGCTTTTTTATATAGCTTGTTGTTGAGATCGATAGCTATTTTAATAAAATTAAATATATTGCTAATATTTTTGCTATTATATATAATTTTGTTTTTTAGATTGTTCTTAAGATTTTGTCGAAATATTGTTATAAATACAATATTGTTTTATTTAATTAGATTAATATACTTCTGAAATCTAATTGCGTAGTCTGCTGCAGAAATTTGTTAAATTAGATATTAAACTATTTTTTTTGCAATTTGTTTCTTGTTAAATATTTTAAAAATTCTTCGAAACTCTTTTTTGAAGTTGTCGAAGTTTGTAAATATTGCACAGAAATTTTTGTTATAGTTTTTCAAATATTTTTGTAAATTTAATTTAAATCAATATTGAATTTTTTTTCTAAAAAATATTGATACAAAAATTGTTTTCTGATTTGCTAAAACAAAATAGAAAATAAAATAGATATTTATTTGCATAAGTTAGTTCTTTAGATCGATACAATCTCTATAATAAATATCGAATTTGTTGATTCTAATTTTGTTGTTTTTTATAATCGATAATTGATATAATATTAATAAACTAGTGCTTAAAATAGAAACGCGTTAATCTAATACAGATATTTTTAGAATATTCAAAGTATTATACTGCTACTTTCTAAAAGATTTTAGAAATATCAGAGAGAGTTGTATTGTTAAAAAAATTTGTAAATATTTTCAAACAATATAAGCAATTACTTGATAACAAAAGTTGCAACTAGATATAGCAATAACAATAAATAAGAATTTATTTTAAGTTAAACACAATTTATAAAAAAATTGTGTCTAGAAAATCTATATACTAAAAAAAATTCTTTTTGCTTGTTATATTTGTTGTCAAATATATCGAGTTCTATTTGTTTTGTTTGCTGTTAAATATATCGAACTTTGTTTGCTCTGCTTGCTGTTAAATATATCGAGCTTGTTTACTAGTATATCGAGCAATACTTGTCTGTTAAGTTGTCGAGCATACAGATAATTGTGCTATATGCTACAGACTACTCTGTAGAATATATATCAGCTGTAACGAGCTAGAGTTGTAACACAAAATCGATTGTAATTAAAAAATTATTAAATCGAAAAAAAAACTCTAGCTATATTAGAAATCTCTAATTTAAAAACTATAAAAAAGAGTCTTAAAAGAAAACAAACTTATAGCGCAATTTCTATTAAAACTATTTGTTTACAATAAAATAATATTACAACAAATTGAAATTTCGACAATCTAAAGAAAAAATATTTTTGTCAAATAGTTTTGACAACTACAAATATTTTTAATATAAATCGAATCTATTGTCTATTAGAACAAGTTGTACTTAATTGTCTTTAACAAATAAAAGATAAACAAAGTTTTAAAAGATATATTATAGACAACAATTAAAGCACAATAGCAAATATATTCGATAATTTAATCTTATTAATGCTAAAATATCTTATATTACTATTAGAGAAATTAAAAGCTTACAAATTTGATTTTAGAAAAATAGATTTGTTTTTTCTAATAATTGTATTAATTAAATTAATCTCTACAAGTAACTATAACTTGCAACAAAAGCAATATTGTAAATCAACAATTATAGTTCGATTAAAAACAATATTTATAGAGAAAATAGAAAGAAGTTCTATTAAGAAAAGTAGCAACAAAAACAAACAAGTAGTTGCAAAACAATTTATATTTTAAACAAAAATATATTAAATAACTCGCGAGCGCTATCTCTACAATAGTATAAATACAATATTTACAATTCGAATAAATTGTAAAACAACTACAAAAACTAATATAAAAACAAAATTCAAATATTTTCAAATTGTCTATTAATTGTTAAGAGAGTCGAAAAACAATATATTTAATTATATTTGTTTTCGATATTTTCGAAATCTAATATTCTATTTAGAACTTTCTATAAGCAAAAACAAACTAACTGCAAAAATTCTACAAAATTGTATCTATCGAAACTAATAAAATCGAATAACTCTTGCGATATTTAAGAGCAAATATTTACTTTAATAAAAATAGAATAGTTAAGAAAAGATCGCAGTTAACGCTCTAGAACTATTCAAAATTTTTACAAAAAAAAAGTTAATACTTCGAAAATACAATTAAAGTATTGCAAAAATATTAATAATCAAGATTGTTAATTCTACAAAATAAACAAATTAAAAGAGAGACAAAAATATTATTGCTTAAAATCTATTTAATTAACTTTGAACAAATATCGAGACAAATAACAATAAAGAAAACAAAATCGATAAATTAATAAATATCAAGTTTGAGCTATATATATATTATCTAAATTAAAGAAATAAAAAGATTAATCTAAACTAACTGCGCAATATAATTTTTTTGCTTATACAACAAATTATATAAACAAACTTAATATATTAAATATTGTATATTGTTTTTCGATCAAATTGCAATTGTCGACTTGTTAGTTATTTGTATTATACAAAATATATATTCGAAAAAAATAATATACTGTTTCTTTATATAAATTTCAATATATTAAAATTTCTAAAACAAATTAAAGTAAAAATATTATATAAGAATCGATCTCTCTAAACAATAAATCGAAAGACAACTATATTGTAATTATTAAAAATTTTTATAAATATATCAATAATTAATAGACTAATATTCAAAATTAAAAAAATAAATTTATCGAATTTTGTTCTAATTATATCTACAATCTTAAAGACAACTCAATTTAAACAAAGAAAAACGCAAAAAAATATAAAGATTTCGAGACAATAATCTATAAAAGAAAAAATACAAAAATTACTAAATTCGAAATTGTCTATAAGTCGACTACAAAAACAAAAAGTATATATTGTACAATATTGTTTTAATTTTGTAGAATACAAAACAATAGAAAGATACTAAACAATAAAAATTTAAAAAATATCAAACAACTAATTGTTTGTTACGCGCAATAGATTGCACTTTTTCTCTCTTTTTTAAATAAAATTAATTAGTATAGTAAAGTTAAGAAAAGATTTCCAATATTAATATAACTTATTCTAAAAAGTCTTATTAGCAATATCTTGATTTGTAAAACAAGTTAAAATAATATCAAAATAAAAACAAAGACAAATCTACTATTAAATTCGAATTGCAAAATAGCTAAAAATATAATTGCGCATTAAAGAATTAACTTCTTAAAAGTATTTAAAAACATATAGCAATTTATATTAATAATAGAAAGACTATTGTTTTTAAGCAACAATTTTTTCAAACAACAAGAAATAAATTCTAAAAAAAATTATAGAATTACGCAATAGTACTACAATTAATAAAATAGTTTTGACAACGTCTATATTTGTATTAGTTTTAATTTTTAATAGATTTGTTAAAAATCGACTGCGTATCTTTGCTATACAAACGCAAAGTATTATTTTGTTAACAAAAATTCTCTTTCTTAATATTTTTGTCTCGCATTATTATTGTTTTCAATTATAATATATTAGTTTTCAAAATTCTTTTTGCTTAAGTTTTTATTTTTAAGTTCTTTATTGCTATTTCTATCGCAAATTACTCGACTCTACAATTTAGAAAAATTTGTATCAAATTTAATAGCAAAGATTTTAAAACAAAAGAAATAACAAAAACTTTCGAATTTTTAAAAAATTTATACAATTAAAAATTTGTTAAGAAAATATAGATAAAAAATTGCAAACTATTTTATATATCTAATACGCTATCGAACTATTGATCGAAAGTATAAAAATAATTACAAAAGCTTTCTAAGCTATATTTACAAGAAAATAATTTACAACAATAAGTTTTCAAAAATACTAAAAAATTGTAAAAACTATTTTATAAGTTATTGCAAATAGAAAATAAACTACAAAGATACTACTAAACAAACTTAAAATATTTGTAACAAATATTTTTTTCGACAAATTTCAAAAGTTAATCGAAAAACTTAATTAAGATTCTTTAACAAATTTTAATAACACAAAACAAGTTATAATAGACTCGATATTACAATAATAGAAACTTATTAATACTACAATCTTAGATAACTCGAAAATTACAAAATCGAAAAATATTACTAACAAACAACTTGTTATATTTTTTACTCTCTACTATCTATTGCAATCGAAGAGATTGTTCAATTTTCAAATTATATTTGTTTTCTATTTTTGACAAAATAGCGCTTGAAGAAAAGTAGTTAATTCGATATATTCAATTAAACTTACAATATTTTACAAGACTATATAAGATTGCTTAAATAAATTGATTAATTTTGCTAAACTTAGACTTTAATTAATAAAAAAGCTATTAACTACAATTTTAACTTATAATAATTTCGAGTTTTTAAAAAATCGACAAAATTAAAAAATTAAAAAAGCTTAAAGATTTTGTTCTATTATATTAACTCTAATATTTGTATTGTATAATTTAAATACTATTTCTCTTTTGCAAAATATATAAATATTTAATAAGTATCTATTTTCTAAATTATCGATTGTTAAACAATTAATTAATATCAATCTCGACAATTTAATAGATAAAGACTATTTGTTTTATTGTATCTATTATACTAATTTTTTAAATATAAGTCTACTATATCGAGCAAGCTATTCAACGCTTGTATATATCTTCGAACTATATTAAGATTAATTTTTTATAATTTGTATCAATATCTAGACTTAATATTTTTAAATTTTATAAAACAAAATTGTATTTTATAATATTTGTTATAAGAGATAAAAATACAACAATTAATAATATCTTTATTATCGAGAATTTGTTTTTACAACAAATTAATATTAACAATAGCAATTCTATATACAATCAATATTTTTGTTTTATAATCAAAAATCTTAAGATCTTCAAACGCATAGAAACAACTATTGTGCTACAAAAATATATTGCTCAAATATCTTTCAATAGATTTTACTAAATTATATTGTTAATTGATTTATAGTATTTAAGATTTAATATATTTCAACTTATTTATATTATTTATTTAAAGAGCACTTTCTACAAAAATATAATATATTTTTAAGTATTGAAGAAATTTATATTTTAAAATTATGCTACTTGTATTGTTAATATTTGATTTAAAATTCTCGACAAATTGTTTTACAATTAGACGTTTAATAGAATCGAGAATACAATAGAATAATTAAAAATACAAAACAAACATTTGTAAATTACAATTTTGTATAATATTAGTAAAGAACTTCGCGTACTCTTTTTAACTTATATTGCATCTAATTAATCTTTAGTTGTCGATTAAAAGTTTCGAAATTATTAGAATTTCTATACTTATATAAAGACATATCTAACATTAAAATATATTATCAAAATAGTTAATATTAATTTGCTTCGATATATTTTTTGCAAAATTACTATTATATTTTAAGCAAGAACAGTTAAAACATTCAACTATGCGCAAACTCTATTATATATAATATATATAATCGACTTCTTAATTGTTTTTTAAAAACTTTAGAATATTATTCTTGTTAATTGTTTAATCAATATATTAGATCTACGCAATTCAAATTTTGAAGTTAACAAATTGCTAAAACTATTAAATTTAAATTTAAAAATCTTTTAAAAAGAGCAATTGCAATTCTTATTTAATAGTAATTAGTTTCTCGAGAATTAAACACTTAATATTTTGTATTTGCTACAATTTTAATCGATATTTAAATTTGTTTTTGATACAACTATTTCTAATCGTTATTTGAAGAAGAAAGATTCAAAGAATATTTAAAATTTAGTTAAGCAATTTTCGAACGCATTATTAATTCAACAAATTTAAAAAAATATTTTAAAAACGCTACAATAAATCTATTTACAAAAAATCTAAAGATACTAGAAGAGAACAAGCGCAAGTATAATCTACAATATTATTTTAAAATTAATACAAAAAATAACGCATTTAAAAATAAAATTAAAAAACTTAATCTTAACAATAAAAACAATTCTATAAAAAGTCTTTTACTTTTTTCTATATTTAACAAATTAACAATTTCAATTTCTGCGCTCTAGTATATTATTTTTTGCTTATCTTTTTTGCAACTAAAAATATACTTTCGACTTGCTATTTAATTTATTAATATTTTCAATTTTCTTGCTTGCAAAATAAGAATCGAATATTAGTAACAACGCAAGTCTCTCTATTGCAATTTTTACTACAATTATTTCTTAAACTACGCACGTTTAAGATATATTGCATATCTTTGTTAATCTAACTTATATTATAATTGTCGAAATAAACTAACAATTTTTGCTTTCTTTTCGAAAATAATAAAGCTAGATTTCTACTCAATATTATTGTTTGTATATTTTTAGTAACTTCTTTCAAAGACAATCGATTAGTCTAAGATATTTTTAAAATTGTATAAGTTTAAACAATTAAATTCGCGATCTATTGTATTAATATTAGAGAAAACTCGATATTTAATTTGATACTTATTATTCGATTCGACTAAGCTATATTAATTTCGCTTCTCTTATTAGTTTTTGTATTTTTGTTGCTCTTTGTTTTTATTAATATTGTCTTAGAAACATTGTTTAGTAATTATTAAACTCTTCGAATATTGTATTTCTCTATTGCAATATTAATTAATAAAGATATTTTAATTTTCTTTTGCTTTTTGTTTTTAATACTCTTAATTATTACTTTATTGCTATTGTTTTGCAGTTTCTAATTTTGTTGCAATATTTTCAAAATCTTAATATTATAATTCTTCAAACTACTTTAAGTATTTTTTAACTCAAAATTTAATGTCTCTTTATTACAAATTCGATATCTTTATATTTCGAGATATTTAAAAGTAGTATTCGATATAATTAATATTAAAATAAAATGCAAAAAAAATTCTTTTGGAACTCTTTTAATTGTTTTTTTTCTTTATTTTTTTAACTAATATTTATATTATAGACGCTTTATAGCATTTCTTGTTGTTTTTGAATTTAATTTAGAATAGTTCTTTGTTAAGATCTATCTATTTAAATAATATACAAAACAATATTATTCTAATTTGTTTATTTTAAACGTTAATAGTATAAATATATTTAAAATAATATTATTAAAGAATTTTAAATTAGTCTTTCTATAACAATTACAATTGTTCTCGAGACTAATATTAATTAGTTTTTAGATATTTTTAAATATATCTCTTTTTTTATCGAGTCTTTTTAATCTAATCTTTTGTTTGAGCTTTTTAGTATCGATCAAATAGTTTTAATTGCACTCTCTATTGCTATTGTCTCTCTTTTCTGCAACGCAATTTGTTTGTTTTGTAATTTTTATATTTAGCAAGTTCTTTTTACTGCAAAGTTCTTTGCACTATAGTAGATATAATAGTACAAAATATATTAGAATTTTTAATTAAAAGTAACTTTTAGATTTTTGTTTAAAAGTGTTTTGTATTTGTTTCTTGTTGCTAATAGTTATTGACGCAAATATTAATTGTATCTACTCTATTGTCTCTTTTAAATAATTTAGTTGTATTATTTATTGTTGTATATACTTGCATATTTTATTAATCTAATTGATTTTGTCAATATATATAATTATTTTAAGTATATCTTCTAACTTTTGAATTGTACTAAGTAGTATATATTTAAAATCTCTTATTCTTTTTATAGAATATTTTAGTTTGCTAAATTGCAAATATATCTTCGATCTATTAAGAGATATTCGAAATACTTTTATTTTACAAAAAAATTTGTATTTATTTTTAATATTTTCTAACATCTTCTTGTTTAATATTGTCGATACTTTAATAATAAATATTCTAAATCAAAATTGTATACAAAATATATTAAAACAACTATATTTCGATCTAAAATTCTTTTACTTATTAATTAAATACAACTTGTCTATAGTTAATATACAAAATTGCAATTAAAAGAATGCATTATTTAGAACTTTATCAAAGAAATTTTTTAATATAGTAATTTCGAAATTTGTAAATACTACTACAATAAACTCTTATCTTTGTTTATATCTATAACTATAACTTATTATATATATAGTATTCTTGTTGTATTTTTTTTAATATATTAAATCTATTGTTGTTGTTATTTAGAATCAATAATCGACAATTCTCAATTTACTAAAAATTTTTATATTGATTGTTCTTTAAAGTTAAGAGTAATATAATTGTTAATACAATTTTTGTAAAAAACTACAAAAGAAATAGCATCTAATATAGCAAATTTTTATTAAATTTTGTTTTAACTATTACAATTACATTTTTTTTTATAGCGATTGCAAAAGTCTATAACTATTTTTTTTTATTTTAAATTTAAATATCTTTTTAATTGTTTTTGTTATTTTATTCTTTAACAATAGCAATATAGAAATCGATATTAATATCGACTCTCTCTCTATAATAGACGTCGTATTATTTTTATTGTTTTCTACTATTATATTATATTATAACTCCAAGACTTAAGAATCGAGTTTAAAAAGAATTTAACGCAAAAAAATAGATTTTAAAAGAAAGAATAAATTTCTAATAATAAATATTAACAAAATTTGTCTTTGTAAATCTAGCAATACTTTTGTTTTATTGAAGAGATAATTTGTCAATTAAAAGTGCCAAATACAATAATAGAGAGCAACTAAAAAGTTGATACAATTCTATAGAGATTGCGATTTCGACTTTTTTTAAGATTGCTATCTTAGAGACGATATTATAATTAATAATATAAAAATATTGTTTGTTAAATAGTATTATTAAGTAGAGTATAGATACTTGTAGAGAAAAAAATTTATTGTCGAGAATTACAACAGCAATATCTCGAGTTCTTTTCTAATAAAGTTAAAAGTAGACAATATAAAAATATATTGTAAAAACTTTAATATATTATTACTAAGAACTTGCTCTTTTAACAAGAATCGAAAGTTTTGTTTTCAAATCTAATAGAAAAAATATCTAAACAACACTATAATATTGTTCTTGTCGCATATAGACGTGCTTAGATATACTAAACAGTAAAGCAATTCTTCGCGCAAAACTAACGTCTAGTGTTAACTCTAGCGCGACCCTAAATATAAGCGAAGCGCAAGGGTTCGGATTGGGGTTGATTTTTTTTCCACAGGTCTGAGGGCTGAGGCAAGCCGCGATCCCCCGGCCCAGTACTAAAGTACCCAGAAAGTCACAAAAACAGGGTCCAGATCAATGATAAGATAGCGGCAATCGTGGAACGCTAGTGCAAGGTACGAAAGCTGGGTCTCTACTAGACACCACGAAGGAAAGGTATCAGGACTAGACAATGCAGCCGGCTGCTCGGCGAAAATGAAGCCACTTGACAGCTGCCACCGCAGCCC
>JAABUL010004560.1_pt1 | contig 18342 bp, 21 predicted proteins | sample 5559151 | NCBI WGS metagenome assembly JAABUL01 (sample SAMN10711876, study PRJNA513368) | rock metagenome | isolation source: Antarctica rocks | place: Antarctica: Victoria Land, Pudding Butte sud | reverse complement strand
GTAACCCTTTCCTTCTCTTGATTTGGCTTGTGTCACGTAGACGTTGGATGAATTGTTAGTATAGGCGTGCGGTCGCAATCGTTCGATGTTTGGCTCTGATCGATGGAAGAGGATGCGTTCTGATCGTTCTCTTGAGCTCTCGATTTTCCACGTAGATAGATGTATGACTTGACGTCAAGTAAAGAAGGTGGGCTCAAGCCCCCTCAGTATATCAGCGTGACCGACGGGTCACTACTCCTTCGGGCACTGTAGTCACGACTCTCAGACTGAGGACGACTATTCTACCTGGTATCTTTCCATCAATTACTCGGCGGCACTGTCGATGTGGTGAAGACGTTCCAGTATACCGACGCAGTCGACGGGTCGCAAATCCTTCGACCACTTGTAGTCACGACTCTCATACTGAGGACGACTATTTCACTAGATATCTTTCCATCTCTTACTGACATCGACATGTCATCAATCCCCTCCGTAGATCGATTGTGGCTGTTAGGGGGAGTGTTGTCGCGTAGGTGAAAACTCTGCACGGTCGGCTTTCTCGCCCACGCAACATCCTAACATCGTTCGAATTGCGTCGGATTGAGATCTCTTGGCTCTTCTGACTTCTATTCGGACACAGAATAGAATCAAAAGGTTCGTAGCCGGCACCACGTACAGGTGAATCTCGTTGCCAGCCTATATTTACATGATAAGCCTTACAGATTCAGTCTCCTTCTAATAGCTGATGGGGGTTTTTTTTCGTTTTGACAGCAGAGATTAATTGGTGGTGGTGGGCGGATTCATCGATGCTTGATGGTGATAGCCAGCTAAAGAACATCAACACAGGTTCGATTTCATACAGAGGACTTAAGATCGAACTTTAACGGGATCATGAGAGAAGTATATCCTGAATCAGTTGTATATAAGAGCAAAAGCAGAATTCAGTATATGAAAAGGGCAAAAGACTTCAAACCTGGGCAGTCGCCTAGCCGGAAAGTTCTAATGTCTGTGGGTGCAATGGCCTAGCCCCCCGAAGTTTGTCCTGACTCCGAAGAGATGCCTTCAGCGGGAGCCCTTTACCACTGCACCATCTGTAGTACCGTCAGTGAAAGGAAAGATACTATTCCGGATTATGAACATCAAAAATTCTAATTCAACATAATTTACTAACCCTCAACACCCCTTCCAACCCTAGCGCATTGCAAGATCAATATAAAGTCTGAATTTGAATTTTCTTCTTTTCATATATTCGTCGCCTGTATTATTTAAACATTTACAACTCACTGACGGCGCCTCTCACCCTAACAAGAAGTTAGATTTGACTATCTTATAAGTTTCTTTCTCGTAGTATAGCAAGGCTCCTGCGCGCAATTTGAAAGACACTTGGTGCTTTGGAGTCAGACATGCAGACTGCTATCAGCCTAACGAGAGGTATCTTATATCTTGCCAGCCAAGTCTTCATGATACGGAATTTTACGTTTGCAGGTACTAACCAAAGCTCCTCCGATAGCGACGAGAGGAGGAGAAATTGGTTTGCCCGCCTTGGCCCAGTAAGACGGCCAAGTCGAACCTGCGTCTAGCTATGGGAACGCTGATCTACTGAGAAAGACCTTCTCGGTTTGAAAAAGGCGGACAACTGTTCGCGACTGTTAGTGTGCTGGAACAGCCAACATCTGATAGCCTGTTTTTCCTGTTTGTGCGGCAGAGAGCCTCTTTTCTCTTCGTCAACGTAATATTCGTAGCTTGAGTATTTCAGTCAAGCGAGCTTGTCTCGAGTCTTTTGCAGCCTGGCTAGCGGAACTTGAAGCTTGATGAGACGACTAAGACGCGTATGCACCGCGGTTACAGCGCACGCTTTTTCGTTGGATGAGGAGATGTCAATATGGTCTTCCTTACTGGCTCGATTTCGTGCCCGTATTTTTCCTTGTTATACCCTTCGGTCTCTTTTCCGAATAAGAACGGTTCAATGCCAAGATTAATTGCCCCTTTGTTGCTTGATCAGATCTACGAAATGGAGCAGGAACACCTGGAAAGCCAGCATCTCGTCTTCACTAAGTTCAAAGATATTCAGATCTTCTCCTGCGGCTTTTCACCGCGACAACGCCCGTGTCCATAGTCTATGAGCGCGGTTTTGATCGGAAACTATGCAATACTGACGTAGACATAGAAAGTTTACTGAATCGGAGACTCGTTCGCTACTAATAGGCTAGGCGAGCATCGAATCGGTGAGGTAGTCGTTCGGCAGCCCACAATTTCTATCGTTCACGACAGCAAACCATATCTATGAATCCGGTGAAAGAATAAAATCATGGTCTTTGCTATATTATGATCAGAATATCCCAGTCTCAAAACATTTTTGCGATAAACGGGAACCAACTTCCACATCACCTTAACTAAATTGTATGTCAGCAGATATAACATATCCAAGCTACTGGAATGCATATATAGTCATGGTGCACAACAGTCAAACATGGACGGGCATTGACTTGATGTACAATGTCACTAAAGGAAGATCAAAGAATGTCGTTGGGAAAGGAGACGGCGGATGGCGTTTAAATCTAAGCGCGATGCTCGCTGCTCAAACGTTCAATCATCCTATTGATACAGGCATTCATTAACATAATCAGACCATGATATTTCACTTAGACCTGATCCAAAGAATTTCTTCTTTCCTAGCCCAAGACGTCGCTGTTACTGAATGGGATATGCCGCTCAACCTGTTCCTCGTCTGATTTCCAATTTTAATATCATGACGAGCAGCAAACATAACCATTCCTATTGAATCCTGACTACTTTCTGACTTGATCCCCTTGATCTTCGGGAAATAAGCGAAAAAAGAACGGATCATTATATGGTACAGTCTACGCTTGAGAGCTTTTAAAATTATTAGTACAATTCCAGATCCCTAATACCACGACTTCTGTTTCTATTACTACCTAATCCAATCCTTTTCCCACCAGCAACCACATTATCAATCGATTGATATCCCCAAGGATACTCTCTTAGGCTGCATTAAAATTTCCTCATCTCTTAAAGTAACCTATGAGATTACCAAATCTTTGTCTCCTACAATCACTCATTCCCACAGCGCTCACACCCACCCTCACAGTTCATTTCCATTTCCATGTCCATAAAACCCATCATACGACGTCAGCACTCGTCTAATACATACAATCCGCAGAGGGTTTTATAGCTTTTGTGAGATCTTGCCATGAGCGTTTGTGTGGTTGCGTGGTTAGTTTTTGAAAGAAAATCCGAATTCCGTTTATTACCACGTTATAGGCCTTTTTCTTGAATTGGAAACCAGGCCGAAGAGAGGGTTCCGTACTGCATCGCCTCATAGGTCTATCTCCTTAATTGAAAATCAGATCGTTGGAAGGTGAATAGGCGATATCTACAGTAGTTAAATCAGGAGTGGTTCCATATCTCTATCTCTGGAACGAATTCACTACTTGGAGCTTGCTTTTTGAAAATTTTGGCCAAGCACGATTATTCCCTTCTCTCATACCGTATCCTTTCCCTGCCCTCACTTCTTCACGTTCCTAATCCCTCCCTCTGTTCCTCTATGTACCTTCCACCACCTTCCTTGCTCTCCTCCCATTCACTCCCCTTCCACCAATCCCACAGCACCATCACCACCACCCACGCCAAAATTTCGCAGCGCTGAAAACTGCGCGGCGCAGGAACTGGGCATTAGGAGGGTGGATATAGGGGCGTGAGGTGGTGACTGGCGGGTGAGGAAGAGAGGGTTGGCTCATGGGTCGTTTCTTGGGTAAGCTATTGTGTTTTGAAACTGGCGGCACATCTTACGCTAAACAGCGATGCTGAGTACTGTCTTCAGCGAACAATCTGTCAGAGCTTGGTTTGATATCTTCATCGATACAGAGGGTTCGGACGGAGGTGTTGAGTATGACGTACTGGCGTACTGGCGTCCTGGGCTGGCTGAACGCGAAAGGCTGTATGAGATTGTCGGCCATTGGATCTAAAGCTGATAGGGGCTTGATTGCTTCCAGGGTTGGGGAAGGGCAACGATGTCCAACAAACTTGAAGCCGTGTTATAGCTTTGCGACATTTACTTTGACCAATCCTCCTTTCTCGACCCTGTAATCTTTATCCCTCTTCCACCCTACCCACTTCTCCAGAATATCTTCACCGCCAACGCCAGGTGCTAGTCCTTTGCTCTTCCATGCCTCTGTTTCAGAGATTTTCAGCCCGGGCGATTCAGACAACACTACCGCAGGCCTTTGCTCATAGCCTTCTCTCTCAAGTTCAGCCTGCTCAAGCACAGGCGTGCAACAAGCATCCTTTCCATCAAACACCCGTTCCCACTCCAATCTCGTCTTTTCCAAAAACCGCTTCTGAAATATTTCTCGATGCATAGGCCATGCCTCCGGATCATCTCGGCGTTTCAAAAACTCATCGTCCATACCCAAGCCCTTGATCAGTACTTTCGAAAACTTCATCTCCAAAGCAGCACCAATAGCCATGTAGCCACCATCTTTGCACTCATAAACATCATACCACGGACTCCCTCCGTCAAGTACATTCTCCCCTCGCTGTTTATTCCAGAACGGTGTCTTCAAACCGTACCTCATGAACGAAGCCAGATATGCTGATCCATCAACCATGTTCGCCTCTACCACCTGTCCATTCCCAGTTTTCGCCCTGCTAATGAGAGCAGCAAGGATCCCAAAAGCACACATCAGCCCCCCACCTGCGAAGTCAGCTACGATATTCGCTGGGGCATATGGTGCCTCTCCTTTCCGTCCCAATTGACTGAGCACGCCAGAGACAGCTAAATAGTTGATATCATGGCCAGCCATACTAGCGTATTTGCCATCTCTTCTGAATCCTGTCAATCTTGCGATTATCAACCTTGGATTTGCAGTCAGCAACTCGTTGGGATCGAGACCGAGAGTTTCCAACACTCCTGGCCGGTAGGGATCAAGGAAGACATCGGTATATTTGAGGAGATCCTTGAGCAAGGCGAGGCCGGCGGGAGACTTCAAATTCAGTGCTATGGAAGATTTGTGTCTTGTGAGGAAGTCAGCGGTTCGTGGAGGAGGTATAGAGGAATGGGCTTGGGGATGGGGGCGATCTATGCGAAGGATCGAAGCGCCGTAATCAGCGAGGAGGAGGGAAGTGAATGGGACTTTTACGCGGCTTGTTGTCAGTATGACATGGACCTTGAGTGGGACCGGCAGTCAAGTGTGGATTACCTGGAGCGAGACCGGCAAGCTCAATGATACGGGTGCCTGCGAGTGGTGGGGGATTAGAGGCCATGATTAGGGGTTGTATTTGTATATGGGTATCAACAAACGCTACGGGGCCAAGAAGTGACATTTGAGGTACCCGTAACCTTAACAGAAAAGGCTGATGGCCCGCTTAAGCTTAACCGAGATGTAGACAGACGCGGATGATACTGTACAAGTACTTTGTGTGCAAGTGAGAACGCGCCCAATTCGCCAAGACCGTTTCAACAAAGATTCTGCGTAAAATGCTCGTGGTAAAAGTATGTACCCGCCATGCTGTGTCGTACCGTGACTTTTGACCCTAGAAAAGACCTTTGCTCGCTGTGGAGTCGCTGACTCATCCGCTGCTTGGCGAGCTTCTTTTTCTTTTCCGGGCAGTCTAGACCTGCATACAATAAAATTTTGCAGTCATGGCATCCACTGGAAAGGTCTGCCTCGCCTACTCGGGCGGTCTCGACACATCGTGTATATTGAAGTGGCTCCTTGAACAAGGCTACACGGTGGTTTGCTTTCTCGCAGACGTGGGACAGGTAAGGGTCATCGTGATTCGCATCCACTTGATAGCACGGTTCGTGGCGATCAAAAAAGATCATTAATTGAATGGTTCGCAGGAGAAAGACTGGGACCAAGTCCGCGTCAAGGCAAAAAGGATTGGGGCATCTAAGATGGTCATCAAGGACATACGCCGGACCTTCGTCGAGGACTTTTGCGTCCGCGCTATTCAATGCAATGCGCAATATGAAGGCAGATATTTACTTGGAACGAGTCTTGCCCGCCCGGTTATTGCACGATCTCAGATGCAAGTTGCCTTAGAAGAAGGCTGTAAGTACTCTAGTATCGAATTCATAAAGGATTCTGCTAAAGGAGACTCGTAGGCCAATATGTTAGCTATGGGTATGTGGCAACCGTGAATTTTCCCGGAATTTCCAGTACTTCGATTCACCTTTCAGTCAAGCTCCTGAAAGAAACGAGAGAATGTGTTCACTAATCCTTAGTTTTTAGATGTACGGCAAGTATATTATTCCCTCGCCCTAGGATTTCGCCATCTTTGCCGGCAAAAAGATAACATGCTTTCCTTCTATAACCGCACTCCCTCCATAATGATGACCTCTTCAACAGCATTGAGCCCTTCTCCTCGAATCCATTTGCTGACTTGTGATAACAGGGAAAGGGGAATGATCAAGTCCGCTTCGAACTGGCCTTCCTTGCCATAGATCCGAAGATTAAGATTATTGCCCCCTAGCGAATACCTCAATTCTTTAACCGCTTCCAAGGGAGGAACGATCTACTCGAATATGCAGCTGAGATGGGGACTCCCGTGACTTCTACTAAGGCCAAGTCGTACAGTATGGATGATAATCTCGCACTGTAGCTATGAAAGCGGACAATTAGAGGACCCATCCCGACCTCCTCCTGATGACATATAGACCCGGTGAGAATCTTTTCCCCTCTCTTTGAGAGACAACCCTTATTAAAAGTTAATATGCTACAGCACTAGTGATCCTATGACTGCACCGTCCACTCCACAGGACATTACCATCCGGTTTAGAATGGGTATTCCGGTTAAGGTCAGCTCCAACGGTAAAGAGTTTATGGATAGCCTAGAGCTCTTCATCGCCTTGAACGAAATTGGCAAGCTTCACGGTATCGGCAGGATTGATATCGTTGAGGTTTGTACTTTAAATTCTTGGTTTCGTGGCGTGCTGACTTTCGAAGAACCGTTATGTGGGAATCAAGTCAAGAGGGTGCTATGACTCACCTGCCATGACAATTGTGAGTACTAGAATTCATCCTTTTTAGCTCTTATGCAGGGCTCCAAGTACTCCTTGCGTTAATCATCTCCATCGGCCCCTTCCGTCTCTTACTATTATCTCTACTCCTTCAACAATACTAGATGTAAGAGCTGATATCTATCTATAGCTACGGGCAGCGCACTTGGACCTTGAAGGTCTTGTCATGGACGGAAAGGTGCGGTCCCTCCGCGACCAATTCGTCACCCATTCGTGGTCAGAGATTCTATATAATGGGCTGTAAGAAAACATGACGCCTTTCTCCATTACCAGCGCTGACTCTTCACGATATAGCTACTTCTCGCCCGAGAGAGAGTTTGTAGAAAACAGTCTCATGTTCTCCCAGCAACGCGTCGTATGTCCTGATCTACAGCCCTTGGGCCTCACCAGCTAATGCTCTTCTAGAACGGCGAGGTTCGTCTTCGATGCTACCGCGGTAACTGCTTTGTTCTGGGGAGATCATCTGAGACTGAGAAACTGTACTCCGAAGAGGAGTCATCAATGGACACCCTAGTGAATTTCAGCCCCGTTGATACGAGTAGGTTTACATTCCTTGAGTCAACTTCCAGTATCGTGCGTTTTCGCCTAGCCTTTAATTCTAACCTTTGTATAGCCGGTTTTATCAACATCAACGCTATCCGTCTGAAAAAATACGGACTTCAGAAGTTGGAGGAAGGCAACAGCTTGGCAGAAGTATGAGATCATAAGATGTGGGATCGAGCGACGAAGTGTGAAATTGCTCAATGATACGTAGTAGGGCACGGACCACCCAATGAGCCCAGAAAAATTGCAATTCTACGATCTATGTTATTGCATTTTTAAGTAAGCAACCTACTTCTCAAATCAAATTGAAGTTCTCCAGAGCCATTCCCGTCCATTTTTCTCCGTCCCTCAAACCCATGAACAAAACATGAACCGACGACCTGATATTGGCCTTCCTGGTGGCGCCGCAAAACAAGCGGCACCACAACTCCAAATATGAGAGCTACGAGATCTGTTACCGCAATATGTTGGGAGTTTGTGCCAGGTAACCGTAAGACGTTTTTAACAGAGGTCGCCTCTTCTCGATGCCCGCGCCGCGGTGGATGAAGTAAGACATTGCTCGCGGGTTCTGGGCCACGGCATTAAGGCAATTGGATGCCAGCGTGTCCGTGTCCGTGTTCATGTCGATGTCTTGGTGCCTGGTGATGGCCAATATTACTATCTGATACCACAGCTGCAAAATGGCATTTCTGGTAGTTCCACCTGGAGCAGAGCTCTTACTTTACCGTTAAAGTCGCTCGCCTTTCCGTCTTCTTCATCCTTAATCGCTGGGAATTGAGGCAGTTCCCTTGAGCGTTCACTTCTCTCCCTTCCCTATCTGGCAAGCTTTCATACTCCCGTCGGTTTCAACGAGGCTTTATGTACGCTCTCCCTTCACGAGAAAGTCTTCGCCTTTCGAATCACTCGTACCTGCTCGTGGTTAGCAGCCTTACGGGCCTCTTCCGTCCGGGTACATCTGCCCCGTTCGTGCTCCTTCATACACTTCTTCGCCTGCAGCATGACCTTGGCGCAGTGAGCGTTCCAGTAGGATTTAGCTTCTTGATGTGAAAAGATCAAGACATTTCAATTGTGATTAACTTTGTATACATTTGTTAATTAATATATTGTATTACAAGACAATTTAACAACGTTGTTCAATTTTGAAAGCACGTATTTTGAATTAAAATAAAGTAAATTGATATCACTTACTAAAAATATGTAAATAGAAGTTCAAAATTATCAAAAATTTTTATCATATAGGACAGAGCTAATCTTATTAGATATGATGCAATAATGCTAAAATATTAACTCTAAAACATCTGCTATGAAGACAAATCAACTAAAACATCTCTACTGCCTCATGCTGAAGTGGTCTTCCCCTTGTGAGAAGCATCAAAGCCCCAAGTCGTTACCGTTGCGGGTTCGATCTTTAATCTCCGTGACTTGTGCATCGGACGTAGAGTGTGAAATCGACTGAGGGTCTGGCTCGAGGAGTCTTTTTGCAGTGTTATGTATTAGCTCGAGTCTATGGCTAAGATAATTCGCCTTTAGTCGTCTGCTCTGGTCCACCTGAAGTAGCCCATCTCGAATCAGGTACAAAAGCTCGAAGATTGCTTCACTGCAATTGGGATCGCTATCAAGGTCCTGGATACATTTTATCACGGCAGGGCGCGTAATGGCTCTGAAAGGTTTCAATGACCCGTTGAACTCCAGAGTGAAAAAATAATCGTCTTTGAAAATGTTGCCAGACAATTCCACATCTTTCAAACGGTCTTCTGCAAAAGCTTCTATAGCACCTGATCCATTCATCAACCAAACTACACACTCTAAGAGGATGCAGCCCAAAGACCAAATGTCGTACGCTTGTGACTGAGGTAAGTCCAACTGGCATTCAGGAGGTTCATACGTCCCAAGTCCAGGATGTGGTGGTAACTCCAGGCTTGATTCTCTTGGTTTCATGTGGCTGCAGCCAAAATCGCTGATTTTCCAAGTGGAACGGGCTGCAAGACCATCTTTCCCAATCAAGATATTTTCGGGCTTAAGGTCCATGTGAAAACCACTCACGGGGCGGGAGTCTGGCGTCACAAGATCGTTGTGTATGTAGGAGAGAGCCGTCGCAATACCAGCAATTTGTTCAAAATACCAGTGGGCCGAGATTGAAGACGGCTTTGAGTGTGCCCAAAATTGACGAAGATTTTCCTCGGCCAGCGGAAGAATCATTGAATACCGGCCTCTGTGCTCGAAAGTAGCTAGTAGTTTGATGATGTGGCGGTGACCCGAGGAGCGTATGGATCTCATAATGTCTAGCTCTCGATTAAAGGCTCGCTGATTGACATCTGCTGTGCCCCGCGTGAATTGCTTCAGCGCAAATATATGGCCCTACTCCATATTATTATTGAGCACCACTAGTCATTACTGATATTTTAGACTCACTTCTGTGCTCATGGGCGATTCAAACTTCATAAAGCTCGAGTGGTTACAGTGAATTTCCACGCTATGGACACCACCATATGCACCGTTCGCAATCGGTTCAGTTCTGATGAAAGGCAGCCTAGCATCATCATGAAGCTTCAGGTGCATTCCCTCTGAAAAAACAGGAGCCAGCAGCGTCCATTGGAAATCCGCGAATTGCTTTCTAGTGTCAAGGTCCCATTCAGAGAAGGCGGATTGGAGCTTTTTATCCTTCGGCAGACCGTCCACTGATACCGCGATTGGTAATACCTCATCTCCCAAACTTTCCTCGATCAAATCCTTCAATGCGTCAAGCTTACGAATCACAAGTAAGATGGCGAAGATTCTTTTAGCATGCCGAAACACATATTTGGAGACGTCCCCCAATCCTTGGCTTTGGAGCTCCATTTTAATGGCTTGACCGGTCAAGACTTCGTCCAAATCACCGGCAGGAATAAATTGCTCGTCTGTTTCCAGGACTTTTTGAACCCTTGCCAGCAGTCGGCCGCGTAGTGAAGTATCGGTGTTACCCTCCTCAGTAATTCTTTTCAGACCATCTTGGTGCCTTGCGAATGCGTTCTAGGTCTAGAGTCTTCTGATCTTATGGTGGGGTCTCTAGCATCATCGATGAACTCCTCGCTACTCTGATTTCTTGAATGCCGAGAACAATTGAAACCGACCAATACCTTTTTGATCATAACACAATGGCCTCGGCGGCCATAAGCAGGACAAGTGTCCACGCCATGCATGTAGTAGACGCAATGACAGAAAGAGTACATCTCCACAATCCTGATACACATTTTGCTTTCGGCGTCTGAGTGTGATCATCTTTGGCAGCCTGTATGCGAAGAAGAAAGACACGCGGAAGGTAGGAGCATGCTGTCTACATATGCGTTGAGGAACGTGACCGACGAGTCTGCTGACAAACCCTATAGTTGGTAATAATCCTCCTGAATACCCCTTGTACTGCGTGCCGCCTTGCTAATTGGTGATGCTTAGTTAAACGTCTTTGCGGGAAGAATATCAACACAATACACGACCCAGATGTCAGCCATGACCTTGACGTGCACTCATATTGAGCACTGAGACGATGTAGGTGATGCATCGTTGATGCCTCTTTTCCAGGGGAAAAACAAGTGGGGCCGCCCCCTCGACAGGGTCTTGGTGCTTTCCGAAGCTGCGTCTCTATGATAAACGAGGAGCTCGATGCGCTGGACTTACTTTCTGTCTTTGACACTGGATGCAGAATGCCCACCCAGGTCTTGCGCTCCAGGTACATAGACCGCAAGAAGCTTGCGGCCTTGCTGAATGCGTTGTATAAGAAAGAAGAGTGTAGCATCACTGCGCGTGGTCCCAAACCCAGGAATTACATCGAGGCTAACTCGAAGGCAGTTGAAATTGGACAATTGGATTATCAATGTGCCTAAACCTCTCACCTCTGTCAGTTTGACCACCCAAGACTTCTCTCCTTTCCTGACAGCTCTGCTAGGAGCAAATAGATTCATGTCTAGTCTCAGAGCGACCGAATCCTCCTACCTTCGTCTATTCATCTGATGACAGTCTTTGAGGGTGCTACTACCATCACACATGCGCCAGTGCCATTTTGTAGCATCTTCCACAACACCGTGCACTGTCAACGGAAACTTTCAGCTATCTGCCATATCAGACCGCAGACTACATGGATTGGCACGGACGAAACACGTCTTCCTTTGCATCGGATATCAATCGACTTTGCTTTCAACCTGAGATGAATACTGTTATTCAATGCTATCAACACATCGTGAGATTTGTGAGCTCCAGAGTGCGCGCCTTCACTGATCATAGCATAGAACTCTGACCACGTCCAACATGAAGTCCAGGAGCTCCCAGACCTCGTACTAAGAGACTGGCTGAGGCAGGTACGTCGACGATACTTCCCAGCATTCATGAACTCATGATTCACCTGGGTCAGGACCATTCAACTGATAGGGCGTTGGTTCGGGGTATGCGTATCGTGTGAGTTTCATATGTTTCGCAAATGGTCCAGATCTGACCGTATCAGAATTTCGTATCGAGCAAGTGATGCATCGATCCAACCTAATGATCCAGGCGCCGAGACTCTTAGCCGCCTACCCTTCTCTCGTGAGACCTTTCTCGAACTCATGGACCAGTTCCACCTGTCCCATTCATTCGTGCGCACAATCCTCAGAGGCGGCTTACACTTCTCTTCTAACATGATAAGGGGGCCTTCATCTTCTCATCCCTTTAGGTGTAAGTCTTACTTGTCAATCGCCCTCAGGCGCTGACTTTCTTCTTCAGGCTTCAATATGCGTATGGACAATTCATGGTCGAGAGATCTCGCTATGTCCGCTTCGGCAAACATTGGGACTGGTATGACTTATGCCCTCTTCCATGGCTGTGACGAGCGGGATGTTAAAATGTTGACCGACTGGCTTAAGATGACGACGTGCTCAGCAGGGCACCCTATGCTCCTGCCGGCTTTGTTTTCGGAATTGCAGCTGAGACGTCACAAAAGATTGACTCAAGACAATTGGCGCAAATTGGTGACACTGTATGCTCATACAGGTCAGTATGGCAATCACGCTTTAAGGGCGCAGCCCGTGTTATTGCAGGAAGACGCAATCGACTATGACAACACTACGAGGGAGGTGCTTGGGATGTATTTGGATACAGGATTTTTGGAAAAATCCCTTATGAAACTTCGAAGAGGGCTCAAATGGAAGGCCAATTGGCAGTCATTAGAACCACCGTGCCAGAAGCCCGGATAGACTTCATCGCCACGGAGAATGCTCGTATTGGAGAGCGTCTGGGAGAAATGACGGATGATTATGAAGGGCTTATAGCAGAATGTAAGCTAATCACCGACGGAGCATCACTGCTAATTAATGCTGTAAGTCGGTCGCCTTGCTTGCACAATCCCTATCGAGAGACATTACCTGACTAGCATTATAGATATGGAATCTCATAGCACAGCGAGACAATGTCACTAACCAGTCGATCGCGGCCGACTCGCGGGAAATTGCTTCCGCAGCGGGAAGAGACAGTTCCGCAATGAAGGCCATCGCGGTATTGACGATGGTCTTTCTCCCCGGGACATTTGTTGCTGTAAGTTGTCAACTCTCATCGCACAGTGCCATTATGCAGCTAAACTCTATGGTTTCAAGTCATTCTTCGCGCTGCCACTGCTTGACTGGCAAGCGGCAAGCGGTGCGTCCGTTATATCGGATCGCTTCTGGATTTATTGGGTCGTAACAATACCCTTGACAGCTGCCGTACTTTTGCTATGGAGCATTTGGTATATCTTTTCAGGTTGCCAACGTGCACAATACCGCTCAATGAGCAGAAAGGAGTCTAGGGCTTTTAGCAGTAGGGGAAAAACCCACGAGATGCGTATATTTAACTTCTGTGGACTTGATCGTTTGCGAGCAAACTTGACAAAACCTGAGAGAGACGATGTTACGATAGAGACGACATATGAGATGGCATGATGGCTCAACGATTCCGTCTTTATTGTTGTACTGGGCACGGGACTATAGAAGGGCTGTCGTGTCAAAGGCCATTAGGGGAATTCTTACTTAAAGCTTAGAGAACAAGTACGCATCTGCAAAAAGGATGTCCTAGCCTTTACTCTTAGACTTGAGTCACAAAAATTGTATCCCTACCATAGGCCTTTGACTTTGATATGTATGAACAATAAATTGGACTAGCAAGGTTTCCTTTTAAGACACTCACCGTCAATGAACCTCACGACATCGTCAAGATTGACTAACAGCCATACTCAACAACTGGTAACTACAGTTCTCTCTGTCAGTGAAAGCAGCAGCATCAGCAACATCTTGATCATATCATGAAAGAATCCGGAGTGTCTCTAGTAGCGCGTCTGAATTGAGTGGGAGCAATGGAGCGTCAGGCAGGTTAGATCTTTCGTCATTTTCGAAGATCATTGGTGGCGTCTGTAACGATGTCGAAGATGTAGTACTCCTGAGACGTGTTGTTATAGTGACGTGGGGGATTTGAGCCCTCAACAGATAGTCTGCTAGTGATGATCATGACCTGATGCGAATACACAACGGCGGCTGCTGGTTTGACTAGATAGGACTGAGGAGTCCGGGCGACAGTTTCTTGCACAGCGAACTGTAACAGAGATTGATGGTCATGTGTAGAGATCCGAGAAGAGAACTCGACAAAACATTGCACTAGTGCTGCAGTAATTCTGCGTCGAGTCAGTAGAAAAAGCTCTCTACCCAAAAATCGTTCGAGTCTTCAAATTCAATACTAGATACTCAATTTCTCTTATTGCTGTCATAGATACGTCTTGTGATAGCGCTTTCTGTTAATGATTGCTTGATTTAGGATGTTGACTATGTAATTTCGATGAAGTGCAAGCTCGCAAATGTCCAGTAATGAATTCAGTTGATGACTTGTTAGATACTGTAATGACTCGCAGCCTTGTCGCTGTGCAGCAAACACAGCACTCTCAGTAGGATTTCGCATCTCAGCTGCTGGATAGTAAGCTGGTGAGAAAGAAAGGCTGACTAAAAAGGGTGTTGTCAAATCAGACGCGTTATTACCCGCACACAAAGTATCCGCGTCCTAATCAACTAGCGAAAATATTATACAACGCTGCACGTTTGTAATACCACTTCATTGCCCAACTCTAGGTTACACTACACTGTGGTTATGGACTCCCCAACATCGCCATCACCCGCGCCTAAAGCGATACCGTCAAAGAACTTCTCCTCGGCCCTACCGACCCCAAGCTTTAGCTCCACCCTACCCTTTCCCATCAGTCGAAGTACCTCTGACTCTACGTTTCGCACAAGACTCTCTGATTCGCGCAAGAAACGCACGGATGCTGCACTTCGTCGTCGACGCACACGTTCAGCAGTGTCTTCTCAGAACTCATTTGCGAGCAATAGCGCAAGCGATTCCGGCATGGATGACTTTTCGTTTGATTTGGCGAAGCTGGGCGAGAAGGCCAGCGGACTCATGATTGGCGACGGTAAGAGGGTAGTAGAAGGAATGGGGAGTGAAGACGAAGGACCAGAAGATTTTACGCTTAACATGGAGAAGTGGATGAGGGGAAAGGATTCTTATCGGAAGAAAATTGGGGAGAATTTGGACAAAGGTAGTGGACATGATGAGGACGGCCCAGGGCGTGGGAGCGATATGCCTGAAGACCAAGCTCCTAGCCAGAACGGCGAAGAACATATGAAAAGACAAGGGTCATTAGAAGAACATGAGGCGGAATACCAGGCTGAAGACGAAAGCGAATTCCTGCCACTGAGCACATCTACGCCAGGGCCGTCAAAGCTGAGGGGCCTAGCAGATATGCAAGAAACACGAGAAGAAGTCGAAAAGCTTGGGAATATACATGCACCACCATTGTCGCGCCTGAACACTGAGGCAAAGCACGACAGGGCTGCAGAAGAAGTTTTCGATCGAATATCGGCGCTGCAGGATGAAGTTGAGCAAATGCGCATCGAAGATGATATTCGTTGCTCTGCAAGTCGTGCTCACGAAAGGGAACACAAACAGCTCCAAGAGGACTACGAAGATCTTAAGGATCAGCTTCAGAAAGAGCAAAAGACGGCTGCAGAGTGGCAAGCAAAACAAGCTAAGGCCAACGAAGAGGTAATGGCTTTGCAGGAAGCATCACGACGTGATGCTGGGTCAAAGATCGGGTCTTTACGAGCCAAGTTCGAGCCGCTTGCAAAAGAAATTGAAATTGTCAAATCAGAAGCGGAGGCTTCGAAGCGAGCAGCAGATGCCAAGATTGCGGCACTCAAGGAAGGGCTTCAAACTTCCCAAGATGAGAACATCAGACGAAGGAATGCCGCGGAGGATCTCCAAGCTGCGACCAGCACAACGGTCAAGCAGTTAAGGTCAGAACTAGAGACGTGCAGAAGTGAAGTTGCCTTCGAGCAGAAACGATTCGCTGCAACAAAAGAGGAACATGCAACGGTTGTGGGAAGGATTCGATCTCAGGGCCAAGCTGCTCTTACCGCCGCAAAGTCGGAGGCTGCTATGCTAAGGATTGAGCTCGAACACGCACAGGAGCAGCTCACGGAGACACGGCGCATTGTAACAGTGGTGGAAGATGAGAATGACCGTTTGACTCAAGAGAACGACCGACAGGCTGCAGACGTCTCCGATCTAAAAGCTGTAGCAAACCGCAAAGACGCAGAGCTTCAAGCTGCGATATTGACTATCGAGAAACTACACGGAGAACTCGAGCGCATAAAGATCGAAAAGGATGAACATCCGCAGCAAACCGATGACCACATATCGCATGAACGTCTCAATTCCCAACATCAAGCAGCGGTCGAGCAACTACAAGCTCAGCACCAAAAGTCCGTTCTCGAAATCCAATCCAAGTACTCTCAAGAACTCAAAACCCTCCGCTCCACTCTTCTCAAAGCCGCCGAAGGCATGCGCAAGCGCGAAGCCCGTTTCACGAATCTGCACCGCGAAGAAGTCACTTCCCTAAAGGAAGAAATAAAAACACTAACCCAGCGTCTCAACGCTACTCCACCAACCCCAGCATCAACAGCCGACCCCACAAAAATCGAACAACTCCGCACAGCCATCCGCCTCCTCTCCCAACAACTCTCAACGACAAAAACTGACCTAGCATCAACATCCCAGTCCCTCTCCGCCGCGGAATCCGCCGCCGAAACCGCTCGCCAAGAAGCCCACTCCTCACGTGAAGAAGCAGCCGCAGCCAGGCATGAAGCTGCTGAAACTCGCGCCCTCAACGCCTCAGTAAATGCCTCCCTCGAAGCCCGCTTCGCGCAAGTGTTCGAAGCACGGGAGAAGGAGTGGCGCCGTCGCGTTGATCTATTGTTCAGGGAGAGGGAGAAGATGGGCAAGGCGTTGATGGTGGGGTGGGGGAGGGAGGAGGTGGGGACTGTGGGGGAGGGGGGGAGGCAGGGCTATAGATATTTGTATGGGAGGGGGTAGGGGAGACAGGCGGTGATGTAGGGCTTTTGTAGGATATGGAGGGGGTTTTTTGGCGGATGAGGTCGGGGTGGGGCCTCGAGGAGTGATGTGGCGTTCTTGTAGGTTGTGATTAGGGTTTTTGTGGGATATCACGAGAATTTTTCTCAAGAATGAGGGTGGACTTGGGAAGGCACGATTGCGTCTCTGAATGTGTAAAAATTATCGCTCCCAGAGACTGACAACGTAGATATATCTCTCGGTCCGGAAGGAACGGTTCAGTCATCCTCCATGTCACGGATTTTCGTCCTGCTGTTGACAGCTTAGTGAGAACAAGACCACCTGCCGTTTCTAACGCTTGTGGGTTTGAAATTGACACTTTGACAATCTGATGTTTTCGATAGTTGGATGGCGGGGTGGATGGGTGGATGGATGGATATGAGATGTTGGTTTTGGAGAGAGCTTGATTGCATAGAAAAGAGATGGGTGGGGGGGGGGGGGAGGAGCATGGTGATGGATGGCATAAGATTGGATAACGGGATTATGCATGCTTTTTGATAGAGAGACTGAAAGACAATACGATACCGTACCTTGCAATACCTCTCGATTCTATGCATGTGCCTGGTCTCGAGGTATATGTACTCCATAAATGCACTCTTCTATAAAGGCGGTGAGGCCTCGATGTTATGATATCCCTACCGCAACAATCTTTTTTCTGGGCTAAGCAGGGATCTATGTTGGTAATCTATACAAACACTTCTATTGTAAGGAGGATAAAGGGTCGTTCCCCCAGAATCGGTAGACAACAACCCTCGCAAGCTATGCATCGAGTAGTAATTCGCCCTCCACCCACCGCACAGCATACACTCACCCCCTCCCAAACTTCCTCCCAATCTCCTCCTCACTAAACCTCCTCGTCTTCCTCCTCAACATCTCCACCACCTCCTTCCGGCTCATCCCCCTCTGCTCCCCAATCGGCACCAGGCACTTCGCCAAATGCTCATAGTCTTTTCTCACAAGTCGGTACGTGATCATAAGGTAGTCGATATTGTGGAAGACGAGGGCACGGTTGGAGCTGTAGAGCTGTTTCTGCTGGAGGAAGTGGAGGGGGTGGTCGCGCCAGTGGCGGCGGGGGTTGAGGTGGTGGGCAGTATGGTAGCCGTCGTTGAAGCAGTAACGGTTGCTCTGGTGTGGGTGTTAGATGTTTGACATGTGTGGAGGCGAGGGAGGGGAGTGACTTACTGGGACATCAATAAGGGTGATGCTGGAGCGGAGGTCAGAAGTTGGTTCGATATCGTCGACAAAGGCGTGCTGGCCCCAGTTGCCTACCATCATTGCTATGCGCATTTGCAGGAGTGGGAGCATGAGAACGAAGAGCGAGGCGCGGAAGTTGTGCGTAGCGGCGATGT
>JAABUL010004558.1_pt1 | contig 18348 bp, 27 predicted proteins | sample 5559151 | NCBI WGS metagenome assembly JAABUL01 (sample SAMN10711876, study PRJNA513368) | rock metagenome | isolation source: Antarctica rocks | place: Antarctica: Victoria Land, Pudding Butte sud | reverse complement strand
GGTGTCGGCGGGGCCGCCCCCCCCCCCCCCCCCCCCCCCACCACCCCTCCACCCACCACCCCCCCACACCCACCACCACCCCCCCACACCCGAATGCGGAGTGTGCACTCCTGAACTTCCGAGGCTTTGCTCGCCGCACTATGCAGGAGGAGACTCATGCACCTGCACATGCAGTTTATTACAAGCCTTCTCAAACCCTGCTTAAAATCCTGTGCAGGTGTTTGGCTTCCCGGGGCAGGCGCCCATTGCCAACACCGAGAGCGAGTTCACCGCCTCGGTCATCGGCTGCACCTACTACATCGTCGCCGCCATTATCTGGTCCATGATCTGGTGCGCTGAAAGCACTGAAACCTCCCCAAGAGACATCGTGAAAACCTCGATTGTGCACAGAAAGGTTCGGTCCCATAGCGTCAAACTGGCTGCACCTACCTCACATCCTCTCCGCCATCATCTGCTCCGTCAGCTGGTGCGTGCTGCCCTGACTGATAGCTGACAACCCATCGAAGACGTCACGGAAATCACTATATTCGCATCATGCTCTTTTAACACATCGTCAGGTGCAGGATCTGGTGCGCCCAGCTTCTACTTGTTAAATAGAAGCACAAAAGCAATCAACACTCGAGCATTGCATGCTGTCGAGTGCCCAGCTGGAATTTCAAGGAAAGGAAAGTGCTGAGCCTCTTGAGCTGCTGGTGACGTTCACAGAGCCAGGCTAGTGAATGTCCAGCAACGTGTTGACGCTGACGTTATTTGGGTGTTGTCTGCAGGTACATCGGGCTGGACCCCATCAAGTGGGCCATGATGTGGATCCTGAACGAGGACGGCTTCCGCGACCTTGCGGCACACAAGGTGCCCTCTTCGACACCCTGTGGGCGCAGTTCGGAAGTGGAACCCAGACAGCACTGCTTCCGCTGTGTATGACTCGTAGTCTGCTCTGCTCGCCATCCCCTCCATGCTTGCGCATGTGGCGCATGCCGTGCCGGCTCCGCTTCACAAGTTGTGAAGGCTGTAATGGACATCGTGTTCAAGCTGGACGACATTCTGAGCTGTCGTGTGAGTCTGGCTGCAGATGGCGCAAGACCGGCGCGGCGCGGTGTCCAACAAGGACCCCAACCTCAACGTGGTGTCTGGCGTCACCGGCGGCGGCTACCAGAACCCAATGGGCCGCGCCTCAGTGGCAGGCCCCATCGCGCCGCCCGGTGCGCCAGTCGAGCCCTGTCTGCTTCTTGCAGCAGTCTTCTGGCCCTGTCTGCTTCTTGCAACGGCTTTCTTGCCGAGCGCACAACTGCCGTGGCAGTTGACCGCACCACAACCGCTGAGCCTGCACAGCAATGACGCACGACGCCTCATCTGCTGTCACAACCCTGTCTGTGTACGTACGCTCATCAGCTGCTGAGCTGCGTCACAGACGCCTTGTCTGTTCACGCACGCTCATCGGCTGCGCCATGCTGGCAGCGCCCATGCTGCAGCTGCTGCTGCGCCTCTGTCATGTGCTCGCAGTGCTGAGGTGTCGTGTTCCCCACCCTGCAGGCGAGAACCAGGCCCCGACGCTGGCGCGTGCGTCCATCGTCGGCGTCAAGCACTCCAGCATGGGCCCTGGCGGCCCCGGCCTGGCGGTGCGTCTCTGTGCTAGACACTCCTGTTGCTGTCTCTATGCGCGGGTCCAATGCACAGCTCTGCCTTCTGATTGGGCTTTTTTGTTGTGCGCCCCGCAGCCATCCTCAACTTGGTGCTGCTAAGCGCACTCTGCTCTGGACCAACAGCGTGACCATGCGTCTGACCGGCTCCTCTCCTGTTGGCGCAGCGCTCGTCCATCACCAGGAGCAGCGTGGAGAAGCCCGTCAGGCAGTAGCCCGGCAACACGGCAGGCGACTGCGCGGCGCGGCGCCAGCGGAGAGGCCGCTGCTCCGGGCGACCAGCGGCGGCAAGTGGAGGTCACTTGAGAGGTCCGCACATGTGGGGCGGCCAGCGTGCCACGGCGCCGGGCAGCGGCGGCGCAATTGTTATGCACCATTCTTTTCCCCCTGGCACTGAGCGGGTGCATACCAACGGAGATGACCACTGTTCGCGGGCGGCCAATGTGTTTTGCTGTGCAACATCCGGGTCCGCCAGAGACTGGGTGGAGTGTCTCCCGGCTGCCTGCTTGCGCTCCCTTGCCCGGGGGCTCAGTCGGCAGCCAGAGCTCCCCAGCGTTCTTCCTGTAATGATGTTTCGTGCACACAAACCACCTCCCTTTGTGAGGCAGTGTAGTAAGCCAATGATGTTACCCGAGCTTGTGTCGTCATACAACGAAACGAACTCAAAGTAAAGACGCTTGGCCTAGGGCCGCCCGTCAAACTGAACCATTGTCCATTTAATGCATACGCGTCATGCAATCATCGATCAAAGTCAACCTTTACAAAAGCTGCAAACAGCGCCACCGAGCGCCTTCACTACCGGCATCGTCGCTTCTGCCTGTTGCCGCCTTTTCTAGCCACCCAAGACTCCATTCTCGGAAACTGCAACCGGGGACGTTTATGTCGCCGAGTTGGGGCTTACAAAGCAGCGGTGGCTGCGGGAAGTAGAGGCTGCAGCGAGCGGCTTTGATTACTACAGCAGTAGTAGTGTTGAGCAGCTCTGACACACGGCGCCATTGTGGGCAACGCTTTTAGCCATCAGTGTTGTGGACTATGCCCTGATTCCTGGGTACCAAGGACATTCTGCTGCTGCTGAAACCTGCAAGATAACACTCAGCATGCCACACGGCACACCAACACGCAGACCCTGCTGTGTTCCGCCAGCTGTCTGCCTGCACTCGCCGTTACCAATCGTCCGTCAGCCTGCGGGCATTGCTTTGATTGCGCATCCAATTTTCTGATTCCTCGCCACATTCGAGTTGTCTTGTGAACCTTTTGTTTTAGTTCTAGGGAAGTCCAGAGCGCATTGCCGACTCGTCCCCCGACCTGCTCGGCGTTACACTTCCTGGATCGACTGAAGATCTTGTCTTTATACGTTCGTGGAAACTTCTTTCCGAAACTTCCTGCTTCGTTTTGAGTGGTTTGAGAAGGGCCGCGCTAGTTTTGACCCGAGCGAAACGGATTTTCCGAGGCCACCTGGGCGATGGCCTTCACAAACTTGCCGGCAGGTTTGTTCTTCGTCAAGTCGTAATGAAGATGCGGAGTTTTGCTGCGAAGTCCTTGATTCAGGGTGATCCTCCTAGAAGTGGCGGGTCAATCGAAAAATCCGCTTCCGGCGCCGGCAGCTTGGCGCCGCTGGCGGTGATGCAACAAGATGACGAGGGCCACCGACGGCGGTGATGAATGCACGCAGGCATCCAATCGTGGCTCACATTCGGCCTGACGCTGTACTCGACGCTGCAGCCCAATGCCGATGGGTCACTAGGCTCCTCCGCGGCGCCGCCGCCGTCAAACAACACGCTGCGCTACAATCAGATACAGGTAGGCGGAGGTTCACCAGCTGCTGTATCACAGCCAGCTGAAATGCCAGCTGCGATGCAGCCATGCTGATGTGCCTCCAAGGTACGTCTCCTGTGCCAGCGGCCATCTCTGGCAGCTGCACAAGGATGATTCGGCAGCCCGCCGCCTTGGCGGCCCTGCGCGCAGTTCGACCTCCGCTGTTCTCAATCCTGAGCTGGCATCCCAATGCATTTTATTTTGGGTCCCCTGCGCGCAGCCTTGTTCTGTCGGTCGCAGGCCATCGGCACGCACAATAGCTACCATGTGACGCCGGACGACGCCATCCTGACGTTCCTGACGCGCAGCTCCACAAGAGCGCTGCTGGGCGCCTCGGCCGCTGCGCAGGTCCCCTCCTCCTGGGAGGCGACGCAGGCGGTGCTGGCGACGCAGATCCGCAACTATGGTGAGGCAGCGACAGGGCAACCCTGGGCGGGATCTGCAGCAGGGCGATCCGAGAACCGCAAGGCTGCAGCCTTTCGTGGTCCGTACTGCACACGTGTCTCTGGATGTTCTCCGCTGAACCGTGCGATCAGGCATAGCGCATCTACACAGTCTAAATCACAGTCAGCAAGTGCCTCCCATTTCATCCTTCTTCTCCCTTCCTGCCAGGCATCAGGCAGGTGGAGCTGGATGTGTACCCGGACCCCCAGGGGGGCCTGTTCGCCGGTGCCGCAGCGCGCAAGCTGGCGGGCGAGGACGGCTTCCTCCCCATCCCCGCCCTGCGGCAGCCGGGCTGGAAGGTGAGCTTCATGGAGGGTGGCGTTCGTTTGCACGGGACATCTCCCTTGAGACCTTGTACAATAATTCGGCGGGGACGGTTTTCTGGACAACCGGCTGGAGGGTGCGCCTATTCCAGTATCTGCTGTTTGGCACAGCTCCGGGCTCTAACGACCTTGCAGCCCTGCGGCAGCGGCAGCGGCTGCGCCATGCGGCTGTGTGCCAGCCTCCACAGGCTGTTGACGCTGCTGCCCGCTGCCGCCAATCGAGCCACACTATCAGCGCCGTCACGCGTGTTTGGAGCCCCCTAGAATCTTATGACTTCCCGCCGCCGCAGGTGCTGCACGTCCCTGACATCGATCTCAAGACCGCCCGCTGGACACAGTTCTGACATCGTTTCGCATGTAAAGCCCTGCAGACTCCTTCCGATTGCCGCCACAGGTGCTGCACGTGCCCGACATCGACTTCAACACCACCTGCTGGACGTTCGTGGAGGGGCTGCAGTCCATCAAGGCCTACTCCAACGCAAACCCATACCACGCGCCGATCGCGATCTACGTGGAGTTCAAGACTGACGACCTGTCGGCCTATATCGGGCCGATTGGCGTGCAGCTGGGACCCATCATCCTGAACGCCACCTCCACCCCCGGCCCCGACTCGTGAGCATCTACTTGATAAGACTCCAGATTTTCGAATACATATCAGAACCACTGCACCAGAGGCGGACTTCGTCGGGCCGATCGGCGCGCATCTGGGGCCCATCATCCTGAACGCCACCTCCACCCCCGGCCCCGACTCGTGAACATCTGTCCAACCTGGAACGAAAGCACCGTCAGACAATGAATACACCAGAGGCCTGGCGGACCACATCGGTCGGCGTGCAGCTGGGACCGTCAATCTCGCCGCCATTCCTTGGCAGCGTATGTGCTGTGACGCGGGGCGGCCAAAGCTGGCGGCCGAACGAGGCGGCCCTGTGCCAAGGCGTCCTACGCAGTCAACAGCCATGGTGGATTCGACAGCTCGCGTGCACCTGCCAGTGCTCAGCTTTCCGCACGCCTGTATGGAAGGCGCACCCCCAAGTTGGGTGTCTGCCCAGAGAGCACTCTGGGTGATGTATGTCTCATGTGTCTTTCTTCTCTGCCCTGCAGGTTTGTGACAGTGCGCAACATCACGGAGGCGGACGTGCTGGACCTGCACGCGGAGATGCTGTCGGTGTTTGACAGCGGCGACATCATCATGCCGGATCAGCTGCGCGGCAACGCCTCCTCCCTCTCTGCCGCGCTGCTTGGTGACGGCGGCAGGTGCGGCGCCACCACTCCACCCCGTGCGCTTGACAGAAGTGTCGACTTTTGCAGATCTGTCTCTTTGGTGGTGTGTGTTGATCCTTCACACAGAGAACTCAACTAGGAATAGAGAGCAATGTGACGTTCTTGCATCTGCTTTGCCGCCTTTCGAGTCATTCCAACAGCAAGGCATCTCTTTGCACACTCCCAGCTAACGCTTCTGTCTACACATTTGAAATGCATATCTATCTCCTGCCTGCAGCGGCTGGCTGGCCGGTGGACGACACACAGGGCACAAACCCCTCTGGCCCACATCCACGCATCCGGAAGCCAAAACCATCATAGACTCTCAAAATCTTTCTACCCGTCTGTGCAGCGGCTGGCCGGCGGTGGACGATATGCGGGGCAAGGTGTTGTTCGTGGCCATCAACACCTTCACGCGGCGTTACCTGGCGCAGTTCCCGGGGCTGCGCGGCGCCCTCATGTTCGTGTCCGACATCACGCCCACCACCCCCGACGTCGTCTTCCTGGAGCCCGCCAACGAGAAGTATGACGCGACGCAGGTGTGTGGAACTTTCAACTCTTATACTGGAAGCTTCTCAGAAGCATTTTCTTTCTGATGTCGAGTCTTTTGTGGCAGCATCGTCGTCCTGGAGCCCGCCAACGAGCAGAATGACGCGATGCAGGTGCGCTGAAGTACACGACGTGAGACTTTCAAAGATCCTCACTGAGGAAATCCCAGTACCGAAGCAACGCCGTCGTCTTTCTGGAGCAGTGCAGTGCGCGGGAGGTGTGCTGTGCTTGATTGAGGTGTGTTAAGATGCAGCACAGAACTTTTCAGGCCGCAGAGATTTCCAGGTGGCTGAAGATTTTGGGCGCACATGGGCTCATGGTGCATACACGCGCTCCGAGAGGCGACGGCAATACTGATGGCAATACTGATGGCAATACTGATGGCAATCCCACGCGCTGCTGCAGATTCAGCAGGCGGCTGCGAGGGTGAAAAACTATGCGGAGAAGGGGTACATGGTGCGCGTGCGCAGTGACTATGATACTCTGGAGGCGCGCGCCAACGACACCTCGCGCGCGCGGGCGCTATCGGAAGCTGGCGCGCACTTCATATCCACCGACTTCCCGTCGCCGCCCACCCACTTCAACAGCAGCTATGAGGTGTGTTGGCGGCTGGAGTTGCCGTGCGCATGTGGCAGAAGCCTGCGGTGCAGCGTACCCAGTCCAGCAGCAGCGGCTACAGGGTGTCGGGCGGCGGCTGCATGGGATGCACTGCAGGATTGGGATGTTTATAGGTTTTCATGCGGTGCGGCAGACCACAAGTGCCGCCGCCGCCGGCCGCTAGGGTGGCCGGCGGCTGCAGAGTGGCGGCTGAGGCGCAGCTTGTCTTCCGGCCTGCACGCCGCTGCTGCTGCTGCTGCTATTTTCCTTATCGACTTTGGAAAATATGGCCTTGACATCATAGAAAAGTCCGCTGCCAATCGCAGGTGCGGCTGCCAACAGGATTCATCTGCAACCCGGTCATGACGGGCACCGGCATCGGGGACCTGGCTAACACGCTGGGGACTACAGCGTCCAGTTCGGGGGTGCCGTCAGATGACACGCCGCAGTGCGCGTGACTTTGATATGAATGTGACGGAAGATCCAGCGGGAGACAATCGGCAGGACTACGGTGGCGCAGGCGTAGAGCGTCTTTGGGGGGCACCGCCGCAGCGGCGATCACAGGGTTTGATTGGCGTAGCAGGGTGAAGCTGACTGAATCATGTGTAGGTACCTCCGTGTAGATATATTTACACTGTAGAGATGAAGTCGTGGCCTAGCAGAACACTGGAACCCGCCCGCACGGGACAGCATTCATGAGCGGTTTGATAGCACATCTGGATACAAGATGTCACGTTCTCAAGTGTTGAATGACTTCAAATTTGACCTGGAAGAATTCCAATGGGCTGGTAGTTCTTGAGATCTTGACCATCGCCGACAGGCTGCCAATCTGTGGCACGGCACAGCCTGCCGCCACCTAGACTGAGCCAACAGCTGCTGACATTGAACCGCGTGAACACAACAAGAACCCTATAATTTGCGACGACAGTATGACAACCCCATCCGTCGTTGACCATAGAATGAGATTGCCGCGCCTCATGCTGCGTGGCCCGCTATTTTCTACTGCAAGCTGCTGTTCCCGCGCAGGCGGGTACAAGTCTATCTTGTGCAAATGAACATCCCCAGCTGGGCAGTTGCCCGGCGGCAGGCCGTTGCGAGACAGTTATCGCAGCCGTCAACCATCAAAACATCATCTCCACTAATGTGCTCAAGCCCACTTGCCGATGAGATCCTGAATGCCGGCGCCGAGGAAGAGCATGACCATGCCCGCCAAGGTGAGCAGCGTGCTGCGGGGCTTTGCAGCGCGCTGCGGGCCATCGTGGGAGTGCCCGCCGTGGCCTGGTCAATGCAAAAGGAGTCCGTGAGTCAGTGAACCAGCATAGCGAGGTAGCTCCATGTGCCCCAAGGGACATGACCGAGCCGAAAGCCGGCACTGCAGCCGCCTCTCATACAGACCTTGCATGCTAGATCCAGCCGCATTAACACCACTTGCAGCAAGTGACATACAGGAACCATGCATAAGGGTGCCTCGTGCCACGTCAACAAGTTGCGCACCATAGAACGCCGGGACGAGGAGGTCCACCAGGGCATTATAAAGCAAGATGCCTCCGGCGATGGAGTTCAGGGTCCCCTACGAGAGACAAATGCGACATGCTCATGCCTACATCAGATGCGACCACGAGACTTCGTGCTGCAGATTCCACTCACTCAGACTATAATAGATTCACCCCGCAGAATGTCGTACCTGTGTGCCGAGCGCCGCCTTGGAGCCGTCATGGTAGGTGTTGCCAATGCCCAGCCCAATGGCTGCAGCAGGTGCAGAGCTGAGTCAATACAGAGACGCGACTGCAACACTATCCATCGTTCAACAGCGACAAGCAACGCGCATTTGTGCACAACAGGTGCGCAACCCAAAGCATCTCCTCATTGAAGAGCCTGTGCATCAGTGAGACAGTGCGCACCGATGCCAACAGGCGTGACGACGACGTAAGCCAGACCAAACAGGAAATACTTCAGCTTGGAGTAACCGGCGTCCAAGAAGGTGCATCCCTGCACAGTCATCGAGTCCAGATCCAGGGAACGTACACTGTACTTGTGGCATGCTTGACGGCAGGAGCGCAGCGTCGGCCGCTTGCGTATTTCGGAGCTGTGCGGCATCACAGCAGCACTGGAACTGGAACAGCACAGCAACGAAGGGTGACAGCACGTTGATTCTGATTGTGTCCTCACCAGCGAGATGCCCTCGATGCCCTGGTGGAAGCCCTGCACGATGAGGATTTAGTAAGTGAACGCACACCACAGTGCCGGAAGCAATGCTGTAGCGGATGTAGATATCATGACAAGCCGAGGTCAATCTCCAACATCTGGGCACTTGGCACGTCGAGGGGCGCCTCAGCGCGCCTCTGCACGCCCCGGGGGCTTCTCAAACTCACCAATGCGATCATCAGGGCTCGGATGGTGGCCAGATCGGTGGAGGATCCAAATGCCAGGCCCACAAACACACTAGTACAAACAAGCGATGTCAGCCATGCCCGTAAGAGTACTGAAGCATTTCATGGCATGTAACAGTCGGCGCACATCAGATGAGACCGCCAGCCTGCGCCACCCACCAGGCGAGCACAGGGCACCCTGTGCAGCAATACAAGCGGAGTATCACACGAGCCATAACAGGTACATTCAACGCGCATGAGAGTGGGCTCACCTGTGTAGGATAACGCCGCACTCCAGGGTGTAGCTGGTAACGGTGGCATCCAGTCGGCGCTTGGCCTCCAGCTTCTCGGCGGCAATGGATTCGGGCTCCATGACCTCGATGTCGCCTGCTGTGTAGTCAATCTGCAGGTCCAGGGGTTGTTGTCTCAGCCATTTTGCAGAGATCCAGGAGATATGGTTTGAGGACGCCGCCGACGCCGGTGGGTGTCGCAAGGTACCATGCTCGCTGTTTAGCGGTCGTCACATCAGATTCAGCCTGTCCATTGGTGGTGCATGTTGCACACAAACGACAAGGATGCTTGCAAGGCTCCTAGACGGATCTGAAGCATGCCTCAGACTTCGTTGAAGCGGCGCCGTAGCGCGCCCACAGGATACGGCCGATGGCGTATTCAGCGCAGAAGGTGAGCAGGGCTGTGTAGCCTGCAATGGCCATCGCCCACGGGTACTCCGTCGAAAGACCCAGGCATGGGTTCTGCAGGTCGCCCAGGGCATCGGCGAGCACCTGCATGTTGAGTACGTAGCATGGCCTTGAACTTGTGCTATTGTTAGCTGCCTGTGGCGGTGGCACTGAGCAGCAGACTGAAGTGCGCTGCGTCATGAGTCTCATGCTAAGGCGAAGGACACAACACTGCAAGAAAGCTGGATTGTGCGACTCACGTGGACGAGCGCCGTTGCCAGAATGACGCCTGCATATTGGAAGTCGTCATTTAGTTTCAAGTTGTGTATCTGGCAAAATGGAAGCCATGCCTCAGCCGTGAAACACGCATGCAGAGCAATGGAACCGATCATGGGAGAACATCAATACTCACCTGCACCAAAGGTGCGTGCCAGGAACAGGCCGGACTCAAAGCGCCTGCTGACGAGCGGGACTGCGACGCCGAGCGACGTCACGAACAGGATGATGAACAGGCCGCCCACCCGCAGGCCCAGGTGCTGGGACTGCAACATAGGGAATAGCAAGCTCAGCCTCAGCGAAGTTTGGTCCTTGCTCTTGATACGACAGGATGAGCACAGCTGGCAGCTTCAGGCGTTCGTGCCGCCGCCGCAGGTGTTCGCTACAGGATTCCCAGTCGCAAGGCAGCCACTTGCAAGTCACCTGGTCGTCATTTGGAGTCAAACAATCATTCGCTGCAGCCTCTGCAGGGTTTGCAGGCGACAAAGCCACAGCCGCTTGCAGCAGGGAGCGGGTCGCCCATGCCAAGTCAGTGCCCGCGACGTGTGCCATGTCGGCGATCGCGACGGATCAGCAAGCGCTCCTGCATGAAAAAGCACATCAATTACAGCTTCACACAGCATTGCAACAGCCGATTCGCCGGGTTCGCTGTGCAACTCGGCCAAAGGCCGTCGACCTGATGGACCTGCCGGTTTGCATTTGCAAGGACCGATCATTGATGCTATGCCAAGCTGCGGAGACCGCGCGATCTAGCACGTTGTTGCAGGCATGAGACTTGCCGTAGAACACGCAGATTTGCCAAGGTGTTTGTTCTCGAAGTCACGCGGGTATATCGAGAGGCGCCCCGCCCGGGTTACGGATTTATCTTTGGGCTAGCATAGTACTAGAGAGAAAGCTATGCTGCAGGTCACGGCCGAGACGCCTGCGGGATCCCTTACTCTGGGGCCGCGACCGATGCGGTGCAAAACATGCAGATGCCGTGCACAGAGCGGAAGCGTGTGACGCAGCCTAGAGGGCAAGCTCTTCAGCCTTGGGGAATCTTAGCTTGCATGATCGAGGCGCACCTCGGGCGTGTTAGACGCCGGGGTTTGGGAGGAAAAACAAGAAGTAGTGGCCCAGCCCCGAGGCGGCTGGGGATTCGGCGAGGCCAAACCCTGTTGACAGGGTTTTGCACAGCGGGGATTGATTCATGATCTCGCCTCCGACACCCGCGCGCTGCAAGTCTGTCGGGCTTGTTGTACATGAGGTTCGCATAACTGTGTTGGGAGTTGATCCAGCGATTGGTGCTGTTGGCAAAATCGCAGTTGTGAGGTCGTAAGGTTTGATCCGACACGCAGGTCCCAGGCATTCAAATCCTGAGTCAACATACAGCGTTCAGCATAGATTGCCTGCCTCCACGGCTCTGGTCATTAGGACGATTAGCCGGGCGCTCGTCGCCCGGCAATCCGGTCCTGCTTCGCGTGCTTTGCTGACGGCATCGAATTTGACTCTCCCGAGAGGCTTGCACCCGTCGCATCGAGGTCTGTCCCTGGCCGTAATCACCAGTCGGCTGCGCGTGCTGCCTAGCTGCTTCGCCTCGATGTCGGGCCCGGGCCCAAAGCAGCGCGGCATAGCCTCCTTTTTTGGCAAGCCGGGCGGCGCCAAGCCCGCGGCAGCTGCTGGATCCGGCGCCCCAGCCAGCAGCAACGGCGCAGCTGGCGGAGTGTCAGCACCCAAGTCCAGCCCGGCCAAGCCAAAGGTGCATGGCTCTAAGATGCCCAGCGCCACGTACCGCGTCATGATCAACAGAATCCGCATCGTGCCATGTCGTGTCACCACGCTGCGGCGCCGTCACGCAGCAACAAACAGATTACAGCACGCGCAGGCTGCCAGCAAATCGCCCAATGCCGGCTTGAGGCGGCTGAAGAAGGCGGACGACTCCGCTGAACTTGTGACCGCGGGCGCCAAGCGGAAGCACACCGAGGCGGCCGCCGCCGCGAATGAGCTAGAGGACGACTTGTCAGATGCAGCGCCGGCACCGCAGGTATGTTGCTGTTTATATCAAATGGTTGCAGCTGCATACTATGCTCCTATATGCATATTGTGCTCCGTAATGCGCACTTCCGGAATGATGCCAATAACATGGTGGCTGTGCGTCTTTGGCGACAGGATGAGGCCGGTGGCACAGAGGCAACCCTCCTAGCTGCAGAGGCCGCCGCTGCAGGTGAGGGTTTCGTGAGGGTGCATGGCCTATATTTATCCCTCAGGAGGCGCCGCGCTGCTGAGCACTCTGCCAATGGCAACAGGCTCCTGGCCTCTGGAAAATGGCACTTGAATGTCCCGCAGGCTCCCCTGCAGCACCCCCTGCAGCGTCGCCGAAAGCCCCTGGCAGCAGCCCCAAGCGGAGGAAGCGCGGCAGCCCCGCAGCCGCCGCAGCGGTACACAGCGGCGGCGGCTCCCCGGGCGCGCATGACAGTGGCGCGCCGGCGGACTCTGACGCCTCAGAGCCGGAGGACGATCCAGATGAGGAGGAAGAGGCGGCGCCGACCAGCGGCAAGAAGAAGGCAGCCAAGAAGCCAGTCAAGAAGGCGGTGCTGAAAAACACGGGCCTGGAGAAAAGGGTGGGCGCACAGCTGGTCACCTTGTTGCCGCTCATCGTTGCGTGGTGTTCGCGTCTGCATGGCAGAGATGATGGGGCTGCACGGCGCAACATGATTGTGCTACACCCAGGCGTGTCAGTGCTGCAAAACAGATTCAGGCTTATGCTCCGAGCACCGCGAACTGACGCATGATCCGGCATTTCGACACACTGATACACGTCGTACAGGTGGAGGGCGTGGGCCTCGGGTCTGTGGCGGCTGCGGCGAAGCACGAAACAGTGGACGTCAAGAGCCTCATCACGTGGCAGCCGGACAGCCCCGTGCCTTTCGCCTTCCTCGCCAAGGTGTGCCAAGATTGAGTGGTGCAAGCATGCCAGCGGGACTGTGCCACAGCTGAGCGTCGCATCGCCACACGGCTGACCCTTGATGCATCAGCGCTGTTGCATTCGAAAGCAGTGCCGCGCCCATTCCCAGACACCGACTGCTGGCCATGGTTCATCACACCACACGAGGGGGAGGTCCCTACAACCTTGCATCAGTGCTGGCAATGTGACTTCAGGCAAGTGCTGGGCCGCGCTGAGACACGTGAATGACTTTGGGAGGCCACACGCGCCTGGTGCTTCTCAGGCCCGAGCGCCAAACACATGACGACATATATGGAATCATTCCATTGACTCGTTCAATCGCAGACGTGGGAGGAGATCGCGGACGAGTCCAAGCGCCTGGCGATCACGCAGCTGCTGACCAATTCGCTGCGCGCGATCCTGGCCAGCATGCCGGGCGACCTGCTGCCGACGCTGTACCTGTGCACCGGCCGTGTCGCACCCAGCCACGAGGGCATCGAGCTCGGCGTCGGCGACTCCATCCTCATCAAGGTGATTGCGGAACCTTGGGCGTGTCATGTATGCAAAACGTGCCGTTCAGTGTGCATGCCTGCATTCCGACACCTTTTGATCAGCCAGCAGCTGCAGGGCAGCCACCACGTCGGCCTGCAAGGCTATCAGCAGGTTTGAGCGGCGCCCCACGACCTCTTTCCGACTGCCAGCCGTGCTGCTCACTACCGGCGCTGGTTGATGCGCCAAGGCGCAGCGCAGAGAAGAAACGCAAGGCAGATCCGGAAGGAGTAAGACGTGGAGGTGCCGAACAAGTGATCGTTACGTAATCTGATTGTAAATTCAACCATCACTCTTCGTGTCGCATCTGGCGGACGTGACGGGGCGCAGCGCAAAGGAGACCCACAAGGAGTCACAGAGGGTGCAAAGCAGAGGACAACTTTGTGATCTCACTTGCAAACAATTGCAGGCGCTGGCGGACGCGACAGGCCGCAGCCCGAAGGAGATACAGAAGGAGTATGATCAGGAGGGGGACCTGGGGACCGTCGCCGCCGCGGCGCGTGGCAAGCAGAAGGCCATGTTCAAGCCGCCGCCGCTCACCGTCGCTGGGGTGCGCGCCCAGTTTGCTGTCGCGCTCGACTGGGGAATGAATGGCGGGCACCTGCGGAGCATGTCCTCACCATGACACCCATGAACACGCTGTATAGCTGCGTGCTGCTGGTTCAGATGCCTCGCAGAGGGGCAGCAGGCCGCAGGACGCAAACCCTGCCACACAGTCATGCCTGCACAAACCGCCATGACTGACGCCGCGCAGGTGCACAAGGTGTTCCTGGAGATAGCGCGCACAGAAGGCAACAAGAGCCAGGACAAGAAGAAAGCGCTCATCAACAAGCTGTTGGTGGCGGCCGGCCAGAATGAGGCCGGCTACATCATGCGCTGCCTGCAGGTGAGCTGTGCCGCATTCTCGCCGTGTGCATGCTGAAAAGTGCGCTTCTTGCCGCCATGTTCTGCGGAGTAGGGTGCTTATTAACATGAACCTATGGGCGCTGTATACATATTGATTTTCGAAGACCCGCCCTTTTACTCTACTCCGGTGGCTTTGCAGGGCAAACTGCGATCCGACTGGCAGAGCAGACGGTGCTGGTGTTGCTGGCACTCGCCGCCTTCGACACGATCATGGATCTTGGCAGCTGCAGCCTATCAACGTGCACATTTCTGCGCAGGGCAAGCTGCGCATCGGGCTGGCGGAGCAGACGGTGCTGGTCTCGCTGGCGCAGGCGGCGCTGCTGCACAGCGAGGGCAAGCAGGCCGGCATCCCCAAGAAGTCCGACGACAACGAGCTCGCAGGCCGCCTGGAGGCCGCAGCGCAGGTGATGGGCTGTGTTGTTACTCGCATTTCATCGTTTCGTCGTCTCATTGTCTGCAAACGCGGCCAAATATAGGAGCAGCATGCGCCCTTCCCCGACTCGGTGATGGCTCAGCGTGACTGGGCGATGGCGATTCCTCACGCAGCGCTAAACCGTGTCAAAACCTGCCATGCAGGCCGTCAAGCTGGCCTACTCGCAGTGCCCCAGCTTTGACGTCCTGGCGCCCGCCATCCTGGAGCATGGGCCCATGGTGCGCACTGCTTCTCGCTGACCGCGCTGATTAGTCAAATTATAATCCCCTGAAGCCTGAATATAGCTGTCAAGCTGGCCTATTCCTAGTGTCCCAGCTTCGACGTCCTGGTGCCCGCCATCCTGGAGCACGGCCCTAGGTGAGCATGCTGTTGGATTTCAATCTACCACGGTAGTAATGCTGGATCCAAGAGCATGGGCGCGCGCTGTGTCAGAAGTAAAGTATCGAGACCAAGTCTCTCAGTCTTACGTGTTAATAAATGGCGCTATGCGGCGTGAGGGACTTCTTTTGGTAGTTGTTGGCCTGGCGCGCCCGCTGTGGCGACGATGGCGTACAGCAGGTTTGATTGGTGCATTGCTGCTGGGACTGAGCATCGCTGAACCCCGGACTGCAGCACTTGCATGATCGCGTCGCGCCGCCACATTCTCTAAAACCCCCAGAAATTGTTATGTTCTGGACATGTGCAGGGGCTGACGGACACGGTGCGCTTCCAGCCGGGCGTGCCGGTGAAGCCAATGCTGGCCAAGCCGATGACGGGCGTGTCCGAGGTGCTGGACAAGTTCGCTGACAAGCCCTTCACCTGCGAGTTCAAGTACGACGGCGAGCGCGCCCAGGTCCACATCCTGGAGGGTGCGCATTTGTTTTTGAGCGCGCTTTTGTTCCGCGATTCAAAAGGGATTCAAAAGCCCCAATTCATAAGGCATTTGCAAGTTCAAATACGAGGGCAAATGCGCCCAGATCCACTTTCTGGAGGGTGCGCCTTCTGAGTAATAATGGTTTCTGGCTGTGACCTCGCTCTGGAGTTGGTCTGTTCTGGTACGATCCGTTGTCCCACCCTGGAACGCTCGCAATGCAGCACAAACGCCCTCGAACCAGCTGCGTGAGCATACATGACGACAAGCGCACCTGGCCCCACACACTGGCACGGAATGTGTGATCTGGAAACCAAGCTTTGAGAAAAGCCCGCAGTTCCCAGACGTCTCGATGAAAATGATTATCATCGAGACGTGAGCCCCTGTTCTTCCTGCATGCTGCAGATGGCAGCGTGCACGTATACAGCCGCAACAGCGAGAACAACACCACCAAGTACCCGGACATCGTGGCCAGCATCCCCAGGCTGGTCAAGCCCGGCGTCAAGGGGCTGGTGCTGGACTGCGAGGCCGTCGCCTACGACCGCGAGACGCAGCAGATCCTGCCCTTCCAGGTGCGCGGCTTTCCTGGTTGCATTGCTTCAGTTCTGCTGACGCGCTAGCCATCACTTGCAAGGGTGCTGTGAAGGGCAGCTGCATGTGGCGGCACCTGCACACGTTGAAGACAACGCCGTGCGCAGGGCGAGACCCTTTTGGTGTCACCTCCTGCAATTGAGCCAGCTTGCTGTGGGTCTTTCCCAGGAGCTCTGCGGCGCTGACGTGTCTCGTTCTTCCCCTTGCAGAAACTCAGCACGCGGGCGCGGAAGGACGTCAAGGTCGAGGACATCACCATCCAGGTGTGTTGTGTGTTAGGGTGTGAGATGGACGATCCTCAAGTGCCACTCAACCGCTGGGCTGCAGTGTGCACGGAGCGCAACATTAAGCCTGCCGTTCGATCCGCTTTCTGGCAGCACCCGATCCGGAAGGCAGGCTCCAGGCTGCATTCGTGCTGTCTTGAACACAGCCAGGCATGCCCCAGGCACGCCTTGATGCGCTGTCGCTGGCGCCCCGCTGACATGCAATTCGAGCCCTGTGAGGCGGCTGCTCAACCACAACCGCACGTCAGCGCCGAGCCGCGTGTCCCTCATGCACTTGCCACGAGGCTGAGAACACTTCTTGAACCTTGCTCTCGCTGCATGCCTTGCCGCAGGTGTGCCTGTACGCGTTCGACTGCCTGTACCGCAACGGAGAGACGCTCATCCAGCGCTCCCTAACGGAGCGGCGGCAGGCGCTCTATGACTCCATCGAGGAGCGCGAGGGCGAGCTGTTTTACGCCAAGACCTCGGTGCGGAACTTACGATTGTATTGACTGCAACTTTTGCGTTAGTATGAAACCACCTCCATCACAAATGCTGATGGAGCGGCGGCAGGCGCTCTACGACTCCATCAGGATGCGCGAGGGCGAGCTGTTCGACGCCAAGCCTCTGTGGGGACATGTTTCAACATCAGTTTCTTAGTCACACGAACAAACCTCAATGACTGTTCAGCAACTGTGCTAAGGAAGCAAGAAGGATTCGTGTGCACATGTCATCCAATCTTTTGTGTGGTCTTGTTCAATCGCAGCAATCCCAGGACCTGGAGGAGCTGGTGGTGTTCATGAATGACAGCGTGGCGGCGGGCACTGAGGGCCTCATCGTCAAGAGCCTGGACTCCACCTACGAGCCCAGCCGCCGCTCCGTCAACTGGCTCAAGCTCAAGAAGGACTACATGGACTCCGTGGGCGACACCTTTGACGTCGTCCCCATTGGCGCCTGGTTCGGCAAGTGCGTGCGCTTTCGCTTCCCAGTCAATATCAGATGCTCCATGGGCGACACCTATGACGTGGTCCCCATCGACGCCTGTTTCGGTGAGTGCATGCGTTTGCATCAATCTTTCCACCAAATGAGGACGGTCTCTCGACACATGATCGAGAGGCTCTGTTGGCGACACTTTTCGTCCCCATCAGCGCCTGGTTCGGCAAGTGCGTGCGCTTGCAAACTTATCTGTTTATGAAAACGTAAGACGCATTGATATACATAATGCTGTCTCGGCGACACCTTCGGCGTGATCCCATTGGCGCCTGGTTCAGCAAGTGCGTGCGCTTGATTCATTTGCGAAACACCTGTCCCAATCGTCTCCCAATCAATGTCATATCTTCCATGGGCGACACCTGCGATGTTGTCCCCATCGACGGATCGTTCGGCAAGTGCGTGCTGTCCGCACCCCTTCACACCTTCGTACATTGTGTTTGGCGCTCCCGCTGTCAAGTGCAGATATGTATGGCGCAATGCGTGCTGCCACCCCCCTGGGTCATACTGGACGTTGGACCCTGGCGTAAGGGCAAGCGCAAGGGCCTGTACGGCCCGTACCTGCTGGCCGTGTACAGCGGGAGTTCATTGTGTCATGTGCAGTTGATGCTGATCCCGTTAATATCCTATCGCAGGGGCAAGCGCAAGGGCGTGTACGGCGCCTACCTGCTGGCGGTGTACAACGAGGAGGAGGAGCAGTTCCAGACCATCTCCAAGATCGGCACCGGCTTCTCGGAGCAGCTGCTCATCGACCTGGCCGCCTCTCTGCAGCCGTCCATCATCCCCGGCCCCAAGCCCTACTACCGGTGCGCCCGCTGCCCGCATGCATGCAGCGCCCGCAGCAATGTATCCAAGGCCGTTGCAGGCTACGTTGCAGATTTAGTTCAAATGGTGAT
>JAABUL010004557.1_pt1 | contig 18351 bp, 3 predicted proteins | sample 5559151 | NCBI WGS metagenome assembly JAABUL01 (sample SAMN10711876, study PRJNA513368) | rock metagenome | isolation source: Antarctica rocks | place: Antarctica: Victoria Land, Pudding Butte sud | reverse complement strand
AGGACCGTAGTGTACGCCAAGTCGAAACTCTAGCCTTGATATCCTCCATAGCCAGAGTTGGGCATGTTGGAAGGAGGGTAACCACCAGCACTCGGAGGTCCACCGTAGCCTCCCGCAGAACCCTGATCACGACCATATCCGCCAGCGCTTCCTGGCATGCCACCCTGACCCGGCATCTGATAGCCTTGAGGAGGCATACCGGGACCACCAAAACCACCTGGCGGCTGATTGCCATAACGACCCGGGCTTGTTCCGCTCATGGGAGATTGATGGCTTGATGGGTAGCCAGACATTGGATGGGCGGATGCTGCGGAGGGAGGTCCACCTTGGGGCGTCATGGGGCCGCCGTACTGAGGGAAGCCATAAGGGGTAGCAGGAGCACCGTAACTAGGGGTTTGAGGCTGCGATGGAGAGTAGCCTTGATCGAATTGGCCAGTTGGAGGACGGTCTTTGCCCCACTGTTGATTGTAGGTTAGCGAAGTCACATGACATACGATCACCATCACCTACGCTACACTTGAGAGGACGACCGTTGACATGAAAGCCGCTTAGCTGGCAAATAGCCATGGCCGCATTCTCGTGAGTGTCCATCTTCACAAAAGCAAAGCCACGGTCGGACTGAAAGCGCGTCTCCGTGACATATCCGAAGTTCTGGAACAGTGGCACAAGGTCATTCTGGGTCGTATAAGGCGTAAGGTTGCCAACATAGCAGGTGGTCTGCCACTGAGGGGTCTGCGTCACGACCATGTCATAGCTTCCACTTCCATGCGTTGGGAAGTGATGGTGACCGAATGGCGTAGTAGGCGTCATTCCCATTGCGGACATCGCTTGCTGCTGGGAGATGGATGGCTGGCCTTTCTGGTTGGCCCAGTTGCAACGAATCGCACGAGATCCGAGCCACTCCCCATCCATAGAGCTGAGCGCCTTCTCGGCCTCAGGGCGGTCCCGGAATGCGACAAATCCATAACCACGCGAACGGCCGGTTTTCATATCCCACATGACACGCGCTTCAGAGACGGAGCCGAAGGCCGAAAAGGCTTGTAGCAGGACTTCGTCGTTCACTTCGTTGCTGAGATCGCCAACGAAGATATGGAAGTGGTTGGAGGTGTCTTCCTTGTTGGCGTTGTTGGATTGGTAAGCCCAGTTGACACGGATCTCCTGTGGTGTGGTCAGCCGGTGGGATAAGCGTTTGACGTTACTTGACCTACGGCCTGGTGAACGCGACGGCCATTGAGGGTCGACATGGCTCGTTCTGCTGCCCCTGGATCGTCGTACTCGATGAAACCGTAGTTAAAGCCTTTGCTCTGTGCGAAAGCTAAGATCAGTACCGCGAACGCAGCAAAGCAAGTAATGGGGGAAGGAGAAAAGGGGGGTGTAAATATTGTGGAGGTGTGAGAATGACGGCTCGGAAACAAACAGCTGTGGGTAACCCTTTTTCTTGACATAGCGCTAGCGCGTCTCCGAGGCGCGAAACCCTTTTCATACTTCCACAACAACGACTTTGCAATGGACAACGACATAGGCTGGGAACAGATAGAATGCTATGAAGGGAGTACCAATCTCACTTACCGCACCCATATTCTTATCCGGGATGATCTTGACGTTCTGAACATGTCCAGTAGTCTCAAATATCTGGCGTAGAACATCCTCTGTAACCCTGGGATCCAGACCACCCACGTACAACGCTCTCTTATTTGGTTCTGGTGCTGAACGACGAACAGAGCTACTTCCCGATCCCGACGAGGGAGACAAGCTCGAGTTCAGATCAATGTTGCCAGGAGATGATATCGCAGTAGGTATCGGGTTGGTGTTCTGAGGAATGACCACAGGCGGAAGAGGTGGAGGCGGCATGTGGGAAGGATTCGCCTGACCGTTGCTCGTAGTACTATCGTGGAGCTGCTGCCCTGGAGCGCCGGTATACTGTGGAGGAAGGGGATAGGACATTGTCGTGGGAGGCTCCGTGTCAGCCATTGCAAATCTTCCGATAAGTACCGTATCGACGATGAGTATGAATTGAGAGAAGGCGAAGGAAGCTTGAGCTAAGAGCCAAAAATGTCGAAGAAAGCAAGTCCTAACGCTTGCCTGAAGAGAGATTCTCAGCAACTGCAGAGAAGAGTAGTAATTGTGGGAGACCCTTATCGCAGCGGCGGAGATGGTATTAGATCAAGTCGGAAGAGCTAGGAAGGGCGCTGCAGGACTGACGAAGAGGAGAGCGAGGAGGTCCTCGTTGTGAGGAGAAGAGCTGGTGAGAGAGAAGCAAGACTGGAAGCAGCGCGGAGCATGTACCAAGGACCAAGGACCTAAGGGAGGGAAGACCAGCAATGAAGACAGAACCCAAGGAAAGAGGAAAGACGAAGGAAAGGGGAGCCACTCGATTCCTTGACGCCTGAGGAGATGAGAGATGGAGTTGTATTTGATGAAGGAGAAGGAAGGAGGTCGATGGAGCTTGGGTGAGGATGCCTTTTTCGAGGCCTATCGTGCCAAGAGCGTCTAATCCCCAGAGAGAGCCGCGTCTTATGTCAGCAGCCACGGTATCGTCGATCGTCGATCGTGGATCAAGATGCAGGAGCTTTGATGGGAAACGCCGTGAGAGTGCGAGCGTGAGCGTGAGCGGGAGGAGAAAACGGATGCATATATGTACAATGAAGGTAACACTTCCCTATGCTTAACACTTATTACTCACAACAGAATACACTCTTCCTTCTCTTCGAAGTGACAGGGCAATTGAATTGCCAAGACACCCAATAGTGAAACGTGGGGCTCACGCTAGAGCACTTTCAGCTCGTGGCTGGCTCGCTTAAAGCTGTCTAATCCCTGCTCACTAGACAGGTTTTGCAGCCTCCGATTTAACCCCTTCGTCTATTCCAAACCGATTAGGACCTTTCGCATGTAATTAGTGCAATCGAATCAAAAAAAGTTTAACAAACGCATTAGTTAAATAACTAAGACATTCGTTAATTAAATTAGACAAATAGAAGCTGTCTAGTTGTTTAATTATAAGACTTATTTTTATTTTGATCGATCTAAAGCTTCTAAAGATTGTCGACAACATATATTCTTACTATTATAATAGACTTTCGCAACTTTGTGCATTATAACATTAATAATTTTATATCTTCTAGTTCTTTGTTATTGCGAACAACATCTATCTATTTATAATTATCTACTTCGCAACTCTATTTATAGTTGTCTACTTCGCAATTAAATTTCTTGCAAATATAGTATTTATAGCTATTGCAATATATATTAAGTTCTTATTATTTGTTGCAATTCTCTAGTTCTTTGTCAAATATATTCGAAAAAGTATTTGCAAAAATATTAAACAAAGTTTCGACTATAATTAATAATAATACTCTTTTGTCTATTGAAAGATCTAAGAAAAGAAATAACAATAACAATAATAGAGATTTGTTTCGAACGCGTTTAACAACAAAAGATAAAATTACTTTTATTTGCATTTGTTGCAATAATAAGAAGCTCTATATATTGCGTATGCAAAAAAGAACTAAATTTTAAATTTAAGTCGATCTAGAATTTTATTAGCAAATTAATACTATCTTTAAATCGATTTGTAATAAAATATCGAAGCTTGTAAAAAACTACAAAACGTTTTTAACAAAATTTAATATTAAAAAGTTTATTAACAACAATACTAAATATATTATAGCTATACAAGAGTAACATTTGTATATATTTTCGATTAAAACAAAAATAGAAGAATCTAAGAAGTTTGCGAAAAAATTAGAGACAAAAACTATAGAAATTTACAAACAAAAAAATTTTTTTTTTTTTTTTACTTCGATCGAATCAAAAAGCGCTTGCAAAAAAATCAAAAAATATCTATCTTACTCTTGTAAATCTTTTTATCGATTGTCGACAATAATAGCTCTTCTAATTACGAAACTCCTACAATAGAGAGCACTACTATTAACGTTGTTTAAACGTCTATCTCTACGAATATCTTAAAAAAGAAGAAAAAACTTAGAAAGAACAATAAATTCTCTAATATTAAGTATTAAAAAAAAAAAAACAACAACAAAATATTGTCGATACAATTTATTGCGACAAAAGCAAGCAAATAATAAATATATTTAATAAAGATATTAATCGATTAATTGCAAAAGATAAAGAAGACAAAGAAGACTTTATAAACAACAATATTATAAAACAATTAAAGAAGCAAATAAATTAAATAGAAACAAATAGTGCAAAGCAACAAAAGACTCTAAAAACAATAGAGAGCGACATAAAATTATTAAACAATACAATTAATAATATAAAAAATAATATAAGTAATATTCTTAATATATTAGAGAGTATACAAAAGCAAATATAGATTAAAGAGATATACAATAAAAAAGTACGAAATATATCTATTTTAATAACTAAAAAGATCTTTTTTAAAATGTTCTTCAAAAGCTTCTTTAAATACTTAATTTTCTTATATAAGTTTGCATTTATTGTTATCGACAACAAGATTTGCGTTAATTAAATCGATAAATATAAGTTTCTATCTTTACAAGATATTAAATATGTCTATAATTGTAAAGAGAAGCAAACAATTAAAAACAAATCTTATAAAATAGTTATCTTATAAGAGTAGCTTCGAAAAGATATTTGTAAAACATTAGAAAACATATTATATATCGATTAGAGATTTGATTTTCGCGCAAGCAAATATAGCAATTAGTAAATAAGATTATTACAAAATAATAGATAGCTATTAATTGCAAATCAAGCTTTATTTGTTTGTTAAAAGCGTGTGCAATTTATAGATTTTAAATAATATCAAAGAAGTATTTTATAACAATTCTAACAATTAATATAGTTTTATTAAATTGTCGTTTAGATTCTAATAGAGAATCGCAAAAAAAATAAAGACAACTATAGCAATTATTGTATACAAGATCTCTATAAATATAGAGACAAAATTAATCTAATATTGTCGACATTATCTCGCAAATTTTTTGTAGAATTCTTGATTTATTATATATATTTCAATTATTAGTGCAATCTAATTTAGAATCTTATAATAAGCTTACTAGTTTATTAAAAATAACAATTGTCTAAAAGTAAAAACTATATCTTTATTTATACTTCGAGAAATATATCTTTTAATTCTTTATAGATTTGCAAAAGTTGCAAAAGATATTGTCGATAAAGTCTTATATAATAGAATTAAAATTAGTTCGATTCTCTATAGTTTTTGCGTATTGTGTTATTTTAATATAACATTGGCAATTCTGGGATCTCTACTCAGAAAGTGCTAGTTGCGCATATTGCTAAAATGACTTTTTGTCAACTAATTGCTAACAAAAAGTTATATTTGCTACTCTTCTTTTATAATAGTTCTATTTAATTAATCTTAACTCAAAAAATATATTAGAATACTTTTGTAAACTTTAAACTTAATATTACAAGCTATATATTTAGATTATATATATTTCTATTATTGTTAGTTTTAGTTTAAATTGTGCTATATTGACTTAAATCTTAGATAGATATTAATTTTTTAATTTCTAAATATATATAGTCTAAAATTTTAGTTAATACTCTAAATATCTTAGCACTCGAACACTTTATTTTGTTTAAATTGCGTTAATATACTTCAATTTTGTATAAATTTTAAAGCTTTATATATCTTGTTTTCTTTATATTAATTAAAAATATTTATATCTTGATTTTTAATATCAAATAATCTCGAGTTGTTTAGTATAGTTCAAATTTTTTTGCGTATATCTTTAAAAATTATTAACAAATCAATTAATAAATAGTTTTATAATAAATTTATCTCTTAATTGTATTTATAATTACTCGATTAGTCTAATTTATATTAATTTAATCTTATTCAAAAATATTATTTACGTAATTGCGCGCAATAAATTTATATAATCTTCAATTATATTTATTCTATGTTCGACGCGCATATATCAAATTAGTAAGCGCATTAACTTATTAATAATATCTAATTTTACAACTTGCTTTATTTACTTACTTGATTTTTCTTTTGTAAATATTATTTTATTACAAGTTAACTTATAATATTAGCTCTTCTATCTTAACAAAAATATAACTATAATAAGAATTCAAAAATATAAACTTAAAAATATATTTTGCTAGTTTATTATAAATTTTATTATATCGATATTAAGATACTCTTTTATTGTGCAATTATTTTAATTTAGAAACACAAACTTACTAGCAAAATCTATAAAACTTATTAGCACTTAAAGATCGAACTAAAAGCAATATATATAAAACAAACTAAAATTCTATATAAGAAGTACAAACAAATTTTGAAGATTTAAAATTACTTTTAGTATTTGATTAATTTTTGCAAAGATACAATTGTTTATAGCGCTATATTTGTTGTTAAAGTTGCAATAAAAGAAGAATATTTAAAAACAAATAGTAGAAATAACAACTATATTGATTTCGAACAATCTATTTTGCAAATACTTTTTTTTTTGTTTCTTCAAATTTTTTAGCAAGTTTATATATTGTCTTTACTATTAAAATGCTATTGTTAACTAATTTCGAGTTTAATTGCTATTTTTTATACGTAGCTCTTAATATACTTTTTTTGAAACTTCGAACAACACAATTCTATCTTTTTTTGCTTAATAATTCTCTACAAATTTTAGACTTCAACTTTAATTTTTTTTAAAATTGTTTAATTTAATGCAATTTGTTTTCAAATTCAATTAATTAAATTGTAATATATTAGATATTAAAAAGCAATTTAGATTTGATCGATAACAATAATTTTCATTTTTTTTTTTTGTTTGTTGTTATTATAGAAACTTTCTTTAAGTTCAAATACAAAAACAAAATAATATAGATAAATTTATTTTTGTGCTTTTAGTATACGCTCTAATATTTAAGTAGACAACTTTTAACAAAATATATTAGCTCTTTTATTATAGATTTTCTTAATTAATTTTTTTTTTGCTACAAATTTGCTTAACTTCTTTAAAGCTCTTTTATATCGATTTATTAAAAATAGAAAAAAAAAATTTTTTACGCGAATTAGTATACAAGTCTACTTTTATTGTTATATTGTTTTTAAACTAATTGTATATTTTGTTAGACTTCAAACAAACAACATTCTTGCGTTTAAGTTTTTTTAATAACAATAATTTATTTTTTAATTTTTTCTTTTTCAAGAAAAATCGAAAAGACATACAAAAAATAATTGAAAATAGTTCGAAAATTAATAATATTTAATTAATTAAGTTTAAGTTTAAAAACAAGATAGATTAAAATATAATTAAGATTATAAATACTTTAAAGAAGAAAAAAAATATAATAGCAAAAACAAAAGAGCAAGAGAAAGAAGAAAAAAATAAGAAAAAAGTTAAGAAAAATATAGTTGCAATATTAGTATTTAGTTTCTTTATTTAAGCGCTTTATTAACTTGATATTTAGTTTCAAAGTTGTGCAAAAAAGTTAGCTATATAAATATGCAATAGACAAAATCTAAAAGCGTGCAATTAAGTTTGTGCAAATTGTATCGAAAAATAATATTGCAAAGAAAAAGTATAATCTTTTAAGTATAAAGTAAAAAAATATATTATTAGCAATAATTTGTCGTATTCTTTATTGCTATCTTTAATATTAAATTAAATAGTTTTTATAGCGCGTTGTTCGCAAACAAGATAGATCTTAGAAAGATAAAATATATTTGTTTTCTTTAATTATTTAATTACTAACAATATATATTTATAGATTATTATTATTTTTGTAGTTGTTATCTTTTGTTTATAATTATAGAAACAATAGCAAAGCATTTAAATTAAATAGAGAGACAAATCTATTACTCGAAAATATTGTTTTAAAAATATATCTATTAATATTGTCTACTTTTTTGCTAGTATATTTAATAAATAGTTAGATAATTGTTTGTATTAATCTAGTTTAAAGTTTTACAAATATTAATTTATTAACAAATCTAGTTTGTTTTTTGTTTTAAAAATCAATCTTAATAATTAAGAAAAGAGAGTCTTTTATTTTGTTAATTTAAAGATTTTCGATATTATTTTTCTCAATATTTATTTATTATTTAACAACAAATATATATTAACATTTAATATTATTAAAAGACTTACAATTGTTCGCAAGTCTATTGTATTGCTTCTTAAAAATACAAAAATTAATTATTTAAAATACTTCGATTGTTTATTTTTATTCTTAATATTTGTTTAATTGTTAACAATATAGTCGATTTAGAAGTTGCGTATTAAATCGAAGTTTGTTAAATTTTATAAGTAAATTTATAAAGTAAAGAAAAGTAAAATAGTAATTGAAGAGCAAACAATTAATTGCATTTATATTGAATTCGACACTATAAATAAATACTATATTGTCAAAATTCTTAATTTGAATTCTTGAAGAGTATTAGATAATATAAAGATAAAAAGATCTACATATTGTTTTTAATTAATATTGATATTAAGAACTATAATTATAGTAGATTCTATAAATATTGTTGTCTTTCTTAATTTGATAGAATCGCAAGCTTGAAATTCTTTAGAACATTTTTACTACAATTTTACTATAGAATTGCTCAATTAAATAAAGAAGACTATTAACAATAATAGAAAAAAAAAAATTTAAAAACTAGAAAACTAATATTAAAAACTATGCAAATTTTTGAATTTCTAATTTTTAAAATTATAATTTGTCGCTATAATAAAAGCAAATAGTTCGATAAACAACTACTAAATATATTAAAACTTTAACACAAATTTATTAAAGCTATTTTTTCTAAAAAATATTAAGAAAATCTAAAGACAATAATTGTTAATTAACAAAAACAAGTTAATAAAGTGCTTAAATATAAATAACAATTTTAAGATTAACAATAATACAATATAGCTTATTTTCGAAAGTATCTTAAAAGATTAACAATCTTAAAATTTAAATAGATTTTCGACAAAATATATTTGTTAAAAGTGTGTAGTAATCTTTTGTATTTAACATTTATAGTATTAATAGTTTTGCAATAGCAAATGCGTTGAACTAACAATAAGATTGTCAAAGTCTATATAAAGTTGACAATTAATTGTATAAAGAAAGATTGCTCTCTAGTTATATTTTACTCTTAACTTGTAAAAAATTGTTTAAAAATTACAATTATAAAATAAATTCTTAAGAAATATTTTAAAGTATCGATTTTAATTGTATCGAGCTTTTCGAAAATAACGTTAATAGTTGAGCGTATAAATTCTATTTTTGTTTTAGCTTTTGTCTTATTATAATTGATATTTCTATTATTTCTATTGCAAATTTTAACGTTTGTCTCGTTTTATAAATATTATATATTAATTTTTCTCTATAGTTTTTGCGAGAGCATTTAACTTTAAACAAATATTTTTGTATATATTTTAAAAACTCGAAAAGCGTAAAGTAATAAGCGACAATCAATATTTTTATATTTGTTAAAAATTCGAATAATAGCAAGCTTCTATATAAAGACAAGTCTAATACGTTAATTAATATTGTCAATATTATAGATATAGATCTAAATTTTTAACGCGCTACAATTGTAATTTTTTGCGAATCGATATATAGTGCAATTATAGTTGCTCAAGTTCTTGTTTGCGTCTAATATTAAAACAATAGTTTGAAAGTATTCTACTATATATTGTATACTAAAACAAGAATTAAAAAGATTATGCTAAACAAATAGCTAACAAAAATCAAATTTATAGTCGAGATCTTTTAGAAAGTCTTTGCAATAGCAAAAAAGAATATTGATATTACTAAATCTAATATAGCAATAAATACAACAATAATTATTAAAAATTCGAAAAAAGAAGTAAAAATTTAATAAGTGTAGTTTTCTACTTAATATTCAAAGATAGAGTCGATCAAGCAAACTTATTAGTTTGCGCAATAACAAAGATTTTTATTAATTATATCTTTTTCTAGTATTTTCGTCTTTTTTTAAGCTTCGATTTGTTTGCTCTATATTTACGTTAATATTTGCGTCAATATAGTTCAATATAATTCAATATAATTAGAGTAAATGTCAACTAAATTTTTTCGAAACATCAAATTTATATTGTTTAACATAATTGCTTTATTTTTATAATTATATTTTTTATACTTTTATTACAAACTTCTTCTTTAAGTTACTTAATATATTAATTTTGATTTTAAATCTAAAATTGCTATTATTAAATATTATTTGAATTTTAAGATTAATAATAAGATCAAGATCTTAACAAATTAAATATTGTATTTTTTTTTAACAAGTCTCTAAAACTTCGAAATTAATTGCAAGAAATATATTTTATTTCTCTACGCTCTAGTTGTGTTTTTATAATTTAATCTATATATTTAGAGTATTATTATATTGTTATTTTTAATATTCTTTTCTACAATTATTTTGTAGACTTATTTTACAAACTTTTTACTTAATTAGTGACTAATTATTTGTTTCGATTGTAAATATAAAGAATTACGTTTGCAATATAGTTTAATCTCTAGTAATTGTAATTTATATAATATAATTTGTTTAAAAAATCCTCGATTCTAGAGTCTAGTAATAATAATAATATTAATTTATTAATAATTTTTAATTCTACAATTTGTTTTACTTTTTTACTTTTATTTTTATTTGCAAGTATTATTTTTACATAAGTTTATTTACGATTTTAGCTTTATTATCTTAGAAGATATATAATTATGTTGCAAATTCAAGAATATAAATATAAAAAAATGTTTTGCTAGTTTACTTTTTATTTTATTATATTTTTGTTAAAATATTTGTTTGTTGTATAAGTATCTCGACTTAACAATATAATTTTATTAATTAGATTTTCAAAAATTATTAGTATTCGAAGCTTGATTTCGAAACAAATTGTATAAAATAGATTAGAATTTTTTATAGCAAATACAAACAAATACTAGAAGTCGAAAGTTATTTTTTTTATTTAGTAAATTTTTGTAAAAATATTATTATTTACAACGTTAAAATTGTTTTTAAAGTTGCAACAAAAGAAAAATATTAAAAAATAAATAACAAAGAAAACAATTATACTAATCTCAAACAATTTATTTTGTTAATATTTTTCTTTTTTGTTTCTTTAAATTTCTTAGCAAGTTTGTATATTGTTCTTACTATTAAAATATTATTATTAATTAATTTCGAATTTAATTGCTATTTTTTACTTGTAATTCTTAATATATTTTCTCTAAAATTTTAATTAACGCAACTTTATCTTTTTTTGTTTAATAATTTTTTACAAATCTTCGATTTTAGTTTTAAGTTTTTTCGAATTCAATTTATTTAATACAATTGTTTCTCGAATTTAATTAATTAAGTTGTAATATATTAAATGCTCAAGAATAACTTGTAATTTAATTAATAATAACAATATTTAATATTATATTCTTTTAACTTAACAAGAGTTTAAAAATTTTCTTCAAATTTAAATACAATATTAGAACAACTTAAATAAATTTATTTTTGTACTTTTAAAATGCGCTCTAATAGACAAACAAATAATTTTTAACAAATTGTTTTTTTTTTTTTTTTACAATTTAATTTTATTAGTTTTTTTTTATTACAAATCTTTTTAATTATTTTAAAGCTCTTTTAATTCGATTAATAAAAAATACAATTAAAAAGTTATTTTACGCAAGTTAGTATACAAATTTGTCTTTTTCGTTATATTGTTTTCAAATCAATAGTATATTTTATTAGATTCGAAATATATAATATCTCTATTTGCTAAATTATTTTGCTACAATAAGTTAAATCTTAATTTCTTTTCTTTAAACAAAAGTGTTTAAGCAAACAATACAAGATTAATAACAACTTAAGAAACTAGAATACACAAAAATTCAAGATTAAGTTTAACAACAAAAAAGACTTTAATTCGATAATAATTATATATATTATAAAGAAAAAAGTAGATATATTGATCAAAACAAATTTGCAAGATAAAAAAGAGAAAAATAAGAAAAATAAAAATAAAAATAAAAATATAGTTAAGATATTTGTAGTTACTTCTTCTACTTAAATACTTTATTAAATTAATATTTAGCTTTAAAGTTTTTTAAATTAATTAACTATATAAGTATTTTTTAAATAAAATTAAAAAGCGTGTTGCAACTTTTGTATATATTGTTCTTAAAAAAAAAAATTTAAAAAAAAATATATATTATTAAATATAAAGTAAGAAAGATCTTTTAATAGTAGTTAGCTAGATTCTTTGTTGTTGTCTTTAATACTATATTAAATAATCTTTATAATACATTGTTCGCAAATAAGATAGATTTCGAAAAGATAAAATATATTTGTTTTTTTTAATTATTTGATTACTAACGATGCATATTTATAGACTATTATTATTTTCGCAATCGCTATCTTTTATTTATAGTTATAGAAACAATAGTAGAGTATTTAAATCGAATAGAGAAACAAATCTATTATTTGCAAATATTGTTTTAAAGATATATTTATCGATATTATTTATTCTTTTGCTAGTTTAAGCAATAATTAGAAGTCTATTTATATTAACTTAATTTTTATTTTATATATAGTATTCTCGCTATATATTTTTTTTCAAATACAAATTTTAACAATTGAAACAAAAAAGTTTATAGATTTGTCGATATAAAGAATTTTAATATTATTTTTCTCGATTTTTACTAATTAGTTAAGAATAGATAGATATTAACAATTGTTATTCTTAATTAACTTCGAATCTATCGCAATCTTACTATATAGCTTTTTATAAATACAAGAGAAAATTGTTTAAGATACTACAATTTTCTAAATTTAATTTTATCTATTGTATAGTTTTTAACTATATATTACAACTAGAAGTTGCATATTGTACTTAAATTTATTAAGTTTTACAAATAATTTTATATAAGATAGAAGAATATCTATCGTATTTATATAGAATTTGTTGTTGTCAATAGATATTATATTGTTAAGATATCAAAACTAGAATTCTAGAGAGTAATAGATAGTACAAAGACAAAAAGATCTATATATTGCTTTTAATCAATATTAATATCGAGAACTATAATTATAGTAGATTCTATAGATATTGTTGTCTTTCTCGATTTAGCAAATTTGAATTTATAGAATAATTCAAATTATTTTTATTCTAATTTTACAACAAAATCTCTCTATCAAATAAAGAATAAAGTATTAACAACAACAACAACAAAAAAAAATTGAAAATCAAAATACTAGCTTTCGAAGTTGTATAAATCTTTAAGACTCTAATTTTTAAAATTATAATTTGTTGCTATAATTAAAGCAAATTATACAATAGATAATTACTATATTTTCTCAAACTCTAACGTAGATCTATTAAAAGATACTTTTCTTAAAAAATATTAAAATAGTCTAAAAAGTTTGATTATTAATTGAAAAAAGCGTATCAAAGAACAACTCGAACAAATATATATAGTCTAAAATTAATAACAATACAAATCAATTTATATTTTAGAATATTTTATAAGTATAACAATTCAAAAGATTAAATAGATCTTTAACAAAATATATTTGTTGCAAGTTTGCAATAACTCTATTATATCTAACGTTTATAACGTTGACAATCTTGCAATAGCAAATATACTAAATTAAAGACTATATATTCAAAGTTTATATAAACTTAAATATTAACTATATTAAAGAGAATTGATTTTTAATTGTTTTCTACTTTATATCGATAAAGAATTGTTCGAAATTGTTTGTTATTAAGAATTTTTTTTTGAAATACTTTAAGATATCTATCTTGATTATATTGAGTTTTTCTAAAATAACATTAATAATAAAGCGTGTAAATTCTATCTTTATTCTAGCTCTTGCTTTATTATAATTGTTATTTCTACTATTTTTATTGCAAATTCTAATATTTGCTTTATTTTATAAATATTATATATTAATTTCTCTCTATAGTTTTTGCAAGAGTATTTAACTCTAGAAAAAGTATTCTCGAATATATTTTAAAAATTTAAGAAGTTTAAAACAACAAGCAACAATTAATGTCTTTAAGTTTGTCAAAAAAATAAGTAATAAACAAGCTCTTACAATAGAACAAATTAAATGTATTAATTAGAATTGTTGAAATGCTAAAGAAAAATTAGAATTTTTGATATACTATAATAGTTATTATATACAAGCTTGTATATAGTATATTTTAAATTGTTTAAATTTTTGTTTGTATCTAGTATTAAAGTAACAAGTTAAAAGTTTTATATTATATACTATATGCGAGAATAAGAATTGAGAATATTGCGCTAAATAATTAGTTTGCGATAGTTAAATTGTCAATTAAGATCTTTAAGATTATAAATTTTCTTGCAATTTAAATAGTTGTTATATAGATATTGTTAAAGAAATTGACAATTTAGAAAGTTATTTTTGCATTTATCTTTATATTTTATTTCGAATCTATAATATTGATTTTAATTAACTTAATTTAGATTTTGATTAATTTAGTTTAGATTCTAGTTAATTTAGTTTAAATTCTAATTAATTTGATTTAGATTTTAGTTAACTTAACTTATTGCTATTGTTTTTGTTTTATTTTTTTATCTTTATTTTTTTCGTTGTTTTGCTTGTGCGTAACTCTTTTTTCTTCGAAATATTAATTGCACAATATAATTTTTAGTTACTTTTTAATTATTGCGACGCACATTAAATTAAGAACAAAACTTAGTTTATTGTTAAAAAGAAGAAAATTTAAATAAGAAAAAATATTAATAAAGCTTTGTTTGTCGAAAGCAAAAGTCTAACACTTTTTATATTAAACTTTCGAAACTTACTTGTAGTCGCAATAAATATAAAGACAAATAAGAAAGATATTTTAGAGAGTCTTGTAATATTTAATTACAAAAATATAGTTAAGTTTTCGATACAATTGCTAGATTGACTTAAATTGATTAAGAGTATTATATCTTTATTAATTCGAAATTGCATATAAAATTGTTATTTAATATAACTTTTCTTTTAACGCAAATATTATTATTTTTGTCTAGATTAACGCACATTGATTTATCTTAATTAAAAAACAATATCTTTAGTAACTATAATTAGATATAAAGTTGTAATTCTATATCTTTTTTCTTTTAACGCAATTCTTGTTATATTTGCTTAGATTGACGCAAACTAATTTAAATTAATTAACAAAATCGTATTTTTAATAGCTTTAATTAGATATAAAGTTGTAATTCTATATCTCTCTTCTCTTAACGCATTTTCTATTATGCTTGCTCAAATTGACGCAAATTAATTTAGATTAATTAACAAAATTGTGTTTCTAGTAGCTTTGACCAAATATAAAGCTATAATTCTATATCTCTCTTCTCTTGATATAGTTTCTATTATGTTTGCTCAATTTGACGTAGACTAGTTTATATTAATTAAGAGAGAATATTTTTGCGATAGTTATAGTTGTATATAAAGTTGTAATATTGCAACTCTTTTTTTTTGATATAGTTCTTGCTATTTTTGCTTAGATTAACGCAAACTAGTTTAGATTAATTAACAAAATTGTGTTTTTAGTAGTTTTGATCGAATATAAAGCTATAATTCTATATCTCTCTTTTTTTGACGCAGTTCTTGCTATATTTGTCTAGTTTGGCGCAAACTAGTTTATATTTGTCAAGAGAGAGTATCTTTGCGATAGTAGTTTTTGCTATGCTTGTCTAGATTGGCGCAAACTAGTTTAAATTAATTAACAAAATTGTGTCTTTAGTAACTTTGATCAAATGTAAAGCTATATCTAATTCTATATATCTTTTCTTTTGTTGTAGTTCTTGCTATATTTGTCTAGTTTGACACAAATTGATTTATATTTGTTAAGAGAAAGTATTTTTGCGATAGTAGTTTTTGTTATATTTGTCTAGATTGACGCAAACTAATTTAAATTAATTAACAAAATTGTGTTTTTAATAGTTTTAATCGAATATAAAGTTGTAATTCTATATATTTCTTCTTTTGACGTCTTTTCTATTATACTTATCTAAATTGGCGCAAACTAGTCTATATTAATTAAGAGAGAATATCTTTGTAATAGTAGTTCTTGCTATATTTGTCTAAATTGACGCAAACTAATTTAGATTAATTAAGAACAATATTTTTAATAGCTATAATTAAATATAAGATTGTATTTCTATATTTTTTTTCTTTTGTTGTAGTTCTCGCTATACTTGCTCAAGTTGACGCAAATTAATTTAAATTAATTAAGAAAATTATCTTTTCAATAGATACAATTGTATATAAAACTAATATTTTCTTTTTAAATACAATTTTCGCTATATTTGTTTAAGTTGACGCAAATTGATTTAAATTAATTAAGAGAGTTATCTTTTCGATAGATATAATTGCATATAAAGCTAATATCTTCTTCTTAAACGCAATTCTTGCTATATTTGCTTAAGTTAACGCAAATTAATCTAGATTAATTAAGAGAGTTATCTTTTTAATAGATACAATTGCATATAAAGTTAATATTTTTTTCTTAAATACAATTTTTGCTATTTTTGCTCAAATTGACGCAAATTGACGCAAAATAACACAAACTTTTTATTAAGTTTGTAATTATTTAACAACAATAGTTTGCATTATCTAGTACTAACATTATACTCTTAATAGAGAGAGTTTATTTAAAATTAACTATAATATTAATGTTCGACTAAATAGATTTTTCAAGTAATACTAGTATATTAATCTATATATAAAGAGATAATTTGAAGTAGAGTTGTTGTAGATCTTTGCAAAATAAAAAAAGAAATATGCTAATATTTAAATTCTACGTAGCTTGCTTATATTATATATAATAATTAATTAATAAATTACTCTATAGTTAAAACTTATAAATACAATTGATTAGATAGTCTTTTATTATAGTTGTATTTAATATCTAATAAACAATTAGAACTTGAATTTTCTATTATAATATTAGTATATATTGATATAGTTTAGAGAGTTATTTTTTTGATTATATTTTTGTCTAGTAGTAATGTTGATCTCTCTAAAATATCTATAATAGTAAAAGACGAGACTTAAGACGTTTCTCTAAAATTGATTTAGCGTAATAATATTAATAGTTTTGCAACGCAATATATTAATTATGTTTTATAAATTATATATTTTAACAAGTCTTCAAGTATTTGTCGTCTTATTGCGTTATATATATATAGTAGACAAAACTATTAAGAAAAGAAAGCAAAATACTATATCTTGTTTTTGCGATATATGTAATTTGATATTAAAAAACAACAACAAGCTAATATGCTATCTAGTCAAATATTAGATAATTCGAGAAACAAAGTATTAAAGAGAATTTAAATCTAAGAAGAAAATAGAAGAGAACTCGAAAAAGAACTTAAAAAAGAACAATTTATACTAGTTGCGCAATTGCTTTTTCGAAATAAAGCAACGTCTAAAAAAGATTAATATATCAAATATATTTAATAAAGTAATATTTAATAGAGTTCTACAATTATTTGAATTAGATCAAAATAATTATAAGTCTTTGAACACGTATATTATAAAGATTAAAGAATATTATTTTTCAATCTTACAAATAAAGAATTTTGCTAATTTTGAGCATATTATATAGATATTTAATAATAGGACAAGAAATTGCGCATTAATAGATCTACAATCTACTATATTAATTATAATAATTAAGCAATACAATTAGAAAAAAAGAATAAAAGAATCTATCAACAATATAGTTCGAGAGAGTAGCTATATTTGTCAAATAAAAAAAATTATACAAAAATTGTTCTTTATTCTCTCGACAATATATAGTCTTTTTTGAAATATCTAGAATTATAAATTTGTAAAATAGATATTAGATTACAAGCTTACAAAAAGTATTATCAACGCATTGTTTCGAAATAAGAATAACAAAAGTATATAAGAATATTATAGTTTTTGCAATAGCAATAAGTAACGCATATAGATAAAAACTATTTTATACAAAATCAAAAACAATAAATAGCGCAAGATAGAATTTACAATCGAAAATACAATTAGTAATTTTATTTTTGTTAAGTATATTATATACTATCGAAATATTAAAAATGTAATGCGTTTTTTGCTTAATTATAAATCTTTCTAGAACAATTTAATATACGTATCGATTCAAATTAGTATAGCAAACAATATTTGCGTCTATATTAAGATATATATAGAAGATTGATAATAGAATATACAAGACTAGCTATTAGAAGAAGTTACAATTATTTTAATTCTAATAGCTACAAACAAGACTTAAATAATACAATATTATAAAGATTAAAGCTTGTAATTAATATATATAATTATTGATAATTTAAATCGAATTATAAAACAAAGTTAAACTC
>JAABUL010004555.1_pt1 | contig 18353 bp, 1 predicted proteins | sample 5559151 | NCBI WGS metagenome assembly JAABUL01 (sample SAMN10711876, study PRJNA513368) | rock metagenome | isolation source: Antarctica rocks | place: Antarctica: Victoria Land, Pudding Butte sud | reverse complement strand
CTTGTTAGTCTATAAACTCTCTATCTCAATTCTGTATTGCATTATTTAACGCATAGAAATAAAATTTATAATATAGCAAGTAACTCGAGATTCTATAGTATTAGTTAATAATTTAAACAACTTTTTTTTTTCTACTTTACAAAGATCTAAAACAAAAATCAATTAAAAGCAAAAAAAATAGAAATTCGAATTCTTCTTAAAATATTTATATTAATAATATTTTAATTTTGTATCTTAATAATAGTTAGAAGATATTGTATAGATATTTTATATAATATTGTAATTAATAATAATTAGAAAGATTGCTAGAAATAGAACAAATTATATTTGTTAAATATATCTATTCTAAACAAATTATTCGATATAATATTCATTCTATTATAACTTTTGTCTCTTGCTTTAAAGCAAGCAATTGAAGAAAAATATTATATATGTTGTCTAGAGATTTAAGACTTTTTACGCAATATTTTTTTATTTATGCTACAAGACAATCTAGAGATTAACTCTATTATTAAATTTAATACAATCAAATATATAATAATAGACTCTAATAGTATTGCTATATTACACTTTTGTTTAATTAGAATAGTACAACAAGCTTTTTGTTATCTTTCTTTGTATCTTAAATACTACAAATATTGTTTTAAGTATATTTTAGATTCTTGTATTTTATCTTTTAGTCAAATAAATTAGCTTAAATATTTAAAATAGCAATACTATTACTTTTCTAGATTCTTAATTATAATTAATATAGATTTAGAGCTTTCTTTTTTTTAAATCTTTTTTGATATCTTAAATATTGCAAATATTGTTTCAAATATATTGCAACTTTTTGTATTCTATCTCTTAGTTCAATAAACTAACTTAAATATCTAGAATAACAATATTATTATTTTTCTAAATTCTTAATTATAGTTAATGCAAATCTAGAACTTTTTTTTAAATCTTTCTTTGTATTTTAAATATTGCAAATATTATCTTAAGTATATTGCAAACTCTTATATTCTATCTTTTAATTAGATAAACTAGCTTAGATATTTAGAATAGCAAAACTATTATTTTTCTAGATTCTTAATTATAGTTAATATAAATCTAGAGTTTTTTTCGAATTTAAAAGACTTTTTAATAAAAATTTTAACAAACTAATTTAAGTACTTGCATTTATAGCAAGAATTTTTTTGTATTTTTTATTTTGTCGATCTTTTTGTAGTGCAAGCTATTTATATTATATACTATATTGCTCTATTAATTTCTTTAACAAACAACAATATTCAATCTCGAGTATAGAGATTATTAAGTTTAAAAAGATATATTTGTTATATTTACTTAAGATACTTAGAAAAAGAAAACAACTTAAATCGAACAAAAAGATTATAGTATAAAATAGTTGTCTATAATATTCTTGCAAAAATAAAATTAAAATTAATTTTATAAATTAAGACTCGAACTTGGACAATTTGCAAAATATTAGTAGTTTAAATCTTAATATATTATTAAATTCTTTTAAATAATTAAATTATAATTTAATTAAAATTATAATTTGTTGTTAAAATTTTGTCAATTAAATATTGTAATATAATTTTTGTTTAGATTGAAAAAAATACAATTTTGTATATAGACATAAAGATAAAAACAATTGTTTAAACAATTTTGTAATAAAATTATACAAGTTTTCGACAATATTTCGATTTATTTACAACTTAAAATATATATATATATTTTATTTAAATTAGCGCTCTTGTATTGTTAATATCTACAATTTATTTAACAATATTTTTATCAATTTTGTATATTTTATATTGTTGTTTTATCAAATTTTAATAAATTTTATTATAATATTTAAATATTAAAGAACAAGAAAGATATTGTATTTTTAATTTTTATTCTTTATTTATCTTTTTACTCAATTAATATTATTATTGAAATCTATATATTTATAAGAGTATTAATTGTTGTAGAAAATTTTCGATAACAATATTAAAAAAGAGAATTTATATAGATATTTGTCTTTTTAATATTTGAAGATTGTACGTTTTTTGCAATTGCATAAAAAATTATTTTAATTACAAAGTTAAAAATATTTTGTCTAAGTATATTGTTAATTTTTAAGATCTCTTATATATATTTAACAATATTTGCGACAAAGATATTCTAAATTAGATTAATATTAGATTAATAGTATTAAATATAACTTATAATTAATAGAAACAATAGATAGTATAATTATCTTATTTTAATTAGAGAAAATTTAGTTAAGAATTTATATTATTTTTTATTGTTATTAATTTTAAATCTATCTAAATAGCAACTCGATATAAGAGAGAATTATATATTATAGTTGCTTAAAGCAAATCTATTATTTGCAAACAAAATAACAAAAGTTTTGAATTGCTTCTTATATATATTTAATCTTTTTTATTATTTTTAAATATTGTATTTTTAAAGAATACAATATTGCAATTATTACACAATTAATTAAAGTTCGATTTTTTAATTTAATTTTGCGTAAAAATATCTATTATTTATTTGTTATCAAAATCTTCGATTTTTACAAATCGAAATTTATTTTAAAAATAAACAAATATATTGTTATTGTTGTTTTTGTTTTTGTTATTTTTGTTATTCTTATTGTCTCGATTATTATTGTTGCATAATTCTAGAATAGAATTTAGATTGTTCGAATATTAAAAATATACTAAAGATTGAAATAAAAAAAAGACAAACAACTAATTTGTTGTTATTAACAAACTTAATAAATAAAATTTTAATTAAACTATTTTAATAAGAAATATAGAATTTGTTAGATTGTTTTACTTAAGAATTAATTTTATCTTTTTTGCTATTCTTGTTATCTCTATTATTGTTGCTATTGTATTCTAGAATAGAATTTAAATTGTTCCAATATTAAAAATATACTAAAAAATAAAAAAAATAAAAACAAATAACTAGTTAGTTATTATTGACAAACTTAATAAATAAAACTTTGATTAAACTATTTTAATAAAAGATATAGAATTTTTTTAATAATTTCTTTTAAAACTTGTTTTTTTTGTTATTATTTAATAAATTTAATTGTATACAAAAGCAAATTTATTTGTTAATTTTCTTATTTTATTTAGCAAATATACAAAATCTTTTAGATTTGCTCAAAAATATAATTTTGTATATTAAAGATTTAGAGTTGTTTACTTCGATAAAGTATTATTATTAAAATATTATTTTGTATTTTTCTTATACTATATTTATAAACTTTATTTTATCAAAAGTATTGTTGTTGTTTTTTAAAAATATTTATAGTATTTCTACTTTAACAAAACAATATATTAGAAATTATATATTATTATTTTTCTAAATTATAATAACTAACTTTATTCTATTACAACGCAAGAAAAATCTTATATTATTATTTTTCTAAACTTCAATTATCGATTTTATCTTATTATAAGTATTGCAATTTTTGTCGAAAATTACGCGTTATTTGTTTTTAATATCTATAGATTATTTTTTAATAATTTTTATATTAATAGATCTCGAGTTACAATTAATTAATTAATACAAAACTTATTTATTAAGTTCTATTCTATTGTTCTTAAATAATTTGCAATTTTGACTTAATAACGCAATTTAGCAGAAATTATAATAGAAAAGATATTGTATAAATAGACAAACAATTATATTATATATAATAAATACTTAATAATTGCAATAGAGATATTAATAATATTTCTTAGATATATTGTATAACAATATTGCTTTATATATTTTAGACTCTTATATTAATATATTCTTAGATAGTAATAACAAAATAGTATAAGCCATAGTAGTAATAATTTTAATAAAGTATTTAATTGCTTATACTTATATAAAATAGTCTAATTTTTTAAATTTTATAGCAATTTAATACGATATTCTTAATTAATAATTAAATCATTTAGTATAAATTAAAAATATATAGAAATATAACTCTATATTAATAAATATATACTATATTAAACTTATATAGAGATTGTTGTTTATTTATATTTATTAATTATAGAGCGCAATAAATATATATTATTGTTGTTATAATTAAAACAAAGTAGATTAAAATTAAGTCTCTATATATTGTACAAATAAAAAAATATAATTGAAACTCTTTATTAATTATTAGTTCTATTTTGTATTAACTTTATTTTTGCTATATCTTCTTTATAGATATTTTGCTCTAATATAAATTTAGTAGAAACTATTAATACTTAAAGTTTTTTACAATAATAAATAAAAACAACTTTGTTTACTTTTTTGCGCAATATTATTTGTTACAAACAATTTTTATTAAATAAACTAAATTTGAATTTATTAAATTAATATCGAATTTCTTAATATTTCTCTCTAATAATTTGATATTCTCTTTAATTCTTTTTGATATTATTGCTATTTTAACAATCTATATATTATTTGAGTTTATATTGTTTTTTTGAACAAACTTGCAAATAATCTTAGTTTAATAAAGCTAGAATTGTTCAAAATATAGTTTGTTCGAAATACAAATATTTAGAGAGAAAATAAGCTTTTATAAAAATCTAATAATATAATTAATATTAGTTTCGATTTCGAGACAAAATAAACAAAATTTATAAATAGAAACAATTCGACTTAGTAGAAAAAATAGTCTACAATATAATATATATAATTGTACAATTAAATAATAAAAAACAATACAATATATTTGAAAACAAACAAAATGTTATTGTTATTACAATTAATATTAATATATTGTTCGAAAAAAATAGTATATTTGCTAAATTTGTTATTTACAAATTATTATTATTAAAATCTAGACTATTAATTTGTTTTAAAAAATTATTATTGTTAAGATTCAAATTATTTAGTTATTTTAAAAGTTAATAAGATTGTTTAGAAACTATATTAGTATTAATTATTGTTACAATATACAAATTGTAGTTGATTTTTAAGATATACAAAATACTAGTTATTATATTGTTAATAGTAGTTTGCAAACAATAATTTTTTAAATAAGAGAATATGGTAAAAAAAGAAATATAAAATTATTAAAAAATAGATATTAATAGTTTAAGTTTATTTGTTCGATATTTTTATTAACTTTTATATAATAAGTAAAACAATATTTTTATTATTTATTATAAAGTATCTTGTATAAATCTCTTTATTCGCTCGAATATATAGTTGTTAGAACGTATAATATTGTATTATTTATAATATATTATTACTAAAAAACTAATTTTATATAGTCTTAGAATATTGGAAAAATGAATTTAAAAAAACGTTAAATATATATTGCAAGTTTGTAAAATATACAATTATATTAGTTGTTAATTCTAAAACAACAAATTTAAATTGCGCAATTATTTTTGTTTTGCAAATAAAATCTATAGCAAAGTTTAAATTAACAATTAATTTATAAAATATAACGCAATATCTAGTAAAAGACTTTATAAAAATATTTTAAAAATTGTATAGTTGTAAAGCTTGTCTACTATTATTTATAAAGTTGCTGTCGAAATACTATAATCAATTTGGTCTAGTGTCGACACTACTTGGCTCGACACTATTTAATTCGACATTATATAATTAATTTAAGTAACTTCGATCAATATATATAGATAAGCAAAGTTCTAGCTTCTATATAGAAACTAAGCGTTCTACTATTTATTATTTTGACAAGTTATAAGTTCAAAATAGAGCGAAAAATTTATTTGCTTATTAACTAGAATGTTTAAAGTATAGTTGATAAATCGAATTAACAATAAATTTACAATTACTACTATTAGCTAAGTTCTCGTTAATTTTAAGTATATAAAAGTTGATAATTAATTATTTTAATATCTAGATTAGTCTCTAAGAATTAGAATATTAATACTATAATATTGTCGAAACAATAACTAGAAGATTGTTAAAATTTGTCAAACAATCAATTTCTCAATTATTCGAATAACTAGAATCTTTAATTATTAACAATTAAATAACTAGTATCTAGTTAAAGATTCTAAATACAAACATTTTACTAAAAAAGCTAATATAAATTGTAGAAACAATTAAGTTTATCTTATTTGCAACTTGTTGCTTTTATCAAAGAATATTAATTATTTTTAATAGATATCTATTAATAGTAAGTTCTAAGAGATCGAAGAATCAATTATGTAACAATTATACAATTGAAAATCAATAATTAAATAATTAATAATTAGTCGAAGACGCGTCATTAAAGCAAGACAAAATCTTGCTTCGATATATTAATAAAAAAGCTAAGTTATCTAGTATTTTTAATTTTTGATTTTCTATTTATTGCAAAATTCTTTTATTAATAACTAAATAAGTTAACTTGTTAATTTAATAATTAATACAAGTACTAGTTAATTTCTCTTACTACAATATACGAAACAAATTAGTAAATTAAATCGCGAACATACTTCGAAAATTAAAATAATTTTATTAATTATTTTAAAAGTAGTGTTTAAACGCAACTCTTGATTAAATAGCAATCAATTTTATTTAAATAAAATAAAAAAGCTCTTAACTATTGCAAAGACGCAAAAGACTTAAATCAAAAAAATTAATATTTATTTTACTAAAATAAAAAGATTAAAAAGATTGATTTAACAATTGCAAAAACGCGAAATAACATAGTTATTTTTATAATTGTTAAGATTAAGAAAAAAAATAAAGAGATTAAGTAATTTAGTTAAATTCTAAATAGTTAACAAGTTTTATCTATAATTAAGCAAAAACAACAATTTGATTAAAAATTATCTATTAATACTTTATTTTTTAAACAAATTAAGTTTATTAAGTTTGCTCAAATCTACGTTTGTTATAGTCTTAAAATAAAACAATAAAAATATAAAACTTATTTAAGAGTTTATTAATTGTTTATCTATTAAGGTTTTACTCAATTTATAATTGACAAAATTAATCAAATTAATATTGTTAACAAAAAGAAGTATATTTAGCTATCTTCTTTATTTGAATTTTTCGAAAAATATTTATTAAACTAAATATTTAACTTAAGTTTTATTAATTTATTTAATTTTTGTAATTTAATAGCTAAAATATCTTTATCGAAATTATTATTGCGCAATTGTGTCTTTTTACTATATTTACTAGTATTATTGTTTATTATTTACAAGCTATTAGTAGAACTCTAAAATAATAAATTATATTAATACTATTATAACTACTAGTATCTTTGCGTTCTCTTTTGTAGTTTTTAAACAAATTGCTAAAATTAATAATAGCGTAGACTTTTTTGTTTAAAAACAAGATTTGTTTGAAATTCTTAAATAGATTAAGCTCTAAAAATATATTGAATTAAATATTAAATTTATTAATTTATTTAATATAATTATTGAAAAACAAGTTAAATAAAACGTCGATAACAAGAAATATATAAATACGTTTCGAAATATTGTTAATAAAAATATATATTACAATATAAAAAAGATCAATCTGATTAAAAGGTTTTATTAAAAGATTGTTAAAATATACAAATCTAAAGAATTAAATATACTAATAAGAATCTTTGTCAAATTTAAGTTTTTTAAGATTTTTAATTTTTAAAATATTAACAAATATAAAACTAAGTTTCGCGTTATTATTAATAAATTATCTATTTATTTGAGCAATCTAACTATAAATAAGAACTAGTTTATCTTTAAATATTTAATTAATTTTAACAATATTGCTTGTCTCTAGACTGATCGTCGGATTAGATTTCGGTTCCAAATATTGGAATTGATCCAACTTGTCGATTTTGACTCTAGAAATCGATTCGAAATTCGATTTAATTTCTATTATTTTGAAATCGAATCAATTTGATTCGACTCGATTCTTAATTTCAATATTTGAAATCGAATCGAATTGTTAAGAAATCGAATATAATATTATTATATCAAGAATTACTAATTTTGGAACAAAAATAATTTATTAATAAAATGCATTATTTGTATCTATAAATTCTATAGATCTTATAGATACAATTTATTAATAAAATATATTATTTGCATCTATAGATTCTATAGATCTTATAGATACAATTTATTAATAAAATACAATATTTGCATCTATAGACTCTATAGATTCTATAGATGCGATTTAATTTTTTTTTTAAAAATTAGTAATATATTACTATAATATATTATCTTATTATAATTTAGATAATTTAATATTATAAAATATATATTGACTATACATTAACTATTAATAATTATAATATAATTATTTAAATAGTCTTCACAATTCAAATCGATTTTTTCGAGTCGAATTTCGATTTTAATTCTAGAAATCGATTCGAATTGTCGATTTCAATTCTAGAAATCAAATCGACTCGACCCAATTTGAGTCAAGTATCCGATTCAAACTTGGTAACCCGACCCGACGCAATCAGTCTACTTGTCTCTTTATTGATTAATAAATATTCAAATATAAGTTTTTTTATAATAATAATATTTGAAAGCAAAAGTTGTTTGCTATTATTTATAATTACAAGACTTAATATATCAATTTAATAAATATCTTAGCTATTAATATTATCTTAATTTTAATAGCAATTACTAGACTAATTATTATTATAAAAGATAGTTTTTTTGTTGTTAACAACTTTAGCTTTGTATATATTAAACAAAAGTAATGCACAAATTGCGAAAAAATCAATTATTAAAAACTAAATTATTAAGATTTATATTTAGAACTATATTTTATCTTAAAAAGCAATAACTTTAGAAACAATCGAAACAATAACAAAAACAAGTATTGTTAAAATTACAATAATTAAAAGAAAGATTAAAAGAAATTTAAATTTAAAAAAAATAAGAACAAATTTAAGTTTAAATTTAATAAAAACAAAAATAAAAACAACAATAACAAAGAGTAAAAAGCTATTAAAACAATAGTTTATAAATATTATTTTATCTTTGTTGTTGTAACAATCTTATTTGTAATTTTTAAATTGTTTATCTTTATAACTATAACGTTAACTCTTATTGTTAATTGTTTTTTATATAAATAGATTTTTAATACAAGATACTTGCAATATATATTTAAGAACTCTAGTATCTTTGTATTTTATTCGAAAATATCTTAACAATTAATTAAAAATATAGAAAGCAATTTATTTATTAAAAATATTAAAAATATTAGTCTATTTATTAAGTGCAAAAACAAAAGAGTTTGTTATATTACAATTTACAATATATAATATATACTTAACTTTTTTTATAATTTAATCTTCTATAGTTAGTTAAAAATACTAGTATTATTCGAAAAATTACTAATTGTAACTTTTCTATTAATACTTAACAAATTCGAGCAATTAAAAACTTCGATTTCTACTTTTTAAACTTAAAAATATCTATTGCACTCTTTGTTGTTATTATTACTTTATTAACAATCAATAAGAATACAATAATTATATAATACAAACAACTTAATTATCTAAATAAACAAAATATTTACTAATTAATTTGCAAAGACGTTTTCGATCTTATTAAATTATCTTCGAATAATATTTGTGTTTCTTGCGTATATAAAAAAGATAAAGCAATATTTTATTAAGTCTCTATTAGATTTAATTGTTAAGAAAACAATCTTATTTATATTGATATTATAAAACTTATATCTCTAGATAATTTCGATAATATTTGCTACGTTTGTATTTAGCTAAATAATAAAATTAAACATTTGCAAATAAAATATTTTAAGAACAAGAATAAAATTAGTTTGCTAATTTTTTTTAAGCGCTATATTAATAAATTTAAGTATAAAAACAACAAATGTACTTGTATTTGCGTTAATAATAACAATAAATATATAAGTAAAGTTTTTTGAATTTAATATAAAAAGCGCAAAATATATATCAATTAACAATTGTTATCTTTTTTAAAATAAACAAATATTTTAAATATTTTAACTAGATTTTAATACGAAAAATCAATATTATAATTAAAGATACTAACTTAATTGTAAAATTTTAACTAGAGATTATTTAAACAATTAATTTTTATTGCAATATCTCTTTTGTTATTAAATACTTTATTATTTCTTTCGAAACAAATATTAAATATCTTTATAACTACAAACATATTTAACGTATTAACTAGCAAGAGAAAGTATTAAAAACTTAATTAAATATTAATTAATAAAAGTTCTAAAATCGTATTCGATTCTTAATTTTTATAGAATATAAGAGAAAGTATATCTATTGTATAATAAATAACAAAGACAAGATTTAACAAGTATTAAAAGTTTATTAACTAAACAATAAACAAATATTACTTAACTTTAATATTAATTATAGCAAAATTAGTTATTAAAATAACAATATGCGTTTGTTTATAATCTTATTTATACAATTTAATATTGCGAATTTTATTAATAAATTCTTGAATTTTGTAAAAGCTAAATTGAACAAGCTTTTTGTAACAATATTACAACAATAGCAAAAAGTTGTTTTGCTTTCAAATTATGTTAAAAACTCTAAACTAGATTTATTTATTTTATTTAAAATTTTATCTTTTTTAGATTTTAAAAGTACTATATTTTTCGAATTATTTTTCGATTTTAAAAATAATATTTTTTTCGACTCTATTAATTTTAATAAGTTCTTTAAAATTACTAAATTATTAAATATGTTTTAAAATTTATTGTTAAAAATTTAATTTAATATTACAAAAATACTTGAAACTTCAATTGTATTAAAATAAATTTACAAACTCTTTTATCTTATTGTTCAAAATTATATTATTAAAACTATATAAGTCTAAAATTTATATTAAAGCTATAACAAATATCTATTATAAAATAAACTAATAACTAGCTAAACAAAAAAAAACTAAATTTTTAAAAAAAAAGAATATTTATATTGTTTGTTTAGTATCTAACAAACGTTATATACTTTGTAAAAGACAAATCTACAAAATTAAACAAAAAATTAATAATAAAAATTTTTGCTACCAAATTTGTTAAATTGTTAAAAACTTTAAAGAACACAAAGATCTAAATTATATTAAGATTTTTGCAATTATAATTAAGTCTATAAATTATAAAACTATTTTTGTTTTTATTGTTGTTAATAGCTAGAATCTAAAACAAATAAATATTGTTATTGTTTTTTTCTACAAAAATATTAACAAAAAAAAATACATAAAATTGTCTTATAACTTTAAACAAAACAAAAAAATTTCTTAATTTAAAAAAGCTCTCTATAGACTTAAGCAATTATTTCGAATATAATATAATATTTTTGTAATATTTCTTAAGAAATATTACTTTTATTTATTAGATTTCGATTTAAATATTTTTATTAATAGTTTTATTATTATTGTTATTTATATAAACAATCTTTTAATTGTTAATATTAACAAAAAGTTTATCGATATTATTAAAAGAACTTTTGTCAATTAATTTCAAATAATTGATTTAAATTTTGTTTAATAATATTTAGAAATCGAAATTAAGTACAATCTTGCAATTTAAATTTTCTACTTAAGTCAAAAAGTATATCTAAAAAAGAGACTAAAAATTTATAAAATATAAAAGTATAAATTAGTTGCTACTTTTATAAATATATTTAAAATATATATTGTTAACTTAAACTATATTGCAAATTTAAGTTATTATTATATTTAGATAATTACTATAGAAACATTATCCTATATTGCTAGCATATTATTCTCTATATTGTTAGCATATTACTCTTCCCACTAAGTCTAATCGAGTAATTCGTCGATCTCGTAAACAAACAATATTAACAAAATTACAAAAAGACGATAAGAAATATACAGTTTTGCTTCTATTTATTATTAAATTCGATATAGTTTTTTTATTAATCTCTTAATACAAATTTAAACTTAAAATATATCTTTTTGTATACTTAGAAATAATCTCTATTTGTATCTTTAATTATATCTAAAAACTATCTATATAGATAGTCGAAATATCTAAAATTTGTTTTTTTATTGTTGTTTTTCTTGTATCTTTTTGCTTATCTTGTCGACAATTTTTTTGTTTATTTTGCTAACTTTGTATAGACAATTAATTGTTAGATATCTAATTAAAGAGTAGATTCGAAATTATCTTAAAATCGAAAAATTTGCGTTAAGTAAAAATATCAAATCTTTGTTAATATTGTTGCTATAAAACTATTAATTGCAACAATATTATTTTTATCTACAAACAATTTTGTAGTTCTTGCGAACAATCTTTAGTCTTAACAATAGTAAACTTCTAAATTTGTAGAATTTGTTGCAATAGAAAAAATATATCTAGCAATAAAGTGTTTTCTATCTCGACATTCTTATTGTTTTAATAATTATTTATTGTATAATTTTTTTGGTTTTTCGCTCTAATTGTTTGAGACAACTTTGTATAAAACTAATAATAATATATATTTTTCAATTTTAATATTCTATTGTCAACTTTATTGTAAAGTCGCTTCTATATCTTATGCGTATATAATAAATTTATAGTTTTAATAAAGATATTTTTGCAAAATTCGATAATAATAGATTGTTCGCAAATATGTTTGTAGTATTTGCAAATCTTTTAAAATAAAATAAAAGTAACAAAGTTATACAAATTACAAAAGATAAATATACAACAAAGATTTTAAGATATATAAGTCTTGCTTTTCTTAAAATTGTTATTGTAGTTAATATATTAATTGTGCAAGAAAAACTATAATTTGTTCTTTATTATTAATAGATTATTTGCTAAAATTAATTAGTAAATTGTAGAACAAATAAAACACTTATTAATAAAAATATAAAGTTTTTGCTTAACTTAATAATAAATATTCTTCAATCGCAAAATAGAAATATTATCGAAATATAAAAAATAATTAATATAGTATTTTGCTTATTTAGTGCGCAAGAGTTAGATATGCTCTTCGATATATATACAAATGCGCACGTCGATATTAAGATAAATATAGTAGAACGTATTGTAGTCTTTTTTTAACAAAGTAAGTATTTTTGTTAGACAAAGAGTCTTTTATTGCTTTATAAACTTATTATAGAGTTTATTTGTAAAAAATAGCTTCTTGCAATTAGTAATAATATTGTTATTTATATGTTACATACATAGAGCATAATTAACACAATATCTAGAATTAGAAAAGACGTAATAAAGAGCAAATATTAACGTTTTGTTATTGTTAAATAATATAGTTTTAAGATACAACAAATCGAAATAATTGTAAAGTTGTTTTAAGACTTGTATTATCTAGATATAATTGCTATAATTTTTGTCTTTTATAAAGTAGAAAGCAACGTAAAACATAATATTTAAGACAATAATTTTAATAATAATTAGCAAAGATATCTTGTATTTGTTAGTCTTATAAATACAATTTATTAGAATTATTTTATAGTAGTTTGCAAATATCTTCTACGAGATTTTCAATATAAAGAAGAGATATTTTAATTAATTGTTATTTTTACGTGTCTTATAGTCGATATATTAGTTTTTCTAATTTGTTAAATACTATGTTAAAATCTAAATAAATATCAAAATATTTAGTGTTTTTGTTCTAAGTCTTGCGAACTTGTTTCAAATATTACAAAACTTAAAAATAAAGTTTTTGTTGTTTTTATTTATGCGCAATTCTTTTAATACTAAGCTAGTTTTGTTTTCTTTTTAAAATTCTTTCTATATTTCGCGTTGCATTGTAGAATCTTTTATAACAATATTTTGTTATACAATTGAGACAAACAATTTTGTAGATAGATAATTATAATTATTGTTTTCTATTGTTAATATTTAGTTACTTATATTGTTTTTGTTCTATATATTAAATTGTAGCTTCGCAATATATTCGAAAGAGCAATCAAGATATTTGTTACAAATAATTGAATAACTATTGTCTTTTAAATTCTTCTTATTGTCGCAATTGCATTGTATCTAAATCTTTATAAAAATATCTTTCTTTAATTGTTTGCTTTGCTTGCGCATTATTGAATAATCTTGTTTCTTTGCATGCTTATTAATCTTCTTAATCAACTAGTTAATAAAAATATAATCGTATAGATTTGTTTTAGAAGATAGCATAGATATAATATAAATAATAAATAGTAAATAATAAATAAAGCAAAAAAGAAGAACAAAAACGACAATATAAACAAACAACGCATTAAACTCTAAAAATTACTCGATTAAACTTAGTAAGAAGAGTAGTATGTCAATAGTGTAGAAGATAATATGTTAACAATATAGAATAGTGTTTCTATAGTAATTATCTATATTTATTAATTAATAATTAATTTTCTTATATATGCAATACTAAATACTTGATTAGATATTGCTTTTGTTGTCTTAATAATAAGCAAATATATTTCTAATTTTATTAATATTTATTAGAAGATTGTTAAACAAATATTTTGTTATTTTTAAAATATTTTGTTATTTTTGTTTTATCTTTTGTTAAAATATTTGTTTTCTATTAGACTATTATTAATATTAATTAAAACAAAAATTAAAATATTTGTTGTTTTATTTCTAGATATATCTTTAATCTAGAGAGTATTGCTATTAGTTAATTATTTAAATATTAATTAATTGTTGCTCTTTTTATTTGCGAAATCGAATATATTGAGCAAATATAAATTGTTAAAAAAATTATTTAACTTCAAGTATTGTTAAAACAATTATAGTTATTTTATTTATCTTTATTGTTATTGCTTATATCTAGAATTTTTGTTGTTATTAAAACTTTTTTTTTAATATTTTTAATATTGTATTTAGTTGCTATTGTTATTGATTGCAACAACTAAAAAACTATAGTATTTGCTAAAAAATTTGCGTAATATATTTAGACAAAATATATAGATATTTAAATCTAATTTATTTGCAAAAAGATTGCAAATAATTAAATTAAACTAAAATATATCTTTATTAAAAAGCAAATAGTTGATAAATTAATTAAAACTTTTTTTTGTAATATATTTGAAGTATTTTAACAAGCTCTTAAATTAATTTAATAATTAAATTATTTATAATTTCGAATATAGATGCTAGACTTAGTTATTTAAACAACTTGCAACTAAATAATTGCTATATTTATTGTTGTTAATCTTTGCATTATTTATTCAAATTTTTTTTTTTTTTTTTGTTTTACTAATAAAGTTATCGAGTATTATTAACAACGTCTATATAATTTCTTGTTATAATTTTGTTTCTTATATATTTATTGAATTTTAGAATATCTCGAACTTGTAAATATATATATATTTGCATATAAATTGCTAACAAAGAACTTTTATATACTTTTTTTATATTTGCTAGAAAGATACTTAAGATTTAATAGTTTTAAAATAAATTTCGAACTTAATAAAATATAAAATATAATTTATATAAAAGTTGATTTCTAGATTTAGATTAAATAGAAGTATCGAAATACTATAATTAATTTGATTTAGTATTAATATTATTTACTCAATACTACTTAACTCGATATTACGTAATTGATTCAAGTAGCTTCGACCAATATATATAGATAGACAAAGCTCCAGCTTCTATATAGAAACTAAGCGTTCTACTATCTATTATTTTGACAATTACTATATTAATTATATTCGAATTGTTTAAATTATAAGATATACTAATTTTAAGTCTCGAAACTATCGACAAAGAAGTTAAAACAACAAAAATATAGATAACAAATTAATATAAGAAAAAGATATCTATTAACTATAAGAGCTAGATACAAAAATTAATTAAAATTTAAAATTTTTTAAATCTTTTTACAATCTTTTACTATTTATTATTGTATTATATTAAAAGCTAAATACTTAAAACAATTAAATAGAAAACTTATATTTTGCAAATTTTGCAAAAACAAAAATTGTTAGCAAGATTGTCAAAACTTGTATTTAGATATACTAGAAATCTTAAATTGCTATATAAAAAGTAGATACAATTTTAAGTAAAATATAGAAAATCGACAAAAAAATATATATATATAGAAAGATATTGCAAAGAAGAAAATTTAATATTGCAATATTAAATATTCGAATTTAATAAGATTGTTAAATTTAGAAAAAATCGAAAATATATTGTTAAAAGATCGAGAGAAAACTATTATTACGCAAGAAAAATTGTTAAGAAAGTATAAAAAATTGTTAAAAAGATAGAAAAAGCTATTAAAAAGACAAAAAAATTAACAAATTTCAAAAGTTAGTTTTTCGAGATTTTTATTACTAAATTTAAAAAGATTAAACAAAGATATTAAAATTAACATTTGCAACAAATTCTATATTAATAGAATATTAGTTTATAAGAAAAATTTTACAATATATTAAAAATACTAAAATATTAAATTAGAGCATTTGTTAGTATTAAATTTGCAACAATTATAAAATTAATACAAATAGACTGACCGTTCGGTTCCAACAGTTGGAACCGAATTGCATAAATTATGAAAATACTAACTATATTAGGTTAAAACTTGGCCTAATTAGGTATAACTTTCGGGTCGGGTTATAGATTTCGGGGAAAAACCGACCCGAACGGTCAGTCTAAATACAAAGATATATTAGTTGCAACAAAGAATTAAATAATAAAAGACGCAAGAGTAGAGAATTTGTTTAAATTTATAAATTTGTTAAATATTTATATATAATTAAAGATATTAAAGTTAAAAATACTAAAGCGCAAAATTAATAATAAGATAGCTTTTAATTGCTAATTAGTATATTATTTAAAATAATTATTAATTTTAAAAATTATTGTTTTATTGTTTTCAAGAATTAGAAATATATTTTCTAGTATACTTAATATACAATTGCGCAATAATCGAATTATTTTATTGCAAATTTAAGTATTTTGTTTTTATAATTAATTCTAATTTGCTATTATTATATTTAATATTTACAAACAACAATCTAGTAGTATCTTGTTAATATATATAATCTAGAGAATTTTTTATACAATTAAAAATTGTTAATTGTTATATATTAATAGAAATAGACAACAAGAAAAACAAACTAACGCAATAATTATTTCTTAATAGAAATAAATAATATTGTTTAGATTGTAGTCAAGAATCTCTATAATTAAATTGTTGTTTAGAACAATAACAAAGCAAAAATAAATTATTAAACAATTAAGTTTTAATATTTGAAAATTGCTATACAAGATAAAGATCTTTCAAAATATAATATCTTTTATATTGCGTATTATTAAACTTTAATATAGATTGCTACAATTGTACTTTTACTAAATAAGTTAAGTCTAAATAAGAAGTTTTAAATTAAGAGCAAACTTATTAATATTGTTTATTTATTTGTTAAAGAATTGATAAAAATCTATTGGAAATTTCTTACAATATTTGTTAATTTCGATATTTAGATAAACAAAGTATTTTATTTATTTAATATTAATATAATTCTTAAATATATTAATACTATAATTAAAATAACAAAATATTAAATTAATTGTAGCGTTCTATTGCAAAGACATTAATATTAATTGGAAAAAAAATATAAGTTGTTGCGCAATAGAATATAAAACAAATATAGTTTTAAATCGATTTTAATTATATATTGTAAAATAGAGTATAAGCTAATACAAAGTTAATTTTCTTTATTATTAGTTTAATTGTAATAATAATTATATATACGCAATTTAGATTTAAGATTTAATCAAATTTTAGAATTGTATAGTTAGTTAAAAGTTATATTAATTATAATAATTTTATTTTTTGTTTAAAGTAATAATATTTTAGATATAAGAAATCAATTTTAAGTCTTTTTAGATTAAGAAATATAACTTGTTCTTAATTAGTTCTTAAAAATTTATAATATTTAAGATTTTTTTAAGATTAAAAGAACAATAATAAGTGCAAAAAATATAAGTCTTAATTTTAAGCTTATTGTTCAAAAATTTAATAAAATTAAGAAATAAATATTTTGTTAACAATTAAAGAATTATTTATTTTAATATCTAGTAAATTTGCAAATCTATTTTAATAGAAATAATATAGACGATTTTTGTCTTTGTTTTAATTCGAGATTTCGAGAATTCTATTAAATACTTTTAAAAGATTTAAAATATAGATACTTATTATATTAATTTTATAATAAATTCTTGTATTAATATCTATATATATACAATAACTTGCAACAAAAACAATATTAATTAAAATATACTTTATGGCAATTTTAAAGAAATTGTTATTTGTATTTATATTAAATAGATTTGTATCTTTATTAAATAAATTTAATTTATTAATTTGTATAAATTTAGTCTAACTATAATTAGAATCTCGATTTATTAAAGATTTTCTTAAAGATATACAATAAATATTGTTGTATTTTAAGAACAATTTCGAAAACTTTAATTTA
>JAABUL010004554.1_pt1 | contig 18355 bp, 19 predicted proteins | sample 5559151 | NCBI WGS metagenome assembly JAABUL01 (sample SAMN10711876, study PRJNA513368) | rock metagenome | isolation source: Antarctica rocks | place: Antarctica: Victoria Land, Pudding Butte sud | reverse complement strand
CGGGCCGAAGGGCGAGCCCTCCTCCAGGCCGTCCGGGACCGGCGCCAGGGTCGTGCCGCAGCAGGAGCAATGTCCGGCGTAGCGCTCCACGCGCGTCACCACGGGCCTGACGCGTGGCAGCTCGATCTTGTCGTATCGGCTGTGGAGGCGATGATCCGCCTCGCCGAGAGCCGCGCCGCAGTACCGGCACCCGGCGGCCTTGGCGCTCACGACCTGATCGGGCTCCTCCATCAGGCTTCGTCCGCCGCCCCTGCGGCCCAGGCTGCCCCGGCGCGGTCCAGCGGGCTTCGACGTGTCGGACCGGTTCGGCTTCTGCCCCTTCGAGGGCGGCACACTGGAGTTGTCCGGCGTCTTCGCAGGCTCGTTCAGCTTCTGCTCCAAGGCCGTGAGCCGCGCGGTGAGCGACCCGACCTGCTCCCATAGCGCGAGGATCAAGGCGTCCTTCTGTGCGTGGGAAAGTGTCGTCAAATCGGGCAGAGGTGGAACAACCATTCGAAGGTTGAATCCCGCTCCGAGCACCCCGTCAAGCCCAGCCGTAAGCGCCTGCTCCGCGCTCGATCACACGGGCGGCACCCAAGCGAGATGAGCAGGTACCTCGGCGCGGCCTTCATCTTGCCCCCCATGGCCAATGTCGCGAACCTGCTCAGCATCGAGCCCTGGGTTTCGCTTTTCATTGCTCTCGGCATACATATCGGAGCACAGGCGCTCCTCGGACGCTTGAAGAGCGAGGACTGATGATGACCACGCAACATATTCTCATGTTCATCGTGCTCGTCGCGTTCTTCGGAGGCGAGGTCCTATGGCTCTTCCACCAGGGTCGGGACATCGACCGCAAGTACGGCGATCCGTCCGACAAGGCGCCACCCGCGGGAGAGTAAGCGCGCCTTGAGCAGAGCCCGATGCCCCTTCTCGACATCCGCAACCTCAGCGTGACCTTCGCGACCCGGCACGGCGCCTTCACGGCGGTCGACGGCGTCGACATCCGGGTGGGGAGCCGCGAGATCGTCTCGATCGTCGGCGAGTCGGGCTCCGGCAAGTCGGTCGCCATGCTGGCCATCATGGGGCTGCTGCCCTGGACCGCGACCGTCACGGCCGACCGCATGGACTTCGCCGGGCTCGACCTCCGCGGGCTGTCATCGAAGGCACGCCGAAAGATCGTGGGCCGCGACATCGCCATGATCTTCCAGGAGCCGATGTCGTCGCTGAACCCCTGCTTCACGGTCGGGTTCCAGATCCGCGAGATGCTGAAGGCCCACACGGGTCTCGACAAGGCAGCCCGGCAGAAACGCGCCGTGGAACTCCTGGCCAAGGTCGGCATCCCCGAACCCGAGCGGCGGCTCAGGGCCTATCCGCACCAGCTCTCGGGCGGCATGAGCCAGCGCGTGATGATCGCCATGGCAATCTCCTGCAATCCGAAACTGCTCATCGCCGACGAGCCCACGACCGCGCTCGACGTTACCATCCAGGCCCAGATCCTCGACCTCTTGGCCGATCTGCAGCGCGAGACGGGCCTCGGGCTCGTGCTGATCACCCATGACATGGGGGTGGTGGCCGAGGTGGCGCATCGGGTGCTCGTGCAATATGCCGGCCGTCTCGTCGAGACCAACGACACCGAAGCCCTCTTCGCCGATCGCCACCACCCCTACACCGAGGCCCTGCTGGCGGCCCTGCCGGAGCGCGCTACGGCGCGGCGACTGCCCGCGATTCCCGGCGTGGTGCCGGGCCTGTACGACCGGCCCGAGGCCTGCGTGTTCTCGCCGCGCTGCGCCTTCGCCTTCGACCTCTGCCGGGAGTTCGCCCCGACGCCGGCCGACGAGGCGCTCGGCCGCGCCCTATGCCACATCCCGCTGGTGCGCGGGCGCCCGACGCCACCCCGGCTCGACGCCCTCGGTGCGCCGGCGGGGCGCGTGCCCGCGACGCCGGCGGAGCCGGCCACCCTGGGGGTGCCGGCATGACGCGGAGCGGAGACGCGCCCGGCGCGGTGCTCGAAGCCCGCGACCTCCATCGCGAATACCAGGTCAAGCGCGGCCTCTTCGGCAAGGTCGCGACCGTGAAGGCGCTGGCCGGCGTGAGTTTCTCGCTCGCGGCAGGCGAGACCCTAGCCGTGGTGGGCGAGTCGGGCTCGGGCAAGTCCACCCTGAGCCGTATCCTCACCCTGATCGAGCCCCCCACGGCCGGCACGCTGTCGATCGAGGGGGCCGACGTGGCCGGGGCCGATGCGGCGCTGAGGAAACAGCTCCGCCGCGACATCCAGATGGTGTTCCAGAACCCGTATGGATCGCTGAACCCGCGCCAGACCGTCGGAGCCACGCTGGAGGAGCCGCTGATCGTCAACACGGGCGTTCCCCCGGCGGAGCGCAAGGAGCAAGTGCGGGCCGCGATGCAGCGCGTCGGCCTGCGGCCCGAGTTCGCGGCCCGATACCCGCACATGTTCTCGGGTGGCCAACGCCAGCGCATCGCCATCGCGCGCGCGCTGATGCTGCGGCCCAAGATCCTGGTGCTGGACGAGCCCGTGTCGGCGCTCGACGTATCGATCCGCGCCCAGGTGCTGAACCTCCTGACCGATCTCCAGGACGACTTCGGCCTAGCCTATCTGTTCGTCTCCCACGATCTCAGCGTGGTCGAGCACATCGCCGATCGCATCATGGTGATCTACCTCGGCCACGCGGTCGAGATCGGCACGCGCGAAGCGATCTTCGGTTCGGCCCAGCACCCCTACACGCGGGCATTGCTGTCCGCGACCCCGACCACGGACCCGGCCAAGCGCCGGGCGCGGCTCCCGCTCAAGGGCGAGCCGCCGTCCCCGATCGACCCGCCGAAGGGCTGCGTGTTCCACCCACGATGTCCGCTGGCCTTCGACCGCTGCCGGGGGGACGAACCGCCGCTGGAACTGAAGCGAGGGCGCGAGGTGGCGTGCTGGGCCGTGGACAGGTAGCTGACCGGTCCCGACACCAATAACGGCTCGTTTCATTCGTCGGTGGGAGGAGCGAACCTTCGCTGTTTGTATGGCGCGCCACGCGGATCGAACGTGCGGCGAGGTTGGTCCGCGAGATAGGACGACAGGCAGCCCCCTTCGCGAAAGTATGGCGTCGGGGCGCATTGATGCGAGTTCGGTCCCCAGGAGCCGGCCTGGGAATTATGCGCGGTTGCGGCAAAGGTCGGAACCGCAACACCGATGGGATGCAGCACCGTCGCCGCAATGACGGCCGCGAGCTTGAGCTTGGACATGACGGCCTCCAGTAACGGTCCAGGCAGGATACGCCGAACCACGGGCGGAAGGTCCATCAGGGAAGGTCGCCGCATCTCGCCAGAACCGAGGGTTCGAAACGCTCTCGGAGCATGGGCGAAAAGCGCGGCTATGCTCACGCGATCGCGCGGATCGCTTGGCGAACCCGCCGATGAATGGCGTCCCGGAAGGGAGTCGAACCCCTGACCCCAGGTTTAGGAAACCTGTGCTCTATCCTGCTGAGCTACCGGGACGTACCTGTCGTGCCGTGGGTGCCGGTCCGGTCTTCTGCCGAGCCGGACAGGCTGTGAGCATATGCTCCGAATCGGCTGCTCCGATCAAGACCTCCGGTTCAGGAAACCGCCGCTCCATCCTCGAAACTCCATCGTGCCATCTGCCGAAGGGCCGCCTTCATGAACACCCCCCTCCCGTGCCGAACCGCTTCGGTGGGGGCGCTCCGCGCCGGGCTCGCCGTCGCGGCGTTGCTCGCCGCAAAGCCGGCCTCGGCCGTGTCCCGGATCACGGCCGAGGCCTCCTGCACACCCGCGCCCGGCGACGCCTCGGCCGACGTCGCGGCCGTGACCGACGACCTCGACCTGAAGCTCGTCGATGGGCGCCTCATCCGCCTTGCAGGCTTCGACCCGCCTCGCGCCACGGCCGCCAGCCCCGACCGCCCCGCCCAGGCTCGCCGTGGGCTCGAAGGCTGGCTCGCCGAGCAGGCCCACGAGCCCGGTTCGGCGAACCACATCATCCTGCTCCATACGCTGGCCGCCGTGCCGGATCGCTGGAACCGCATCCCGGCGCTGGTGTTCGCGCCGCGCCGCAGCGACCGGGTCATGGCACCTGACATCGCTGGCACCGCCGAGCCCGCACCGGCTTCGTCCGCGACCTCAGCACCTCCATCCGGGGCATCCCCGATCCGCTCGGCACCACCCGACCGCCCCTCCGCCACCGAGGCCCTGCTGGCCAAGGGCCTGGGGCGCGCGAAGCCCGAACGCCTCGTGCACGAGTGCTTCCCGGCCTTCCTTCGGGCCGAGCAGGCGGCTCGGGCCGAAAACCTCGGTCTCTGGGCCGACCCGCACCATGCCGTACTCGGTGCCGACGACACCGACGGGCTCGCCGCACAGGCGGGCGGCATGGTGCTGGTGCAGGGTGTGCTGCGGATCCACGAGAGCCGGGGGACGCTGTATCTCACGCTCGGCCGCGACCGCTGGGGCTTCACGGCCGTGCTGGCGCGGCGCAATGCCGAGCGTTTCGCCAAGACGGGCCTCGACCTCGCGGATTATTCCGGCACCCCGGTGCGCCTGCGCGGCGAACTCGACACCCGCTTCGGCCCCCGCATCGATCTCACCGACCCCGACCAGGTCGAGAGCCTGGAACCCGGTACGGAAACCGTTCATCCGACAGCTGCCACCTCCGAAAAAGCGCCGGACGATGACCTCCGGACCAATCGGACGCCGCGCTCGCGGTGGAAGCGATAGCGTCCGGTCGGAAGCAGCCCAACCGGCACCACCTGCCCGAGTGCCCGGCCCGGAAGCCCCGAAGCACTGGACGAGCCGCGCGCGAGGCCGCTACAGAGGGGTGGCGGCGCGGCGGAAATGAGGCAGCCTATCCGGATGGTGCAGGCGAGGGATCCGATCCGCAACGACCTGACGCGCGGCGCTGGCGCCGCCCGAGCCCGGCTCGCCGCCGTCGCGGCGATCGTCGTCACGGCAGCACTTGTCCTGGCCGGCTGCGCCGCTGGGGTCGAGGAAAAGCCGCAGGTCATCCAGGCTTCGCTCCCGGTGCCGCTCTCCGCCCCCCGCACGACGGGTGTCGACAGTCCGGCGGCCCGCGAGCACAAGCAGCTGGTCGCCTATTTCGGCGGCGAGTACAGGGCGCCCGTGACCGAGCGCTTCGTCGACGAGGTGCTGGTCAAGCTCGCGGCTGCGAGCGACACGCCGAGCCAGGTCTACCGGGTCACGATCCTCAACTCACCCATCGTCAACGCCTTCGCGCTGCCGTCCGGCAATATCTACGTGACGCGTGGGCTCCTGGCGCTGGCCAACGACACGTCGGAGGTCGCGGCCGTGATGGCGCACGAGATCGCCCACGTGACGGAGCGTCACGCGGCCAGGCGGGCCGAGCTCGAGAAGCGCTCGGCCGTGATCAGCCAGGCCGCCGACGTCATCGACAACCGCGACCGGTCCCGCACCTTCAAGAGCTACGCGCAGCTGTCGCTCGCGAGTTTCTCGCGGCAGCAGGAATTGGATGCCGACGAGATCGGCGTGCATGTGATCGCCCGGGCCGGCTACGATCCCTTCGCCGCCTCGCGCTTTCTGGTCTCGCTCGGCCGGGCCACGGAACTGCGCCAGTCGCTGCACCCCAATGCAGCTGCCAAGCCCGACATGATGGCCACCCATCCCTCGACGCCCGAGCGGGTGGCCCATGCGGTCGCGGTGGCGCGCAGCATCTCGGCCCCCGGCATCGGCGAGACCGGGCACGACCGCTATCTCGCGGCCATCGACGGCATTCTTTACGGCGACGACCCGGCGGAAGGCTTCGTACGCGGGCGGCGCTTCATCCACCCGAAGCTCGGCTTCGCCTTCAAGGCCCCGGACGGTTTCGTGCTGGAGAACTCCGCCCAGGCGGTTCTCGGCGTGACCGAGGACGGCGCCGAGGCCCTGCGGCTCGACCGCGTGAAGGTGCCGGTCGAGACCAGCCTGGCGAGCTACCTCGCCTCGGGTTGGATCGACGGCCTGCAGTCGGGCGCGGCCGAACCCATCACGGTCAACGGTCTGCAGGGCGTCACCGCCAGCGCCAGGGCGGACGCCTGGTCGTTCCGCCTCGCTGCGATCCGGGTCGGTCCGGAGGTCTACAGGCTCACCTTCGCGGCCAAGGACCTGACGCCCGAGGCCGACCGCCGCTTCCGTGACGCCGTCGAGACGTTCCGGCGCATCACGCCCGACGATGCGCGGGACGTGAAACCGATGCGCATCGCCGTAGCGGCCGCGGGCGCCGCCGATACGGCCGAGAGCTTCGCGCCCCGCATGGCCGTGCCCGATCATCCGCTCGAAACCTTCGAGGTCCTGAACGGCCTCGCCTCGGCCGCGATCGACGCGGGGCGCCGTTACAAGGTGGTGGTGGAATAATCTTGAGCACGCCCTAGATTGCAAACGGTCGAGATTGCCGCAGTTCGTCCGTTTTCCCAGGCCGCCTGAAACCTTACTCGACGCGACGCGTATCTCCCGAGAACCAAGCGGGAGTCGACCATGTTGCAAATGGCGGGCGTGAGGCGGCAGTTCGTGAAGGCCGCGATGGCGGCCCGGTTCCTCGAACGCGACGAGGAACGCGCCCTTGCCGAAAACTGGCGCTACCGCGGCGATGAACACGCGCTTCATGAACTCGCGTCCGCCCACATGCGTCTCGTCATCGCGCTGGCGGCCCGCTTCCGCCACTATGGCCTGCCGATCGCCGACCTGATTCAGGAAGGCCATGTCGGGCTGCTCGAGGCCGCGGCGCGGTTCGAGCCCGAGCGCGAGGTGCGGTTCTCGACCTATGCGACCTGGTGGATCCGGGCCTCGATTCAGGACTACATCCTGCGCAATTGGTCGATCGTCCGCGGCGGGACATCCTCGGCCCAGAAGGCCCTCTTCTTCAACCTCCGCCGGCTTCGGGCCAAGCTGTCGCGCGAGGGCGGGGCCGAAGGCAACGCCCACATGTTCGCCACGATCGCTCTCGCCATCGGTGTGTCGCCGGCCGACGTGGAACTGATGGACACGCGGCTGTCGGGTCCCGACGTGTCGCTCAACGCGCCGGTGACGGACAGCGAGTCCTCGGGCCAGACCGAGCGGGTGGAGTTCCTGGTCGACGACAAGCCGCTGCCCGACGAAACGGTCGGCGAGCGCATCGACGGCGATCGGCGGATCGTGTGGCTGCGCGAAGCCCTGACGGTGCTGACCGATCGCGAATTGCGGATCGTCCGCGAGCGGCGCCTGGCCGAGGACTCCGCCACGCTCGAGGCTCTGGGTACCCGCCTCGGCATCTCGAAGGAGCGCGTGCGCCAGATCGAGAATCGCGCCATGGAGAAGCTGCGCCGCGCCCTGTCGGACCGCTTCGATACCGATTCGCGCGCCTTGCCGGCCGCGTGACCTCGGCTGGTTCCACTCACGGGGCGAGCGTGCAACTTTTCCTGTGACAATCCCGACGGCCCGGTGTAAGCACCGCGCTCAACTCAAAACAGCGCGCCGAAACGCGCAGCCTCGATGCTGCTTCCGGCAAAGGACCATCATGGACATCATCGCTATGCTCGATGCGGAAGAGGCCCAGCGCCTGTCCGTCGGCAAGACCATCCCGGCATTCCAGCCCGGCGACACCGTTGTGGTCAACGTCAAGGTCAAGGAAGGCGAACGTAGCCGCATCCAGGCCTATGAAGGCGTCTGCATCGCCCGCAACGGCGGGGGCATCCAGGAGAGCTTCACGGTCCGCAAGATCTCCTACGGCGAGGGGGTCGAGCGCGTCTTCCCTGTGTTCTCGCCCAACATCGATTCCATCAAGGTGGTCCGGCGCGGCAAGGTGCGGCGCGCCAAGCTCTACTATCTGCGTGACCGCCGCGGCAAGTCGGCCCGCATCACCGAGCGCGTCGACACATCGGCCAAGGCGAAAACCAAGGTGAAGGCCAAGCCCGGTACGGCGACCGCCGCCGAGTAAGGGCGTCTCTGGGCATGACTGCCTCGGGTCCGCGCGTGCCCCTCGAGGATCGTCGGTCCTGCACGGGAATCGATCCCGTCAGGTTCCTGAGCCAACGCTCATATGTGCAAACGGGGACCGGCAGGGCATCTCGAGGCTGGTCTGCCCGGCCGCTCGCCCGCGCGGCGCGGCCATGGGGACAGGTCCATGGTTGAGAATGTTTCGTCGGCACCCCGGACCCTCTACGACAAGATCTGGGACGACCACGTCGTCGAGCGCCAGCCCGATGGAACGTGCCTATTGTATATCGACCGTCACCTCGTCCACGAGGTCACGAGCCCTCAGGCCTTCGAAGGGCTGCGGGCCGCGGGCCGGGTGGTGCGGGCCCCGGGCAAGACGCTCGCGGTCGTGGATCACAACGTCCAGACCAGCGACCGAAGCGCCGGCATCCAGGAGCCCGAGAGCCGCATGCAGGTCGAGACGCTGGCCGCGAACGCCCGCGAGTTCGGCATCGAATATTTCGACGAACTCGACCCGCGCCAGGGCATCGTCCACATCATCGGGCCGGAACAGGGCTTCACGCTCCCCGGCACCACGATCGTGTGCGGGGACAGCCATACCTCGACCCATGGCGCCTTCGGAGCCCTGGCGCATGGCATCGGCACCTCGGAAGTCGAGCACGTTCTCGCCACCCAGACGCTGATCCAGGGCAAGGCCAAGAACATGCTGGTCGAGGTCGACGGGCGATTGCCGCCCGGTGTCACGGCCAAGGACCTCATCCTGGCCATCATCGGCGAGATCGGCACGGCCGGCGGCACGGGTCACGTCATCGAATATGCGGGCGAGGCGATCCGCGCGCTGTCGATGGAAGGCCGCATGACGGTCTGCAATATGTCGATCGAGGGCGGGGCCCGGGCCGGTCTGGTGGCGCCCGACGACACCACATTTGCTTATCTGAAGGACCGCCCGAAGTCCCCGAAGGGCGACACCTGGGACGCGGCCGTCCGCTACTGGCGGACCCTGCACAGCGACGCCGGCGCGACTTACGACAAGATCGTGCGGCTCGACGCCGCGGCGCTTCCGCCGATCGTGTCCTGGGGCACCAGTCCGCAGGACGTCGTGTCGGTCGACGGCACCGTGCCGCGGGTCGAGGACGCCGGCAGCGACGACAAGCGGGCCGCCATGCAGGCGGCGCTCGACTACATGGGGCTCCGCGGCGGCGAACGCATCGTCGATCTCAAGCTCGATCGGGTGTTCATAGGCTCTTGCACCAACGGCCGCATCGAGGACCTGCGCGCCGTTGCCCGAGTCGTCGAGGGCAAGCGCGTCGCCGCGACCGTCAGCGCCATGATCGTACCGGGTTCGGGGCTCGTGAAGCTGCAGGCCGAGCGCGAGGGGCTCGACCACGTGTTCAAGGAGGCCGGCTTCGACTGGCGCGAGCCGGGCTGCTCCATGTGCCTCGGCATGAACCCCGACAAGCTCTCGCCCTACGAGCGCTGCGCCACGACCTCGAACCGCAACTTCGAGGGGCGGCAGGGCCACAAGGGCCGAAGCCACCTCGTATCGCCCGCGATGGCGGCCGCTGCTGCCATTGCGGGCCACTTCGTCGACGTGCGCGGAACGAAGGGCTGACGGACCGTCATGGGACCCCGGGCCCGACGCGGCAGCATCTCGGGTGCGCGCGCCGACGCGCGCTCGGTAAGATGGGAAGGGGTGGCCGCGAGATCAGACCCGTGGCACGAGCATCGAGGCCTGCGGACATTCGTCCCCGCTGGGGCGCCACGAGGTGACGTTCTGTTCGAGCACGCATTGGGCGGTGCGCGGCCCCTGCGGGGTCGCCAGGCATCGTCGCTGCCCGAGGGGAACCTCAGCGCCGTTGAAGCGGCACATGCAATTATGGACCGGCACGAAAGGTGGTTCCGCGTGATGGAACTCGGCCGCGCCGGACTGCGCGACCGGTATGATGGCCAGGATCGAAGCCAGGATCAGACCACGCCGTTCCATGGGGACGATCTCCCGCAGGACTCGAAGTTACCCGGGCTTGGCGATACTGGCTACCGCTTTCTCGGCGCGACGCAGGACAATGGCATTTCAGAAGCTCATGAATCCCCGATTTTTTGCGGACTCACATGGGCCAAAATTCATAGACAGCTCAGGGGGATGAAGGCTCACATTCCGACCTCGATGGTTCGATGAAAGTCGTCGCGATGTTCCTGCTGCGCCATGCCCCGAGCCACTCTCCACCGGCCCCGGTGGGCTGAAGCACCGGTGCGATCTGCGATCTTTTCGGGTCTGCATTGCGGAATGCCGGGTTCGGCCCTACCTCGACTCAAAGACCCTCAGCGACTGCCGATCACGGCAGCAGATCAGGTCCGGTAGTCTCGCTGACCATCTGCCCCATGGTGGGAGACCGGATGTTGTCAGCCACGCGCCGCCTCGGCGGCTTTGCCTGCCGAGCCTCGCCTGCTCCTGGGTCCCGGGCAGGCGGCGCTGTCATCGACCCTCGCGGAGGTTTGGAGCCATGACGCTGATCTTCGATTCGACCGAGGCCGGGCGATCGGCCGATGCCGGCACGGTTCGGCCCATCACGGTCGATGACATCCGTTCGTCCCTGCGCGCGGGCCTCCAGGATTTCATGACCATGCCGACCCATGTCGTGTTCCTGGTCCTGATCTATCCGATCATCGGTGTCCTGATCGCCCGCATCACGATGGACAGCGATCTCCTGCCGCTCGCCTATCCCCTGGCGGCCGGCTTCGCCCTGCTCGGGCCGTTCGCGGCGCTCGGAATGTACGAATTGAGCCGCAGACGCGAGCACGGGTTCGCGCCGACCTGGCGCCACGCCTTCGACGCGCTGAAGTCCCCTGCCTGGCCCGCCATTGCGGCGGTCGGATGCGTCCAACTCGTGATCTTCCTCGCCTGGGTCGCGACAGCCAGCATGCTCTACGCCGGCCTCGCGGGTGACCTGCACCCGCGGTCGATCACGGACCTCCTCGCCTTCGCCCTGACGACGCCCGCCGGTTGGACCCTCGTCGTGTTGGGCAACGGCCTGGGATTCCTGTTCGCCGCCCTCTCGTTCACGATCGGCGTCATATCACTGCCGCTGCTGCTCGACCGCGGCGGAAGCGCGGTCGCGGCGATGAAAACGTCGATCCGGGCCGTGCAGGCGAGCCCCCGACCGATGGCGCTCTGGGGCCTGACTGTCGCGGTCGCCTTGTTCTTGGGCAGCCTGCCGGCCTTCATCGGGCTCGCCATCGTGCTGCCGATCCTCGGGCACGCCACATGGCACCTCTACCGGAAGGCCGTGGTGCCGGCCGGGTCCGACGTTCGCGGCTGATCGCGTCGGACGCCACTCCGCGCTTCATTTCATGATGGAGGGCGCCGCGGCCGGCACCGGGAGGGTCGGGAACAGCACGTGATCCAACAGGAGCCACAGCACGACCGCCACGACGAGGATCGCCACCAGCCAGAGAATGCGCCTGTCGATGCCGGTCATGATCGTGGCTCGCGCGTGCCGGCGCTCGGGAGGAGCAATCCAGACCGGTAACGCCCGCAGGATCGCGAGGTTGCGGTCGTACCATGTTCGAGCGGGACCCCGCGTCCCGTTTCCGCCGCAGCACCGGGATCCAACGGTCCTGTTCCGGGGTGAAGAGACGGCGGGGGTCCCCTCTTCCCGAGCGCGACGATCGGGAGCCGGCAGCTTCGACATGCTGGCACCCTCCGGGCTCGACGCCGCAGTGCGTCCTCAGTAGGTGGCGCGACCGCCCGAGATGTCGAAGACCGCACCGGTCGAAAAGGAGCATTCCTGGCTTGCAAGCCAGCACACCAGCGCCGCGACCTCCTCGACCTCGCCGAACCGTTTCATGGGGATCTTGGACAGCATGAAGTCGATGTGGGCCTGCGTCATCTGGTCGAAGATGGCGGTGTGCACGGCGGCCGGCGTGACGCAGTTCACGGTGATGCCGCTGCCCGCCAATTCCTTGCCGAGCGATTTAGTGAGCCCGATGACGCCGGCCTTCGACGTGCTGTAGGCGGGGGCGTTGGGATTGCCCTCTTTGCCGGCCACCGAAGCGATGTTCACGACCCGGCCGTAGCCGGCCCGGCGCATGACCGGTACGACGGCCTTGTTGCAGTAGAACAGGCCGTTGAGGTTGACATCCATCACCTGACGCCAGTCCTCGACGGCGTAGTCCCATGTGGTGGCGTTGGGGCCCGTGATGCCGGCCGAGCAGACAAGGACGTCGATGCCGCCGAGCTGGGTCTCGGTCTCGGCGGCCGCCTCCCTCACCTCGTCCCAGGACGCGACGTCGACCGCGATGCCGCTCGCGCGCTCCTCGCCGATGCGGGCCACAGCGGCATCGATCGCGGCCCGGTCGCGATCCCACAGGCAGACGGTGCCGCTCTCGGCCGCGATGCGGCTCGCGATCGCGAGCCCGATACCGGCGGCTCCTCCGGTCACGACCGCACGGCGGCCTTGGAAGCGTAGCGGGTCGGTCATGCGGCGTCCCTCCTGCGCGGCCCCTTGCGGCCGTCGCCATCAGCTTACACCAGCGCCCTCGGTACATCGCAGGAAGCGAAGCTCGATCCCCTGCGGCTGTCGTTCGGCTGTCGTTCGCGCTTCCCGGCCATGCCATTCGGCACCTGGCGGAACAGCATCCGTCAGGGATCCTGCCCCTCGTTCTCCGCGCCGTGAGGCCGACGCCCCTTGCCGTGCCTCTTCGGCCCGGTCTGCCGGCGCGGCGCCGCGGATTCGCGATCCAGACCGCGCGGCTCCCGCCGTTCCGCGCGCCGGTCCGAAGCCCCGCGAGGCAGTACGGCATGCGGCACGCGTCCGGGCCACCCGCGCCACGCCTCCGGACCTTCATCGGCGGACCGGGAGGGCCTCGCCGGTCTGCATCCCGGCAGCTCCGACGGGATGTCGCCGTCCGGAGCCGCAAAGCCCGCACAGGGGCCGGCCATGGCGTCAGGGTCGTCCTGTGCCATGGCCGGCCCCATGTCCAGCATCAGCATGGATGCGCGGCAGAGCCACCTCGTCAGGTCGATGGCCCCCACGGCGTCCCGCTCCCATCCAGATTGCGGTTGATATCCGAGTTTAGCGGCTTCCGGCGCGGTCGAACAAGGGGCTGTCCGGTTCCTTCCAGGCAGTTCGCGACATATGGCGGGACGGGCTTGACGCGAGGGGTTACACGGCGTGAACAGGGACGGCACGGGGACCATGTCGCCGCGAGACCGTGTCGCCGCGAGATCCACGCCGGATATTCAGCATGACCGAAGCGCAGACCGACATTGCCGAGAGGCGGCCGTTGAAGATCGCGGCGCTCGATCCCGACGACCTGGCGATCCTGTCGGCGCATCTGCAGGATGCCGAGGTCCGAATCCGCGACATGGTGTTCCTGCCGCAGGCGCAACGCTTCGTGTTGGTCGGGGCGCGCTTCGACTGGTACGGCGCGGGAAAAGGCTTCTGCGAGCGCTGTCAGACGGGGCTTCATTTCGAGCGCGTGTCGCGCGTCCGCCGGGCCGGCTTCGACCAGGATCCGGACTCGGTCCTGACGTTGCTGGCGGTGTCGTTCATGCCCGGCGACGCGCCGGCCGGCACCGTGATGCTGCATTTTTCCAACGACGGAGCCATCAGGCTCGAGGTCGAGTGCCTGGAAGCGGCGCTGGCCGACATCGGGCCGCGCTGGCCCTGCACCAACCCGCCCGAACGTGACGCTGTGCCTTCGTCCGCCCGGTCCCCCGGAGGACCGACGTGACGAGTTCGCACGACGCGGGCAGGCCTTGGTGGCCAGGCGCGCCTGCAGTCCCGTGATTGCATCAGATCTGTTGCGCAATCGCAACAACCTGGGCACCTGTTTCACGGTAGCCTCGGTCACCTCGGGCGTCTGTCGGGCGGGACGGATCCACACCGTCGACCGGCCGGCGCGGTCGATACGGCTGGCGCGGCTGAGGTAAAATCCGGCCGCGACCGCGAGGCGTCCGTCCCTAGCGTTCGAGCTCATGCCCACCGCGTCGCAACGCCCCACCGACGATCCTGCAGCCGATGCCGCCCTTCTGCTGGTCCGGCTCGGCTTCGCGGTGCTGGCCTTTGCGGTGCCGCTGAGCGCGGTGGCGTCGCGTCGCGCCGTGTTCACCCTGCTGCCCATCGGGGCGGGATTGCTGCTTGTGGCCTCGACGTTGCTGCCGCGGCCCCCGGTGGGGCGGCGGCTCGGCGATGCCTTGTCGACCCTCGCGGGTCTGGCCAGTCTGGCGCTCCTGTTGTGGAGCGCGGCATCGATCATCTGGACGCCCTTCCCGGCCGACGCTGCTGTGCGATGGATCAAGGAAGCCGGAACCATCGCCTTCGTGGGGCTGGTGGCGGCCTTTCTGCCGGAACGGACCCGCACATCGAACCTCTATCTGTTTCCGCTGGGGCTGGTGCCGGCCGCCCTGGCGACGGCAGCCTATGGGCTGGTCGGCACCCAGACGCTCGGAATGTTCCAGGATGCCGACACGACGCTCGAACGCGCGGTGATCAGCTTGGTGGTGCTCGTCTGGCCGGCCCTCGGCGCTCTGGCGGTGCGCGATCGCTGGACCTCGGCGGCGCTGCTGGTGGTCGGCATCACGCTCAGCGCCATGGCGGCCTGGACGCCGGTCGCCCTCGCGGCCCTGGCCGTAGGAGCCCTGACCTTCGCGGCCGCGACCCTCTCGCCGCGGCGTGTGGGCCTGACGTTCGGCCTGATCACCGGCGCGATCCTGTTGTTCGCGCCGGTGATCCCGTTCGTCCTCGGCCCGGTGCTCGACCATGCGGGCGACGTCCTCGGCCGAACGCTGCCCGAGATCGCCGGCCTGGCCCGCACCCTGCGTCTTTGGGCCGACCTCGTGGCGTCCGAACCTTGGCGTCTCGTCACCGGCCACGGGCTCGACCTCGCGGCGCGCGGCGCCGTCGTGGGCTACCTGCCGCCCGAAATCCCGCGTAGCCTCGCCTTCGAGATCTGGTACGATCTCGGCATCGTCGGGGCACTGGCGGCCGCAATCCTGGCTTTCGGGGGCTGCGCGGCCGCAGGGCGCACGTCTATGTCGGTCGCGCCCTTCCTGCTCGCCGAGATCGTGTCGGGCCTCACCTTCGCACTCTGGGGCCTCGACACGACCGAACTCTGGTGGGTGACGCTGCTGTCGGTCGGCGCGCTAGCCTTCGCGGCCGTGATCCGCGGCCAGTACCGCACCGACCGGCCGCTGGCCCGCGTGGTATCGGACGCCGAGGAACCGGCCCGCCGCCAGGCCCGATCCTGAGGAAAGGGCGCGGGGCCGCGAGAAGATCTCGCGACTTCAGGCGGTGCGGCGGGCGCGGTCGCCGAACTGGGTGGCGAAGAAGGTGTGGTAGGAGCCGCGGCGCTTCATCAATTCGTCATGGGTCCCGAACTCCACGGCCCGGCCATTCTCGATCACGCAGATCCGGTCGGCGTCCACGATGGTTTGAAGACGATGCGCCACCACGATCGTGGTGCGTCCCACCCGCAGGTCCTCGAGCGCTTTCTGCACCTCGCGCTCGGACTCGGAATCGAGCGCCGCCGTGGGCTCGTCGAGCAGGATGATCGACGCTTTCTTGAGAAAGGCCCGCGCGATCGCGATCCGCTGGCGCTGGCCCCCCGAGAGCTTGGCGCCCTGTTCCCCGACCTCCGTATCGAAGCCTCGCTCGAAGCTCGTGATGAACCCATAGGCATGGGCCTTGCGGGCCGCCTCCTCGATCTCGGGCTCGGTGGCACCGGGACGGCCGAGGGCGATATTGTCGCGGACGCTGCCCCGGAACAGGAAGACGTCCTGGGCCACGAAGGCGACCGCGTCACGCAGGGACCCCGCGTTGACGGCCGACACGTCCTGGCCGTCGATCCGCACCGTGCCTGAATCCGGCTCGTAGAGCCGCTGCACCAAGCTGATGATGGTGGACTTGCCGCCACCCGAGGCGCCGACCAGGGCGGTCGTCTTGTCCGGCTCGGCCTCGAGGTCGATGCGATCCAGCACGCGCTCGCCCTTGCGGTAGCCGAACGACACCGCCTCGAGGCTGATCAGCCCGGGCCCTGGCACGAGATCGGGCTTTTGCGCGTCGCTCGCGTCCGGCAGGGGCTCGTCGAGCAGGTCGTAGACCATGCGGGCGCCGACCAGGCTGTTCTGCAGGTCGAGGTTGAGCCGGCCGAGGCGTTTGGCCGGCTCATAGGCCGAAAGGAGCGCACCGATGAAGGCGAAGAACGATCCGGGATCGCTGTGCGCTACCGCGACCTTCCAGCCGCCATACAGGATGATGATCGCCACGGCGACGCCGCCCAGCGTCTCGCTGACCGGGCTCGACAGAGCGATCCCGGTGGCCATGCGGTTCGCGGCTTTCTCGACCTCGCCGACCGCCCCCGCCATGCGGGCCCGCATGACGCTCTCGAGGTTGAAGCTCTTGATGATGCGGATGCCCTGGGCGGTTTCGCCCATGTGCTGCATGATCTGGGTGGAACCGTCGAAGGAGCGCCGCGCGGCGCGGCGCACGCGTTTCATCAGCCGGCTCAGCATCAGCACGCCGACGGGCGCGATCGATAGCGCCATCAGGGCCATCAAGGGATCGTTGTAGATCATCACGGCGAGCAGGCCCAGGACGGTCAGCACGTCCCGACCGGCCGATGCCACGATGAACTGCACGACGTCGCGCGCCCCGTTGGCCGCCATGGCGAGCCGCGCCATGAGTTCGCTCGAGTGACGGTCCGAGAAGAAGCGCACGGGCTGGTGCAGCAGGTGGTCGTAGACCCGCTTCTGCAAGGACGCCACGATGCGGTTGCCGGCCCGCGACATCAGGATGAGCTGGCCGCAGGTCGCGAGGCCGCGGACCACATAGAGCACCGCCACCAGGATCGCGAGATTGCGGAGTTGCTTGAACGCTCCGGGCTCGGCGACGTTCATCCCCGTCATGCCGTTCACCACCGGTCGCAGCAGCGCCACCGACCCCACGCTGGCGGCAGCGCTCACGGCCATCAGTGTCAGGGCGGCCGCATAGGCGCCGGCCCGGGTGCGCGCGTGCTCGGTCAGCAGGCGCCGGATCAGCGGGAAGGACCGGCCGCCCTCGTCCACGGCAGCCGTCTCGTTCGTCGACATGAGCCTCCTTGGATCCGGCCACCAGAGCCGGGCGCGGACAACCGGAGAAGCCGCGCGCCCGGCGGCCTCGGTTCCCCGAAGCCCTCTTAGACCATCCCGGTTCTGCGGGCCAATGGCGCGATGGACGACGGCCCCCTCCGAGCGGTTCGCCCTTCTCCCGAGGGCGGGAGATGGGCGAAATTCCGACACCGCCTCAATCCGTCGCGGCCGGGACGTCGCCCAATTGGGAGGCGCGGTCGCGGGCGAGGCGCAGAAGAAGGGCATTGGGGGACAGCGTCGGATATTTTCGCCTGGCGAAGGCCGTCCATGCATCGCGATAGCGCAGCCAGGCGCGTTCGGCCGAGGCCACGCCGGCCAGGGTGACGGTGGTGCCCCGGAACGTCGGCGCCTTCGCGATGAGCTCGCGATAGCGGGCCGCCAGCGCGTCGTCGGCCGCCTTGGCCTCGGCATCGGTGGCGGACGGCAGCTTTCCGGCCTCGACCTCTTCGAGCAATGTCAGGAATGCGCGCTCGCCCTCGTCTTCGGCCGCCACCACGGAGGCGACCCGCCCCGAGCCCGTCTGGTCGACCTCGTTCTCGCCGCGCGCATCCACGAAGGCGGCTTTGGCCCGGTCGAGCGCCGCGAAGGCCGCCCGGTCGTCCTTGCTCCAACCGCCGGTCAATGCCGCCATGACCTTGGCCCGGGCGGCCCGGGCCAAGAGCTGCTCGTGGTCGGCGCAGACTCCCATCATCAGGCCGCTGGTGACGTCGTCGCAGAGGCTGAAGGTCGTGCCGGTCCAATGCTCGGCCTTGAGCCGGGCCAGGTGATGCACCCGGGCATCGACCTCGGCCGGCGCGGATGCGGTGCGGCAGGCCAGCGCCGTCGCGACATCGAGATCGCGGGCGGCCCCGAGGCCATTGGCATAGACCTCCATCAGGGTGCGGTCGCCCGTGAAGCCGAAATCCTCGACTTGCGGATCGGCGTTCTGTTTCTCGACGAAGGCGCAGCCCGCGACTGCCCAACGCCCGCCTTCGGCCCGCACCCAAACCGGGTACCCGCCCCTCCCCCGTGGCCGGCGCGGGCTTGCGCTGGCGCCGACTTGCGCTAGGAAAAGCGCACGAGGCCGGCGACCCTGGAAGGTTCCGAGGCGTGACGTCAGAGTGGAGGGACGGGCAGCGCCAGTCCTACAATTTCAAGGCGCCGCTCGACCCCGAGGCCGCGGCCGGCGTGGATCCCGTGCTGCCGCGCCTGATCGGGACCAAGGCCTTCCAGCGACTGCGCAACGTCCGCTTCCTCGGCGGCATCGATTATGCCCGGGTCCCGGCGCCGAACGGCAGGCCGGGCAGCCGACGCTACACGCGCTACCAGCACAGC
>JAABUL010004552.1_pt1 | contig 18358 bp, 3 predicted proteins | sample 5559151 | NCBI WGS metagenome assembly JAABUL01 (sample SAMN10711876, study PRJNA513368) | rock metagenome | isolation source: Antarctica rocks | place: Antarctica: Victoria Land, Pudding Butte sud | reverse complement strand
TAATTCTATATCTTTTCTAGATAGATTTTCTAGCCCAAATAATTTTCTAGTAAATGCACAATAAATTTTAATTGCGTTTATTATTTAAATCAATCTAATTGTATTTAATAACAAGATTTTTCTTCAACTCTCTTTTCTAATTGTTACGTATATTAATTTTTAACTAATTTTTTATTGTTGTTGTTTGTACGCAATAATGTAGTAATCGCAAATATATTTTTAAATCTTTGTAATTGTAATAGAAAGTATATTTGTACAATTAGCAACAATTTTTATTTTGCAAACAAATATATCTTTAAGAATTTAATTAGAGTATTTAATTTAATTTTCGAAAAAGCAAAATTGTATATATTGTTAACAATAGTATTAATATACGAGAGAAACTTTTGTCTAAATATTTATGTCGCTCTTTCTTAAAGAGATCTAATCAATATAATCTTTAATTAAAAACAAAACAAATAATATTGTTTTTAACAAAATTTTTCTTAAATTATATCTAACACGTTATCTAGACGTCAACATTAGTTAATACAATTTTTTTTTTTTAAAAAGTTAAAGTTGTTCTTTTTTAAAAGAAGTTTCGATAAATGCGTCTAATAACATATTATATTTAATATTTTTTGCTAGATATTACACAAGCGTGCTAGAGTAATTTCTATACTATTTAGTCGATTTGTTAAAGATAGCAACTTTTTGTTATTATATTTCTATTTGTTAATAAAGCGCAAAACAAATCTAATTTTAGCAAAAAAATCAAACAACTTAAAGTTACTATTCTTAGCTAAAACTTGCTATACAAATATTAACAAGTTAACAATTTTTTTGCGAAAACAATAAGGAATCTTAAAATACTAATATATTAGTTTTTGATACAACTATGTAAGCTAAATTTACAAAGCAATAGATAACAACACAATAAATACAATACAAATCTTTTTTCTTTATATATTGTACGACACGTCAATATAAAAGAAGAATTGCAAAAAAAATTCTATTTATTATTGTTTTTTTATTATTTTACAAGTAATGCAAGTATTGTAGATAACAAAGAGACACAAAAAAAATAATATCGAAAACGCGAACAAAAAGATTGTCGACTTTATTCGAGAATTGTTATCGATATCAATTTTAGCAAAACTTTATAACAATTTTGCTATATATATTTATATCGATAGTATTGCGCTCTATCAAATATTAGCTAATATTATTAGAAGTTCGCGTTATTTCTAAAACTTATACAAAACGCTAAAAAAATTTATTGTTTTTGTTGTTGCGATTATAGATATACTCTATTAGTATTATATATATTGAAAAGAGATTGCAAAGAAGTTGTTACAAAATTATTTTAAATATATTATAATAATAAAAAGAGTACAATATTCTAGTAAATAAATATTATTATCGCGTCTAATATTGCGCTAATTCGATTTGACTCAAACGCACAAATCGAGATAATTTATAGAACAAAGAGATTTTTACTGCGAAATTACAAGTCAATACTGCGTAGAAAACGAAACGTCTAATAGAGAGTATTGCGCATAATATTTTGATTTTAGCTAATTCAAGATTGTAGTATAATCTAATTGTAATTTCTAAAGATAAACTATTGTTATACAATAAGTAAAAAGTTCTTCTTAAGTTCTCGATCTATAATCGAAAAGCATTTATAGAAGTCTTGCTCAATTACGAGATTGCTATCTAGTAATGTACGAGAGAAGCACTTTTGCTACTATTGCAACGATTTTTTGTTTGTAATATGTAAGAAATATAAAGAACAATACAAAAAGAATCTATTTATATATTTTTATTAACAAACGAATTGATAACAAACGCAAGATATAATCGCGATTATTGCGCATTTGCAACGCATAGCAATTAGCAAATATAGTACTAATTTTGGGAATTAGAATTCTAAAGAGAGAGACAATTGTAATATTATAATTATAACATTTTAAACTTTGTTGTAACTCGTAGTCGAATTACGTTATATATCAAAATAGCGCTCAAATCTTGTCTTAGCAATAAAGAGTTTTTCTCTCAAGAATTTCTCTTTGAATTTTTACGATTTATTTCTTCTATAATTGTAGATCTATCTTTCTATTTCGCTCTCTATACGCATAGCGTGCGTCTTGATAGCGTCACTTCTATTATACGATCGTGTAATCTTACATTTAGAAACTAATTCGATCCGACAATTTTAACTCTAGAAATCGATTCGAAATCCGAGTCGATTTCTATTATTTTGAAATCGATTTGACTCGATCTGAGTCGATATTCGGTTCCAATATTAGAAATCGAATCGAATTGCCAAGAAATCGAAAATAACGTTATTATGCCAAGATATACTAAAAATGGTATAAAATAAGTTTAAATTTAGATTTTCCAATTAAATTCTATAAATATTGTTTAATTATTAATTTATTATAGAAAACAATAATATATTACTATAATATATTATCTATATCTATAAGCGTGCTAGATACTATTAAAAATATTAGATAATTAATATTAAGATATAATTTGCATCTATAAGATCTATAGACTCTATATATTAGGGATCAGTAAATCTAATGCAGATGTAGTAAGTAAAGTAATTCTAATTTCAACTATCTAAGATGTCTGGGGCAAATATCTAGGCAGATCGGTCGAGATTAAGGGTCTAAGATCGACGCTAAGTCTAATTAGACAATAATGTTGCAAATCTTTATAAAATTCGTAACAATTGCTTATCTTTTCGAAAAAAGATTACGCTCTTGTAATTATGCTATAAAATAGCAATTGTAAGATTTGATTCTGCATACAAATAAGTAGTCTATTATAATATCGAATGCCAATAATATCGAAGCAAAGACGTTAGAGCTATGCAAGCATATAAAATAAAGAAAAAGTATATAACTTATATATTTATCTCTTTCGAAATGTTTGCGAAGACAACAGCAAAAATAGTCGAGAATTATTGTCAAAGTTAATGTAAATAACAATAAGATAAGATTGTCGATTTAATACAATTTGAATAACAAGAATAATTTGTAAGAGAGATAGTACAACAATGTTATTCAAATATCTTCGAAATCTTTTTTGAGTCGATTTTAGAAATAAATCTAAAATTTATCTTTTCGATATTCGAAACAATAAAGCGAAGTATTTGATAACTCTTTAATTTATTTGCGATAAATGCGATAGATACAATAGAAGAGCATTGCGAAAGCGCGTCGATTTTGATAATATTAACGCGTTCTCTTTGATTCTTTTCTATAACAAATTTTATTGTCTTTGTTGCTTTTTTGTTTATAGATTTGATATATAATTTTAGAATAATAGAGACAATAATAAAGATAACGTAAAAGTTTACTAACAATACTATTAATAATATAAATTCGATAGATATCTAAATGCGATCGATTTGTATCTGTTTGCTATACAAATGTAGATTGATTTTATTTTAAGATACTTCTAGAACATTATTGTCTAATACTACTTCTATCTTAATATTCTTAGTAATATATAAGCGTGCTTCGAAAATAATTTTGTTTATATCTACTATATAGATAAGCAAATATATGCGCTTGTCAACTATCTTTTTGTTGACAATATCTTGTACAATAATAGACAAAACAATATTTAGACATATATATAGATTAACGCTCTTAAGCAGTAGTAATTTGTTTATAAAGCTAATATTAGAATTGCTATTTGCGCAGACAATTATTAACTCTTAATTGTTGTTCTAAAAGAGCTTTATCTTAAAGATTGCGTATCTATTAGACAATAACTTAATTTTGTAAATATTTAAGATTGTATATTTTATTTAATTAATATATTGCTTGCGTTTCTTGCTCTAACTAGAACAAATATCTATTTAATAGCAATCAAATATATAGTTATCGAGTTCTTAATAGTCTTTCGAATAGCTAATCTAACAAATATTGTATAAATAAAATAACATATTGTAACAAGCAATATAACTATTATTAAAGTCTTTTTTTAAAAATACTTAACTATAAAATGCGATTATTGTTTTGTTAAATTAAGTATTTATAGTAGCGTATTTAATATCTGCAGACATAAAATAATATATCTTGTTGTTATCTAAATAGACGTTCTCTGCATATGCGACAAAATAGATATAAGAGCGCGTTTTTGTTTAATTAGTTAGAAGCTTCTAATTAGAAAATAAAACTAAATACTGCAAATATTAACGCGACAACAATAGATTTCCTGATTGATAATCTCGATTGTTTTGATATTCTCTAGTCTGCGACAATAGTAAAGATATCTAAATTTGTTAATATTGCTGCAACAATAATTAATTAAGTAGACAACGTTTTGTTGCTTTTATATTGCGCTAAAATATAGTCTTCTTTTTATCAAATTAATCGATAGAGATACTTGCACTTACAAACAATTTAGTATTGTGCTTAATAATACTTTTATAGTATTCGATTATGTTTTTTAATGTCTCGACAAACTTATCTAAACTTGTATATCTAGTAGATTGTCTAATATTATAACGTAGTTTGTTATTTAGATTCTTCTATATATAAGTAAGAACTACAAAGTCGACAATATTGTATAATTGTTTGTAACAAATAATAGCTTAAATGTAGTTGTTTGTCAAATATTCTTTTTGTGCATTCTATATAATATAGTACTTTGTCTACAACTTATCAAAAATCTTAGAGATAAATATTTTATATTTGTTGATTAGAGCTACGCAAAATTCTTTCGATTAACTAAGTTTTTTTTGCAAATATTCTAATTAATTAGTAAATCAAATTATAACAGATTTGCGTAAACAAAAATACAATTGTTTGTTTATCTTTTTTGTTGTTGCTACACGTCTAACTTGCTGCGTAAACATATAAATATTACAATAGAAGACGTTTTTTTCAAATATTATATAGTTGTCTATCGAATAAGACTTTTTTGATAGTCTTAAATAGAAGTATTCTACGTCAAATAATTTAAATTGCTTCAATCTTATTGTTACAACAACAATAGAAGCGTTTTGTAGATACGTAGATTTGAGATTAGATATCGAAGACTTTTTAATAAAATAAAAAACAATACTTTGTAAACAACTTCTGCTTCTGTCTCTATTATAACTGTAGTTATTATTCTTTTTTGCATAGCTTTGTAACATATATATTTGCTAACGTTGTGTATCTTGCAATAGTAAGATATTATAGCAATAAGAGAAGATCTATCTTTTATAAGAATTTTGCAGATTTTGCAATATAAAATTACTTTGAAGAGATATTTTCTTCGACGCTATCTTCGATATCTTTAATATTGCTCTAAATAATATTTGTTCTATTAAATTAGAAGTTTTAGATTGCACAAATACTTTTTTTGTATTAATTTTGCTACATAGTTTCTGCAACATTTTTTTAATCTCGATAGATTAATTATTTATTAACTAAATAAGAGTATCGATATTTGATTTCAAAACTATATTTTGAAAGTCTTGTTCGACAAAGTTGTTCAAACAATTGTCTTATACTTCTAATATATTATAACAAGCATATATAGTCTTCAATTGTTGCTTTATTAATTTTGTTGTCTTTATTTTTATTATAGTATTAAATAATTGTTTTACGTCTTTCTTAATAGATAGTAAAGATATCTTTAATAGAAGAAAAAAAAGAAGAAAAAGAACAAAATAGATTCTTTGTTTTTGTTTAATTTGATAACAACAACAAAATCTATAGAAAAATTGTTGTCGATTGTAAGTTCTGTCAAATTAGAGTCTACTAAAGAGAATCTTTTTTTTGAATAATTTTTTTATTGATTTTTAGACAATATAGTAGACAAAATGTTCTTCGCAAACAATATATTACTTTGTTGTTAATACTGCTTTATTGTAGCAAGTCTATTGATAGAAGATAGATAATTGTAAGCTTGTTGAAGCTATTATTTGTTAGAAATTAGTAGATCTAATGCAGATATAATAAGTAAAGTAATTCTGATTTCAACTATCTAAGATGCCTGGGGCAGATATCTAGGCAGATCGGCCGGGATTAAGGGTCTAAGGCCGGCGCTAAGCCTAATCAGGCAATGGTGCCGCAGGCCTCCATGGAATCCGTAACACTATAGAATCTATAGATGCAATATAATTATTTTCTTTTTAAAAAGTAGTAATATATTACTATAATATATTATCTTATTATAATTTAAATAATTAAATATTATTAAAAATATATTGATTATTAACTATATATTAACTATTAATAATTATAATATAATTATTTAAATAGTCTTGGCAATTCGGGTCGATTTCTTTAGATCGAATTTCGATTTCAATTCTAGAAATCGATTCGATTCGACTCGATTTTCGATTTCAACTTTTGAAACCAATTTGTTAAGACTTTCAAATTGGATTAATTCGAATTCCCAAGATTCGAGTCGATTAATCGATTCGAACTCGATTAATCGATCCGATGCAATTAGTCTAAATATATTAATGTTGCAGAATACGCAAGAAAACATAATATCAAACAAAAACCTCTGATCGATTGATAGAAAAAACAACTTTCGAAATTTATTTGTTTTGTATCTAATAAACAACTTACAAAGATACAAAAACAAACAATTATTATCTATATCAAATAAAACAACAAAATAAATCTTTACTTAATCTCGAAGTTTATTACTGTTGCTACAAATTTTGTACTTAATTTAAAAAAATTGTTAATAAGCAAAAACTAAACTATCTGCTTTCTAAAACAATATTTAGAATTTAGAAAACAACAACAATACTCTATATTTGCAATACGCAAGAATATCTTTTATATTAAAGAGTTAAAAATTCATTTCAAATAATTAAAATATATCTGCAAGAAATTTAATATTCTATCGACAAATATATAAAATATAGATAAAATAGAATTTTATATTAATTGCAAAAAATTATATATAGTTATTACAATAGAGACAATCTTATTTATAAAATTATTGTCTATAATAGCAAATTCAAACAATTGCAAATTGATGCGAGCATCGTCTAGTTAGTTGCCACCAGTCAGGATTTATCTAGCTAGTCGTCACCAGTCAGGATTTATCTAGCTAGCTGCTACTAGTTAGAATCTATCTAGCTAGTATTTGTTTCTAGTTTGATTATCAATTATTATACTATACAATTAGTTGTCTTGCTTGCTTTGTGTTTACGACAATTATCTTTCTTTTTGTGTCAATTAATAATTTTAATATTAGTTTCGAAGACAAGCAGTTTTTATTGTCTAAATTATTGCATCAATTACTAAACGCTATTAGTTATTATTTTCTTTGTTACTTTTGTTCGAACGCATCGATGCAAATTTTAAGTATCTAAATTCTTGTATTAGATACTTATTTTATTAAGATTGTTAACTAATTTATTGTATCAATTTTAAACAAATATCGACAACAATATTGTTAATACAACTTACTTAATATTTTTTTAGTTATTTAGTGTTGTGTTTCGAGCTTCTGCTATAAATTAGTATTTATTGTTGAAAAAATTCTTTCGAATATTTTTGCAACAAACTAAACAATTGCTAAGTTAACAAATATTAAAAACTTTTCTTAACTTGTCTATCAACTTTTTGCTTTCGCAAAAATCGATTATTTTTTTAAATTTCTTTTGTTTCTATCTACTATTAAGCTAGCTAAAAAACTATTTCGACAAATTTCGTTTTCTATTTTTGTAGAGTCAAAAAAACAACAAAGCAATAAAAAAGTTAATCAATTATTTATTTAATTATCAAAGTAGACAATTGATAAAATTTTGTTTCGAAAAATTATAAAAAGATTTATAGCAATAGTTGACAATCAAATATCAAACTCGAACAATTTCTCTATTGCTAAAACTTCTAAGTCTAAAGTTTTTTTTTCTATAAATATTACTAAGATATTTAAGTCTAAATTTTGTTTTTCTATCAATTTAATATTTTTAGACAAAAAGTCTTTTAATTTTTAGAATACAATATAACAATTGCTAGTCAAAAGATTTTAAAAAATTAAAAGTAATTAAAATATTCTTAGTTAATTATTTAGTAAATCTTAAAAATATTCTTTAACAAACGTTGTTGCTTTTATTGTTAATACTTGCTTAAGTAACAACTTTAACTCGACAAAATAATTATTTATTCTTTTATATCTTAATCTATTAACAATAGATAATTGAGCTTAGTTTTTATTCTTTTAGATTGCTAAAAATTAATTTTCAAATTTATTAATTAATAATTCTTATTATAAAAATATTTTAAAATTTAACAATTATTCAATTGATAAAAATGCAAATTTAAATCGAAAAAGATTATCTTTGTTTCTATCTAAAAATTGCAAAAATCGTTTTTTTGCTTTTAATAAATAGTATTTGATAATTAAAGCAATATTAGATCTATCTATTAGTAAGTTTTGTCAATAGAATAGACAATTAATAGACAATTAATAGAATTAGAGTACTTTTAAACAAGTATCTTTCTTTTTACTATTTATACTTACTAGCAATTGTTAGAAACAAAAAGTCTTTGTTTCTTTGTTTATTTCTATTAATAACTTTAGACAATCGATTATCGCAACAACAACAATTGCTCTCGAGCAATAGTTAGTCTCTACTGCTACTTTCGGGCAATAGTTAGTTCCTACTACTACTTTTAAACAGCAGTTAGCTATTTTTGCATAGCTAGCTTCGATTGCTAACTACAAATAGTTAGTTTTAACTACTACTTTTAAATAGCAACTCGAACAACAAATTGCATTTAATTAGACAACTAACTACGCAAACAAAAAATAGTATAGAAATTAGAATTTTAATTAATATTTTAATTAATCAAAATATATCTATTAAGATCGATTTTAACAAAAGAATTTTATTTTTATTTTTTAGATAGTCGATTAATTTCGAAATATTATATATAACAAAATTAGACAAATTATTTTAAACTTTAATAAAAATTCTTTTTATTAGAATTGTGCTAGACAACAAATTAATTGTTTTTATAAAAAAAAGTTTTTAACTATTAATAACAAATAGTTGTCGATTAAGTTTAGAGTTGCAAATATTAAATTCTTTTATTTAAATATTTTCGAAAACTACAATATAGAATTTATTATCTTTATTTATAACAAAACAATCTATTGTAAGATTTTTATCTTTGTAGATTAAGTAAACAACTATATTTATATTATTGACAAAGTTGCTATTCGCAAAAATCTTTTCTTTTGTTTTTAAAAATCGACAATAATATAGTATCTTAAAAAAATCGAAAAATTCAAACAAAGAGTTTTTCAAACAATATTGTTAATTGATTTTATAAATAAGTTTTAGACGCAATTTAAGATACAAATTAACAAAACTCTAAATAAACTAATATTAAAATTATTTATTGCAAAGAACACTATAGATAATCGAGAAACAATTAACTATTTTTAAAATATTATCTTTTACTTTTAATTTGCTAAAATATTTAATTTGCAAAATTAATTAACTTAAATTTAACAACAACTTAATTTAGAACTTAAAACAATAGTAATTATATTTATAACAACTATTACAATTTAAAACTTTATTAAGAAACTTAAAACAAAGCAAAAACTTTATAAAGCTATATTTACTTAACAACAAACAAAATATAGCTTAAAAACTAACAAGTATAACAAAAATCTTAAATTTAATTAATTAATAACTTGTTAACTCTTTGTATTAATACAATTACGCGCAATCTATTCTTTATATATATTATACTACAATATTTATTAGAATCTTGCTAAGTATTTATTTTGTTTTTTAGTGCAAAATTCTAAATATATTATTGATTAATATTGTTCAATAATATAATTGTTGTAGTCTATATTTTTACAACTTATATTATTGCAATTTAATTCGGCAAAAAAATTGTTAATATTTAAATATTTAACAATTATTGTCTTTAATACTAAAACTTAGATTAACAAAAAAAATAAAAACTTTTTCTATTTTAAGACAAACAATCGACGCAATAATATTAAAAAAAATTAAAATCGCAATATTTATCGAATTTAAGAACCACAATTTATCTATTAATTATATAGCTATTAGCAATATTTGTATTAACAAGAAAGATATTTATTGTCAAAATATTAGCAAAAATCTTATTATTTTTATATTGCTTTAATATATTATATAGCGTCTTTTATTTACAATTCTTATAATAAATAGTAGTTAAAAATCTCGACTTATTTTAACGCAAAATATGCTAACAAGAAACTATTTGTTAAAATCTCAATCTATTATACTAAGAACAAGCAATTAGCTAACAAAGAACAAAATAATTGTATAGATTCTTCTATTATTTTAATTAATACTTATTAAGTCGATATATATTATATCAATTTTAAAATTAGCGTTATTTTAGATTGTTTAATTTGTTAAACTTGTCAATATATTTTCTATTTAAAAAATAAATTATTTAGATATCTACAAAACTATTACAATTTTAATTATTAAGTAAAAAAAAATTATATCGAATTTTTTTAGATAGATTTTAGTCTAATAGATTTAAATTAAATTATTAATAACTTAAATATAATCGAATTCGACGCAACAATTGTTGCTAATATTAAGTTAGTCTTTCGATTATATTATTATACAACAATATTTCTAAAATTTATTTAGCGTAATATTATATATTCTATTTGTATCAATACAAAATATATAATATTTTTAATCGATCGACAATTTTTGAACAAATTTAAACTAAAATATCTATTAAAGAAAGTCGATATTTTTATCTTAATACGCGAAATCAATATCGAGAAACATTTTATAGACAATTATTTATTTCTAAATATATATATTAAAGAATAGATTAATAATAAAAGCGCAATAGCTTATATCTATTAAGAAATCTACATAGTAAATTATCTAAAAACAAAGATGCTTCTCGAGATAAATATTATAGTTTTAGAGCAAATAATAGTAAATCTAAATATTAGAATACTAATAGTTAATAGCTATCAAAAACTAACAATCGATCTTAAAATTATATCGAAAAACAATATACAAATTTGTAGAGTTTTAAAAACAAATCGAAAAACAATTATCGACATTAATACAATTATTAAATTATCTATTTGTTTGCTACAATCTTTGTTAGACAAAAACTATCTATTTGAGTCAAAACTTGTTAATATATATATTTATATTGTCGATTTCAATATATTTTCTATCTATATTTGCAATATTAATTTAATATTAATAACTATTAATAGATATATCAATCTTAACTATCTAACAAAATATAAGAAGCAAAATTGCTATTAAATTGATATCGAGAAACATCTATAAACAACAAAAGAAAAAATACAAATAAATATATCGAAGAATAGTTGTCAAACTATCTTGTTAAACAATATTTATATATATAGATTTTCAAATAAAATTAGTTCTTTTTAGATATTAATTAACAAATTTGTTGATCTATAAATTAATAGTAAAAAAACAATCAATCTATTAAAAAACAACTAAATAATAATATCTTTTACAAGAAACTAGAATTCGATAAATGTTTTTTGCGTTATTTATAAAATCTACTTATTAAATATTCGAGATAAACAAGTAGTCGATAAGAAATTTAACAAACTTTATTAATAGAGCAAAAAAAATTAATTAAAAAAGTCTATTTTTTTTAAATTTTCAATATTTGTTGTCTAATGCATTGTTAATAAATTAAATAAGTTTAAAAGAAAGTTATAAGTTGTAATAGATATTAGAGAACTTAATAAGTTTGTTATTACAAATAATTACTCTATTCTAATACAAAATAATATTATTGTTTATATAAGAGACTACAATTATATTAATTTAATAAATAATTTAACTTTTTTCTTTTAATTTTTAGTAACTATAATAAACAAATATAAATTCTCTTTTATTAATTATCGAAAAAAAGAAGAATTACAAATAGCTATTATAGAATTTAAAAATCTTTTAACGTATATATAGCAAATAATAAATAAGCAATTGCGAGAATTTCGAAAATTTGTACGCATCTATATCGACAATATTACAATTTTTTTTAAAATATTTATTTAGTATCTAAATTATTTTAGTTAACTTTTTTTTAAGTTTATCAAACTTCAAATTATTTTAAATTTAAAAAAAATCTTTTTAAACTATTTAAATATTATATTGTTAAATTAGAAAATAGATACTTTCGATCTATTTATAACTAAGAAACAAATAGCTGCTATTAAAACAATTAGATTTTCAAAAAATCTAAAAGTTCTTAAAATCTATCTTGATTTTTTTAACTATTAACAAAATAAAATTGCATAATATATATAGAAAATCGATACTTTTTAAAACAAAAAAACGCAACTACTAAAAAGAACTTCAATTCTAGACAATCAGAAACGCAAAATATATATTAGAACAATATCTATCAAAAACTTATTAATATTAAAAAAATTCTATATTTAGCTTTAATACGTTTTAACAACTTTTAACTTTTTAATTTACTTCAATAATAGTCGACGTCTCTATATTAATTTAGATACAACAAAGAAGCGCAACTTTAATATCAAAATATATTATATTAAAAGCAATTTAATATTAGACAATTTTAAAAAAACAAATATTTAGTATATTTTGTTTTTGTTAAAAATACTTATTATAACTAAATCTTATTATTAATCTACTAAATTAAAAATTGTCGCTTTAATTTAAACAATTAGAAAAACTCAATATTTTATCGAAGCTTTTAGATAATCTACTATAATCTATATAGATTATTTAGCAACAACAAAAATTATTAAACAAACTACTTTATTGTTTTTGTTAATCGACAAATTAAACTTAAGACTAATTAGAGTCTCTTAATATTTGTTGCAATTTATTTTAAATATTTGTTATTGTTTAAATCGATTCAATATTATTTTAGATATTTTATTAAAACTTGTTGTTTTAATAGAAAAGAAAAAACTAAATAACAATTAAAATATACTTAACAATATTAATATTTTCTATAGCAAAGCAAAAACAATTGTCGAAATTAATATTAAGACAAATACTATAGATAGACTAGTCGAACAAACAATTAAAAAAAAAATATTGTTGTATAAAATATAGCAAACAAAGCGATTTCTTTTTATATTTATCTTATTAAAATAAGTATCGATTTTCGAATATATTTTACTAATATTTACAATTGCTTTATTAAATAGATAGAAATTTTAAAAACTTTGCAAAAAATCTTTATATTTTTCGAAATTCAATTTACGTTAAACAATAAATTTATCTATTTTATTAATTATACGCAAAGAAAGTATCTATACTTGTTTAAGAAATTTAATTTTTTTTTTCGAACAAACTTATAACAATAATTATTACACAAACTTCTTAAAAATATATAAAACAATTATAACAAACTTTTATTTTCGAAAGTTTACTAAGCAACTAAAACAATATATAATTTATTGTTGTTAATATAATATATATTAAATTAAGCAATATTAATTGTATAACAATCTTAATTCGATTATTAGTTTTTTAATACTTTTCTATATAGTAAGTTTTAACTTTATTCTAGTATTATCAAGTATACAAAATATAGATTCTGCTATATCTATTATTTGCAAATTTTTAAAAAAAATTATTATTTTTTTAAAAAAGACTATTTATATTGCAAAAGATTAAATAACAATACTAATTAATAAACTTGCAAATTAAAATATATTAAAAGTATTTATTTATAATTAAAATCGAATTCTTTTTTCTAAGTTTTAAAAGATAGTTTTTAAAAAGTTTAAGATTAGTTTTTTAATCTTAATTATTTATTATTTGTAAATAGATAATCAAAACAAATAGATTAATTAAACAATCGAAATTGCGCTTTAATATACAATAGCTAACAATTTGAATCTTAACTAAATTGTCTTTTTTTCTATATTAAGAGCAAAATTTAACAATCTTTCTAATTTATTAACTAGACTTTCGCTTAACAAACTTATTATAAATTTTAAAACACAAAATTCGATATTGCTACTAAAATTAAATAAGCAAAGCAAAAATTAATTTAAGAAAAGAACAATAAATATTAGCAAAACAAATTTTTTTATAGTCTAAACTAATATAATTTTTAAGTTTATTTATAACAAATATTATCGATTTTTATTTTTAAAAGTAGAAGACAAGATTTTTTTGCAACTCTATAAAAAATACAACTTGTTATTAATAAAATTGCTTAAGCTTGCTATTTAACGCGTAGATTTTTTTAAAATATTTGAAAAAAAAATAATCTAATTTATTAACTTAAACTATTAGAAGACTAAAAAATTTATTTAGTTATTTCTATAGCAAACTTGAAGTTCGTATTAGTTAATACTAACTTTTATAATTATTTAGTATTAGATTATTTCGAATTGATCGAAAAATTTAACAAAAATTAATATTTATATAAGATTAAGATTCTAATTAATTATCGAATACGCAAATATAAACAAAAAGAATTTATCTCAAAATTCTTAATTTAATAGAAAGAGTATAATTCGAAATTTAACTATTAGTACAATAAGAATTTTTTTAACAAAGTTAAAGAGCTTATTCAAATTTACAAAAAGAAACACAATATATCTATATTAAACATTATTTGTTGTTCCAACTTAGTAAATAGTCAAATTATTGCAAAAGAAAGAAATTAAATCTTTTTATAGATTAGCAAACAAAATAGCAATATGCTATTTTTTTTACAAAATAACAAACAAAATAGCAATTTATTATTGCTTTTATGTTTTAACAAACAAAACAATAATTATCTACTATAAACTATTAGTTAAAACAATCTTTTTGTTAAATATTGACAAAATAAATTTTGCAAAATAAAAACAAATAGTTTTGTCTAAATCTTGCGACTATATTTGACTATATTAAAGATATTAAACTTATATCTCTTATATATATTGTTTTTATATATCTAATAGCTAGACTTAAATTTAGAATCGCAATATAGCGCGCTTTTATTTACTATTTATTTACTTAGCGCAATTAAAAATCTTATTTAGCACTTTTCTCTTTATTAATATATTTTAACTCTTTTTTATTTATTTTAATTGTTAATTTACTACAACTATATTTTATATCTTCTAAAGATTTATTTAATTTAAAAATCAAAATTTCTTTTGTATTGTTCTCTATTAAAAGATTTGTAAATAGCAAACTAATATTTATATTAAATTCTAATTATTAAATACTATTTGCAAATCTATTTTACTTAATCGAAAAATCGAATATAGTAAACAATAAATTAATACAAAAAAAATCAAAAATTAGCAATAACTTTATAGAGATTAACAACAATAACAAAAACAACAATTGCTATATTGTTCATTAATTTAAAAGCATCTACGCAACGTCTTTATAATACAAGAATATTAAAATAATAAATATTAGATAAACAAATATTATATATCTTTTGCAATTTTTTCGAAACAATATTTAGATTTTCTATATAATTAATATTATATTTACTATCGATTTAAAATATATTAAACAACAAAAAAGTATAAAGTATCTTATATTAAATACAAAAGTATTCAAAATATTCTACAAAAAGTCGACTAAAACAAAAAACAATTAGTTTGCTCTTAACCAAATTAAAGATATTGCTAGCTTACTACTATTAAATATTGTTTTAATAAATAAAAAGTTAATTTGATTTAAAATATATATAAATTTAAATTGTTATAATATTTGTTGTATAGTTGCAACAAGAATTCTTATTAAATTATAAGCAAATATATAAGAGAGATTGTTTAATACAAACAAAAATATATCAAACAATTGTTTATTTTTGAATTCTATTGTTGTAAACAATACAATTAATCGAATTTATATCTACAAATAATATATTGCGTTTATCGAAAATATACTTAGCAACAAATTCAATTTTAAAATATATATTATTAACTACTCTTTTTAACAATATAATCGAAATACGTTTTTAAAAACAATTAACAATCTATATTTCGAAATCAATAATATCTTATTAATAGAACTAAAATTTATAAAAAAATATAAATACAAAATATTGTCGAAATTTTTCTTAGTTATTTGTTATATTTTTGAACAAGTAAAAGTTAATAGTTAAAATACAATTATTCTTTTTGCAATTAAAATCTCTTTTTAGTTATTTTTGAAAGTCGAATTGTTTATATATTTGTTTGCTTAAGTTGCTATTAAAATATTTAAGTTGTTTGTTGTTATCTTATTTAGTTTAATATTATTTGTTATATTTAACAATATAAAGCAAAACTTTCTAAACAAATTGCAAATTAAAAAGATTCTTATTAAAAACAAAATGCGCAAAATTTTATTATTGTTGTTTTCTACAATTTCTACAAAAAGTATTTACAATATAGTTGTTGCAAAAAAGATTAATAATTGTTTAAATAATATAATTAACATAAAAATTACAAAAGTTGCAAAAAAAGATATTTGATAAAAAACAATATCAAAAACTATCGATATAATACTTGCAAACAATAATTAATTTAATTTAAAAATTATCTTAATTCAAATCTAGAACTTTGTTAACAAAAAAAGTAAAAAGAAAGATTGCGCTTCTAAATAGATCTTAATACTACAATATTAAATAAAAAATATACTTTTCTACTTAATTAAATTAATAAATAGCAATTTAAAGATTGTCTACAACAAAATTCTTAATACAAACTACAAAAAACATTATTTGAAATTTCTCAAATCTTTGAATATTTTTAACAACTAAAAAATCAAAATATAAAAGTACAAAAATCTGCAAACAAAATATATTATTGTTAATAAAAATTAACAAATTAAGATTAACAAAAAAATCAATTAGCAAATCGAAAATATTTAGCAAAACAATTAAATTTAATAAAGACAAATATTTGACAAAATAGTTAAATCGATAAAAAATCGAAAAAATTATAGACAAAAATAATAACTACAAAAGAATAGTCAACAAGAGCGTTGTAAGTTTTTTGAAAAAAAAATATTTAATACGAGCATCGTCTAGTTAGTCGCTATTAGTTAGAATTTATCTAGCTAGCTATTATCAATTAGAGTCTATCTAGCTAGCTGCTATTAATTAGAATCTATCTAGCTAGCATTTGTTTCTAGTTTGATTATCAATTATTATATTATACAACCAGTTGTCTTGCTTGCTTTGTGTTCACGATAGTTGTCTTTCTTTTCGTGTTACAAATATATTATATTAATAAAAATTATAAATATTGACAACAAAACAATTATATTTCTAATAATTTTTAAAAAAAGCTCTTTTTTGTATAGATATTCTGCTATTAACAATCTATATTTTTATATAATATTAGACTTTAACAACTTTGTCTATAATAATAATAATATATTCGAGAATTAAATATAATATTTTATTAAAAATATTGTTAAAAAGTATATAAAAAAATAAATACTATTGCTATTAGATAGTTACAAATTATATCAAATTTTTTAATTCTAAAATTTTGCAATCGAGTACAAAATTATACTATTTAAACTTTTATCTTATTCTATATATCTATTTTAATTGTTAGATATAGAAGTCTTTTAAATTTACAAATAATATTATATAAATATTGTTTACTAAATTTTTTGTATTAACAATATAAAATTTAATAAACTTAATTTTCTAGATATCTTTTAAAGCTTTTAAAACAAAATGTTTAAACAAACAATTATTAAATATATTTAAAAAAAATATAAAAAAATATTATATAGTATATATATCTAATATAATTCTAGATTTAATAAAGAAATAAAAGACTATTAAAAACAAAACTTATATAACAGAAACAACAAAACAATTTATTATTCTATTTTCAAAAAAAACAGATAATTGTTTACTATATATATTGCAAAATCTGCAATTAATTTATAAATATATTTAAATTTTTTGTAATAATTTCTGTATTAATAGATATTGTAGAGTTAATTATAGATATTAATAGTTGTTTAATTTTTTTAAAACTATTAACAAACAAATCTATATTTTATTTATCTATATCAAGAAACTCGATTAATATATTAAGATTTTTGCAAAACAAAAAAATTGTAAAAGATATTCTTAAACTGTTAATACTATAAGCAAAATAATAATTGTAGAAATTCTATATATATTTTATATTTATAGAGACTTAATAAGAAGTTTGCAAAAATCGATTGCAAAACTAAATATAAAATTATTAAAATTATTAAAGAGATTGTTTCTAATACGGAAACTAAACAAGTTATAGAGTTAATAAAACTTATAGAAATACAAAACACTATATTGTTTGCAAAAACAAAGATTACTTATTTATATTAACTAGTTTACAATATTAGAATACAAATAGAAACTAATTA
>JAABUL010004549.1_pt1 | contig 18362 bp, 18 predicted proteins | sample 5559151 | NCBI WGS metagenome assembly JAABUL01 (sample SAMN10711876, study PRJNA513368) | rock metagenome | isolation source: Antarctica rocks | place: Antarctica: Victoria Land, Pudding Butte sud | reverse complement strand
GATAAGGGACAAGGGCGCTAGCGGGGGACATGGACATGGGCAGACCCTCCTGATACGATACTTTTGAGGGTAGCCTAGCCGCTCGATGACCCCGTTCCGCCTCCCCTATGCACCACCCCGCGCGCCAGCACGGGTGCTGGTGTACATTTTGTCCTGGCCCACAACTCGTACGTGCCTGTGTCCGGGTGAGGGCTTGGAGTCCCCACCCCTTCGGTGATGATCTGAACGGACACGGCGAAACCCTTTCGCCGTGATTCGGGCGATACGAACGGTGTCTCAAATCATGCTGCGGCCCACTCCGGCATGCGAGCTAATCCTCCCAGCGTGATTAGCCTATTGCACGATGCATGCTGATCGGTACCGAGAGCACCGAAGGGTGTGGCAATGTGAATGAATGGTTATGCAGCAAGGTAGCGACCCGCGCGTAGCCCATGTGGCGGCACTTGGTCTGCGCGCCGGCATCTATTAGCGTCGCTACACAGAAGCTATGCGCCGATATCTTGTATGGTGCATATGCTAATGGTGCGTTATTGCACTTTACGGTACAGCATTAATTGCATCGGTCAGATCATGTGCGGACGGACTACCTGATTAGCTCAACTCCATGATGAGGCGATACCGTCATGCCACATTGGCCGAGGTAGCGACGCGGGGGGAGCTAGGACCGCCTTATGACGCCAGAGTGTTGCTCGACGACAACGAGAACCCGTTGCCGCGCATATGGGGGGCGACCACGACGTAGCGGCCGCTGTCGAGCACTTTGCCTGGTCCCATGAACCATAGGGTTCCTCGTACCGCTCGGCATCACATGCCGGAAAAATGATGGATCTCTGTGCGCGAGCGATAGCCCCCTCGCGGTGCTACGGCAGGTCGACCAGGACCTTGCCGACCGCCCCGCCCTCCACGGCGTCGTGGGCCGCGGCGATGTCGTCGAGGCTGAACCGGTGCAGCGGCAGGAGGGTCAGCGCGCCTGCGGCAACCGCCGCCGTGACCTCCGTTGCCGCCGCATCGAGTGCGGCTGGCGGCACGCCATAAAGCAGGACAAAGCGCAGCGTCACATTCGCTATCATGGCCGCGCGCACCGGCAACACGGGGTCCGTAGGTTCGTTGGCATAAGTGCTGATCACGGTCTGCGGACCACTCACGGCCAGGTCGAGCGCCAGGTTGGCCCCGAGCGCCACCTCGATGACCCGATCGACCCGCGCGACGACCCGGCGCACCTGGTCCACGGCGTCGGCGTCGTGGTAGTTAACCACGGCGTCGGCGCCGGCCGCATAAGCGAGCGCGGCTTTCTCTGGTCCGCTGACGGTGGTCACGACCGTCGTGGCCCCGGCCCATTTAGCAAGTTCAATGGCGTCGTGCCCGACCGCCCCTGCCCCACCCGCGACCAGGACGGTCGCGCCGTCGAGCGGTCCGTCGGCGAACAGGCAGCGGTGCGCGGTCATGGCGGGCACACCTAAACTGGCTCCAAGGTCGAAACCTACATCGGTGGGCAACGTCACCGCCTGTCGTGCGGGGACAACCGTCCATTGTGCTGCCGTACCCCACCGCCGCCCATTGGCCGCCGCGAACCAGACCCACACGCGCTCGCCCACGCGGCGCGTGTCGACGCCCGCGCCAACGGCGTCGATCTCCCCGGTGCCGTCCTGGTTGGGGATTTGAAACCCGTCGGGGGCTCGTCCGGTGGCGCCACGACGGGACTTCCAGTCGGTTGGGTTGACGCCCGATACCCGCAGGCGCACCCGCACCTCGTTGGGACCGGGCTCGGGACGCTCGATCTCGCGCACCCGTAGCACGTCGTGCGCCGCACCACACCGCTCATAGATCGCCGCTCGCATCGTACGCATTCGTCCTGCTCCTTGTCACTCCGCTCACGTGGTGTCCGGTCATTAGGATGATCCAACGCGCCCGCTTCACGTCCAGCTTTCCGCACAGGACGCCGTGCTCCCCGCTCTAGCCGCGACAAATGCGCGCGATGAGTCCGGCTAGCATAGCCGTGCGTGGGACAACCGACGAGATCGTGATGTATTCATGCGGGCTGTGGTCGAGGCCGCCAATGGGGCCGAGACCGTCGATGGTCGGTACACCGAGGGCCGCCGTATTGTTGGCGTCGGAGCCGCCGCCTGTCCCCGCGTCCTGGACGGCGAAGCCGAGGGCGCGCGCCGCCTCCTGGCTCCACGCCACCAAACGCGCGCTCGCGGCCGTCTTCTCCATCGGCGCCCGCACGACGCCCCCCTCAACCGTCACGGTCACGTCCGGCACGGTCGTGCGGGCGGCCTGAGCGCGCAGGGCCGCGATAATCGCGTCCATGCCGGCGGCGTCGCGTGCGCGCACGTCGAGTTCCGCGCGCGCCTCATCCGGCACGATGTTGCGGCGCATCCCTCCGGCCGCGACGCCGACGTTGACGGTGGCGCCGGGTATTTTACCATTCAGCGCCTGTAGCGCGACAATCTGGTGGGCCAGCTCGAGCACGGCGTGACGGCCTTTTTCGGGCTCCACGCCCGCGTGCGCCGCGCGTCCCTGGATGTGGAGGTCGAACTGGGCGAAGCCTTTGCGCGCCGACACGATGTCGCCGTTCTCGCGCGCGGCCTCCAGCACGAGCACGGCGTCACGCCCCAGCGCCTCGCGCGCGATGACGGCGCTGGAGACCGGCGAACTAACCTCCTCGTCGCCGTTGAGGATAAAGGCGATCTCAGCGAAATCATCGAAGCCGGCGTGGCGCAGGGCGTCGAGCGCGTACAGCCCGACCAGCACGCCCGCCTTCATGTCGCATGTGCCGGGTCCCCGCGCGCTGTCTCCCTCGACATGGAAGGGATGCTCCCGCGGCCACCCCGGTGGGTAAACGGTATCGAGGTGCCCGATCAGGAGCAGACGCGCGCGGCCGGCGCCGCGCCACCGCCCTACCAGCGTGTCGCCACGATCGCCCCCCTCGTGCGTCTCCACCTCCAGGCCGAGGCTTTCCAGCCTGGCGCGCACGACGCGTCCCACCGCGTCGACGCCGGGTTTGTTGTCGGTCCCACAGTCCATCATGGACAGGGTAGCCAACTCGGCCAGGATAAGATCCTGTTTGGGGCGCAGATAGGCTAAAAAATCATGCTCATGCACGGACGGCGGACCTTTCGGTCAGCGTCATGGCCTGTCCAATGGGCAGTTCGTCCAGGTACGTCGCCTCGGGCAGCGCCAGATCGAAGACGGCACTGTCGCGGCTGTAGAGGGCGGTGACGACGCCGATCCGATCGTCCAGGCGGAAGCGGTAGATCGGATTTTCTTCGGAGGCGCTATAGGCCAGTAGCAGGCCGTCGCCGCCCAGATAGAGGAGGTTGTTGGGGCCGCCCATGGCGTCCTGCAAGCGGACGAGCGCGCGCGCCGGCTCCATCTCGCGCAGCAGATCGGCGAGAAAGTGGAATCCTACTTCGGTGTCCGCGCGCCCCCGCAGCACGTCACGCGCTGCGTAGCGCGCACGGTACGCAGCGTGGCGGCGCAACGCGCCGTTGTGGGCGAAGGCGAAGCCATCGTCGGCGCTCACGAAGGGTTGCGTATCGTGGAGTTGTATCGTGCTGAGCAACGATGGCCGGCGCAGGTGGACCAGCGCGGTCGTCGTCGTGGCGTCACCGATGGCCTGCGCCGCCCGTGCGTCGTCACGCAACGCGGTCTCCCGCTTGTAGTGGCGTAGCCAGCCGTCGCGCGCGTCGATCCAGGCCAGGCCCCAGCCCATCCCGGCGATGCCCCACCGCTCCACGGCGGCCGCGTACGGCAGGAGATCGCGCACAGGGAAGGGACGCGGTCCCGTCAGGGCAAACAATTCGCACACGGTGGCTTACCCTTCGTAGACCGGCGTGACCCAGTCCCTGTGGCGTGGATCCTGGCCCCTGGCGGCGGCGAAGTAGGCGTGCTGCAGCGCGGCGGTCACAGGACCGGTAGCGCCGCCGCCAATAGTACGGTGGTCGATCTCCGTGACGGGCGCGATCTGCACGCCCGTGCCGCATAAGAAGACCTCGTCGGCGCTGAACAACTCGGTGCGGTCGATGCCGCGAAACTCAAGTTCCAGGCCAAGGTCGTGGGCGAGTTCCTGCACGGCGTCGCGCGTGATGCCGACCAGGATATCGTCGGTGACAGGCGGCGAGAGCAGCCGTCCGTCGCTGACAATGAACAGGTTGGCCGAGGTTGCCTCCGAGACATGGCCGTCGCGCGTCAACATCACGGCGTCGTCGAATCCCATCTGCTGCGCGTCGTCCACGGCGAGCGCGGCGTTGATATAGCCGCCACTGACCTTGGAGCGGGCTGGAATGGCGTTGTCGTTGATGCGCTGCCACGCCGAGGTCATCAGCCGCAGGCCATTTATGTTGACATAGTTACCCATCGGCACGGCGAAGACGGTGACCTCGTCGCGCAGGCCCCGCAGCGCGACCTTGATCACCGGCGAGGCCTTGTAGGCGAGTGGACGGACGTAGACATCCTGACGATAGCCACACTGTCGTACGACGTCGCGCGTGATGCGGCACAGGTCGTCCACCGAGAGCCCGTGCGCGATCTTGAGCACATGGCACGACTTGAGGAAGCGGCGGTAGTGCTCGGGCAGCTTGAGTAGGTAGAGCTGTTCCTCCTGCTCGTTCCAGTAGCCGCGGATGCCCTCGAAACAGCCGGTGCCATAGTTGAGGGCGTGCGTCGCCACGCTGACTTTGGCGTCGGCCATGGGCACGACCGCGCCCTGGAAGTAGGCGTAACCGCTCTCGATACTCGTCGTCGGTGGCGGCCCTGGCGGGGCCGCCGCGCCAGTGTCGGACACGATCGTCAGGCTCACGCTCCTTCGGTCATCGCACCGTTCCATCTTGCGAAACACTTCCGTGCTCCCTGTATCGTCAATAGGGCTAGCGTAGCACATTGCAGCACTGTCTGTCACTGTTTGACAACCCCCGAATCACTGTGCTAGTCTTGGTGCAACCCCGTGCTCGTTCCATCTCTTGGAACGGTGGGGTGTCGCGTAGACAGCTCCGTGCGGCGGCCGAACGGCGGGAAGGAGACGACGATGGCGGATACGACGGTGGGGAAAGTAGTCCCCGAGGATCAGCAACTCAAGAAAGGCGTGCTAACCACCTGGGATGCGCTCGCCTTGTCTATCGCGGTCATCGCCCCCGCGATGGCGGCGGCCTACAACACGTCGTTCGCCGCGAGCGTGTCGGGCGGGTCGACCCCGCTCGGTTTCCTGATCGCGGGCTTGTCGAGCCTGGCCCTGGCTTACGTGGTCATCCAGTTCACGCGGCGCATGGCCTCGGCGGGCTATGCCTACACGTACACCACCAAGTCGCTTGGCCCCACCATGGGCTTCCTGGTCGGCTGGCTCTACACCTTCGGCTTCGCTCTCTTCGTCCCCATGACGATGGCCGGCGCGAGTGGGAACCTGAGCACGCTGCTACACTCCTCCTTCGGCTGGAACATCAACTGGTTCATTCTCTTCCTCGCCGGCATGGCCGGCATCTTCCTGCTGTCCTACTACGACGTGCGCCTGTCCACACGGGCGCAACTCATCCTTGGCGCCGCCTCGGTGTTCGTCGTGGCCCTGCTGGCGGTCATCATCATTGGCAAGGGCGGGGCGGCCGGGAACAACCTGAGCGCCTTCGGCTGGGGGCATACCACCAGCGCGAGCGGCGCCTTCAACGGCATCTCGCTCGGCATCGTCTACGCCATCACCTCCTTCATCGGGTTCGAGACCTCGGCCGTGTTAGGCGAGGAAACGGCGAACCCCCGCCGCTCCATCCCGCTGTCGATCCTTGGCGCGGTCATCTTCGCGGTCGTGTTCTACATGGTCATCACCTACGCCATGTCGATTGGCTATGGCGTCACCAACGGCGCCAAGTGGGGCGCTGACTTCACGCCCCTGCACACCCTGGCCAATCGGTATGCCCCGTTCCTGACGGTCCTGGTCGACCTGGCCGCGATTGTGAGCGCCTATATCGTCTGCCTGGCCTGCCACACCGCGAGCGTCCGCGTGATGTTCTCGATGGGCCGTGACGGCGCGCTGCCGCGTGCGCTCGGCCGCACACACCCGGTCCACAAGACGCCCGTCGCCGCTATTGTGGTCGACATCGTGCTGGCGACGGTCATCGCGATCGTTCTCGGCTTCCCCACCGTCGCGGGATGGGCCGGCAGCGGCTCGGGTCTCGTGTACGGCTTCTGTGGCGGGATGGGCAGCATCGCGGTCGCCGCGGTGTACGTGGTGCTGTGCGTCAGCGGTATCGTTTACTTTCGCCGGGTGATGGGCGCTGAGTACAACGCCCTCAAACACGTCGTGGTGCCGCTCATTGGTATCGTCGCCTTTGCGTTGGGTATTTGGGGCGCGATTTCGGGAAGCCCGGCCGTGCCCTTCAACGCGATGGCGCCCATCACTGGCCTGTGGATTTTGCTCGGCGTCGGCCTTGTCTTCTACTTACGTGCGCGCAGTCCCGCGTTGGTCAGCAAACTCGGGCAGGTCATGGGCGAGGAAGGCGGCGGTGAAGCCGAGGCAGGGCTGGCCTAGATGCGCCTGTTCCTCCTACAATCCGGCTGGGTCGAGATCGGCCTGAACGTGCTTATGCCCCACACGGGGCGCACCGGGCGTATTGACATCCCGGTCCCGATGCTCCTTGCCCAGACGGACGACGCGACCTATCTCATCGACACGGGCATGCCCGACTCCTGGATCGGTCAGTTGGGAGATCTCGACGGGGAGGAAATTTTCCCGCACATGACGGCCAGTGACGCGCTCGATTCCCAGTTGGACCGGATCGGCCTCACCGTCAACGATCTGACCGGCGTGATCAATACGCACCTGCACGTCGACCACGCGGGAGGCAACCGCCACATCCGGCATGTCCCGATCCTGGTACAGGAGGCGGAGTTGGCGGCCGCGCGGGCCGGTGGGATCACGCGACGTGACTGGGAGGCGGCGGGCGTGCGCTACAGGACGATTCGCGGCGACTACCATGTGTGTGATGGTCTAGACCTGGTATGTGATGGTCTAGACCTGCTCTTCACACCTGGGCACACCTTGGGACACCAATCAGTACTGGTTACCTTGTCCGGCGGCCAGCGCCTGCTCTTCACCATCGACGCCGTCTATACGTCCATCAACTGGGACGAAGATGCCCTGAGCGCCATGACCGACCCCGTGGCCGGCCAGGCCTCGGTCGCACGGCTGCGCTGGGAAGCGGCCCAGCCGCAGACGACCGTGATTTTCGGCCACGACCCGGCGCAGTGGTCCACGCTGCGCCAACCGCCGGCTTTCTACGAGTAATACATAATCGCCGGCTTGCTACAAGTAATACATAATGGCCCCATGGGGACCGGGGAACGTCGCTAATGAGGATGAGCGCATCATGCCGGGACAGCTGTTCTTCACCGGGACGTCGATGGATGCCACTACCTGCGCCTGAGCTACAGCTACGTCGCGCTCGACAGGATAGACGAGGGCCTGCGTCGCCTCTCGGCCGTGGTTGCGCAAGTCAGGGTGGCACGTGGCGAGAGCGCCTCGTGGTCGTGATACGGCGCCCGCCCCTACACCTAACGAGACACCTCAACGGCTTGAAAAGAGGAAAGGATCGACGGATATGACGAACGAGCAGGGCGTGCGCACGGCGCAGAGCGTCCGCCAAACCATCGAAGACGAGGGCATCAAGACCGTCCGGGTTACCTTTGTCGACAACAGCGGCGTGACGCGCGCTCGCAACGCCACGGCGGCGACATTTGCCGCCCATGGGATGGAGGATGGGATCCAGTACCCCTCGGCGATGCTCTCGGTCGATACCGGCGCGAACTTTGTCGTGCCAGCCGGGGCGGGGTTCGCCAGTGGCTACCCCTCGTGGGTGCTCAAGCCGGACCTATCGACGTTTGTCGCCTTGCCGTGGGCGCCGGGCACGGCGAAAGTCCTGGCGGATGTGTACACGCTGGAGGGCGACCGCGTCGAGGTCGCGCCCCGCAGCGTGCTCACACGCGTGCTGGCCGCCCTTGCCACGGAGGGCTATACCACCCACGGCGCGTGCGAACATGAGTTTTATGTCTTTCGCTCGGTCGAGGGCGGCCGGCCACAGCCCTCCTGGACGGGCAGCAACTGCTACGCGGAGGTCAAGCAGCACCAAGTCGATGACATCCTGACCGCGCTCAGCGCCAACCTGGACGCGATCGGGCTCGGCGTCGAGGAGGCCAACACCGAGTACGGGCCGGGCCAGTTCGAGATCAGCGGGGGGCACTTCGAGGGGCTGCGCGCCGCCGACATGGCTGTTTACTACAAGATGGCCGTGAAAGAGGTCATGTTCCAGATGGGTTACGTCGCCACGTTCATGTCCAAGCCCCTCAACGGCCACAGCGGCAGTGGCGCGCACTTCCACCACTCGCTCTACAACAGTGTAACGGGTTGGAACGCCTTCGATGACCCCGCGGGTGAGCATGGGCTCTCCGATGTCGCGCGCTGGTTCATCGGTGGTGAGTTGCGCCACGCGCGGGCCGTGTGCGCGCTGGCTAACCCCTCGGTCAATAGTTACAAGCGCCTGCGCCCCTACACTTTCGCGCCCTCGAACATCAGTTGGGGCCTGGAGAATCGCATGACCTTGCTGCGTGTCCCGCACGGGCGCGGCCAGGGTACGCATCTGGAGAACCGCCTGCCCGGCGCGGACAACAATCCCTACCTCATGATGGCGGCGGTCTACGCCGCCGGCCTCGACGGCATCCGCGACAAGATCGAGCCGGAGCACGTCATCCAGGGGGAAGACGCCTATGCCCGCACCGACCTGCCCGGCCTACCGTCTTCGCTCGCCGAAGCGCTCACGGCGCTACAGCAGGATGAGGTTCTCTGCGACCTCCTGGGCCGCGACTTCGTCGACACCTATACGAAGCTCAAGGGCAGCGAGGTCACCCGCTACAATGACTACGTGACCGATTGGGAGGTCCAGGAGTACCTGGAGTTGTTCTAACATCGGGATCTCTCTTGTAAGAAACGCCGTCGTGAAAGGAGAACGCGCCGCATGACAACGAGGGGACGCGCGGCAAAGATCACCCATGGGTAAGAACGACACGTCCTCGCCCGTGCGACCAATGTCCGAGGTTGGCCTCGTGCGATCACTCGATCGCGCGTTGGCTATTCTCGACGCGCTCGCGGCGCAGCCGCAGGGCGTTGGCCTGAGCGACCTGAGCCGGCATGTGGGCATCGCGAAATCGACGGCGCACCGCCTGCTCTCCACCTTGGAGTATCGCGGCTTCGTTGTGCGCTGTCCGGAGGACGGGCGCTACATCCCAGGGCCGAAAGTCGCCGGAGTCATCGACGTCATGGCCTCCCCACGACTGCGCGCCGTGTTGGAGGACCTGGCGCGACAGTCCGGTGAGAGCGTCAACGTCGGCGTGCTGCACAGAACCGACATCGTGTACGTCGAGCGCGTCGAATCACGCCACGCCCTGCGCTGGGAGCTAACAGTGGGCAGCCGTGTCCCGGCGTATTGTTCTGGTATGGGTAAGGCCATCCTGGCCGACCTGCCGCCCGCGGTGCGCCAGGACGTGCTGCGCGCGGTCCCGCTACGGCGTCTGTCGCACAAGACGATCACCGATCCCGTGGCGCTCGACGCGGAGTTGCGCCGGGTCCAGGCCGCTGGCTACGCCATCGACGATGAGGAGTACATGGACGGTGTACTCTGTATCGCTGCGGCAGTGCGCCGGGGACATAGGGTCATCGGCGCCGTGTCGATCGCGGGGCCGGCCCTGCGCTTCACACGCGAGGTGGCCCTGGCGCACCGTCCGGCCCTGTTCCGGACCGTCCGCGCCGTCGCGGGCCTGGTTGGGATACAACCATCAGCCGAGTACGAGGAATAGGGACTATGTCGACGACAAAAGAGACGCGCAAGGTCACCATCCCGACGCTACGCGCCATGACAGCGCGCGCGGAGCCAATCACCATGGTCGTGGCCTACGACTACCCGAGCGGTCGCATCGCCGACGAAGCGGGTATCGAGGTCGTGCTGGTCGGCGACTCGCTGGCCATGACGATGCTGGGACAACCGGACACGCTCAGCGTGACGATGGATGAGATGCTGATCTTTACGCGGGCGGTCAGCCGTGCCTGTCGGCGGGCTATGGTGATCGGCGATATGCCCTACGGATCATATACGATCAGCGAGGAGGACGCCGTGCGCAACGGGCTGCGCTTCATGAAGGAGGGGCGCGCCGATGCCGTCAAGTTGGAGGGCGGTGAGAGCGTCGCGCCGGTCGTGCGCTGTCTCACGCGGGCGGGCATCCCTGTCATGGGCCATATTGGCCTGACGCCGCAGAGTCTGGCCCTGTTGGGCGGTTTCCGCGTGCAGGGGCGCTCGGCGGCAGGGGTGGAGCAGTTGTTGCGCGACGCGCAAGCGTTGGCCGAGGCCGGCGCCTTTGCCATCGTCGTGGAGGCGGTGCCGGCTGAGGTGGGCGCGGCGCTGACGGATGCCATACACCTTCCCACGTTGGGTATCGGGGCCGGTCCACGTTGCTCTGGCCAGGTGCTGCTCTGGCACGACCTGTTCGGCCTCTACCATGGTCGCAGCCCCAAGTTCGCCCGCCGCTATGGGGAGGCGGGCACCCTCTTTGCCGAGGGACTCACGCATTTTGCCGACGATGTCCGCGCGCGGCGCTTCCCGACGGAGGAGCACACCTACGAGGTGCCCGAGACCGAGCGCGCCGCCATCGCGGGCGTCGTGGAACAATTTATGGACGGAAGGAGCACGACAGCATGAGTGATCTATCAACAGGATATTTCTCCGCCGGTAGCGAGAAGGGAGAACTGGACCCCTCGTTCCCGCCGGTCTTTACCGGCGCCGCCGAGGTCCCTTTCGTCAACCTTGGCGCGGGCATCCGCTTCAAGCCAATCTTCGGGCGCAACATCCTGTTCAACTACGTGTACTTCGAGCCCCACGCTGAGGCGCCGCTGCACCAGCATCCGGAAGAGCAGATCGGGACCATGCTGGAGGGCGAGTATGAGTTCGAGATGAACGGCGAGAAGCGCATGATTCGGCCGGGCGACGTCTACGTCGTCCCACCCAATGTGCCACATGCGGCGCGCACCTACGACAAAGGGTGTGTGGCCGTCGATATCTTCTCACCACCGCGCACCGGCTTCCGCGAGATGCTGGACCAGGCGATGGCGTCCGGGCGTATCGAGCCGAACGATCCGTCGGATCCGGTGACGTCATAAACGGCTGACGCGTCGGGTGATAGGCGTCCGTAGATTTGTAGAGCGCGCGGCGCGTTTTCGCGCGACGTGACGCGTCTGCTAGGAGCGCCACGGCGTTGGTCATACGGCGTAGCGCTCCTAGCAAACGTGAACGTGTCGTCTAACACCCGCCGTGTGATAGGAGGCGCCTATCAGCCGGCGCCCCCAGTAGCTGTGAACGATAAAGGAAAGAAGGGATAACGAACAATGCCGCTGACGCGTTACGTCTCCGAGGAGGAGGCGACCGGCAAGGTCAAGGAGATCTACGAGGAGATCATGGCGTCGCGCGGGCTCGCCCGCGTGCCGAACTTTTGGAAGGCTATCGCCGTCAATCCGGACTATTTGGAGGTGACCTGGAATAATCTGAAGACGGTCATGCGACCCGGCAAACTCGATCGGACGACCAAGGAGGTCATTGCCGTCGCCGTGTCCGCGACCAATAACTGTGACTACTGCCTCTCCAGCCATACAGATGCGCTGCGTTCGTTGGGGCTGGACGACGAGGGCATCCTGGAGGTGATGGCCGTGGTCGATTTTTTTAACGGCAGCAACGCGGTGGCGTCCGGACTGCGCATCCCGTACGAACCGCCGGTATTCGCGAACAAGGAGTAAGGGGACAACCACATGGATCTCGGCCTACAGGGCAAAGTCGCGCTTGTCACCGGCGGTAGCAAGGGATTGGGACGCGCCATCGCCCTGGAGCTGGCCCGCGAGGCCTGTACTGGCTACCCTGCTCATCCGTGCGGCGAAGAAAATGTTTTCGCCGCACGGATGAGCAGGGTAGCCAGCACAGGTCGCCATGATGGCGAGGGACGCCATCGTAAAAATCCTCCTCATGAGTCAACCGCGCCGGTGTGACGCGGCCTAGATATGATACACGTAACGCGCGAGGCGCGATGGAGCAAGAGGGTACGGCGACCGGGGTGCACAGCCCGACGCTCCCCTGGCCGACGCGCTACGTATGATACTCGGCGTCGATACGCCGCATCTTCTCAACCTTGCGCGTGGAGGCACCGCCCGCGAAGTCCGCGGCCAGGAACGCGTCGACCACGCTCTTGGCCAACTCAGGGCCGATGACCCGCGCGCCCAGCGCGAGCACCTGCGCGTCATTGCTCTTGCGTGCGCGCTCGGCCGAGTAGACGTCGTGGGCCTGGGCCGCCCGCACGCCCGGTATCTTGTTGGCCGTCATCGCCATCCCGATGCCAGTCCCACAGACGAGAATGGCGCGCTCCTCCTGTCCGCTCGCCACGGCCTCGGCCACCGCACGCGCCACGTCGGGGTAATCGATGTCACTGGGGGCCGCCGAGGAGACGCCAAAGTCGCGCATCTCCACCCCACGGTCCTGCAAGTACGCCCGGATGATCTCTTTGAGCGGGAAGCCAGCGTCGTCACTCCCAATTGCTACGCGCATACGTGTGTCCTCCTTATCGTGTCATGGGGCGAACCCGCCCGTTGTTATTCCGTTCCCCTTACGTATCGTTCGATCTCGGGCACGTCTGGCTGCGCGAACGAGGGGAGTAGGTGCGCGAGCAAGGGCAGCGGGGGAACGTCCGCGTCCAACAGACGGATGAGCCCCGCGAGCAATGGGACGCGCGCGCGTGAGAGGTGGCCCTGCTCCTCCAGGTTCCGCGCCAGCGTCCACGCGAGTCGCGCGGCGGCCGGCCCTTCAACGGTCTGGCCGCTTCCCTCCATCGCCGCGATCGCGTCCGTGCTCGGCTGGCCCCGCCCGATACGTTCGCCCAGCGCCCTGTTGCGGCCTGACAGCCCCGTGACCTCCAGGTCGCCCACCCCTGGGAAACCGTAGACGGTGTCGATATGACCACCGACCGCCGCCGCGAGCACGCCCATCTCGGCCACCGCCTGACTGAAGAGCGCCGCCTTGAGGTTGTGCCACGGTTGCCCACTCGCCGCGCCAAGACCATCGCAGATGCCCAGCACGATGGCGTAGGCGTTCTTCGTCGCGGCGGCCATCTCCACGCCGGCGATGTCCGCCAACACGATCACCGTGTACGTGTCGGTCGCGAACAGGCGCGCGCAGTGACGGCCCAGTCGCATGTCCGGCGTCGCGAAGACCGCCACCGAGGGACGCCCGTCCCCCACTTCGTTCGCCTTCACGGGCCCGCGATCGCCACGAACGGGTGGCGGCCGGGCGTCACGCGGTCGAGTAGATCGGGGATCAACAACACGCGACCGCCCGAATCGCGCCCGAAGCCCTTCGACGCGATTAGAAAGGGGACGCCGGGCGCGCAATGGCGCACGGCGCGGGCGTAGATGTCCGCGACGCCCGTTGAGGTGATGGCCAGGACGACCAGGTCGGCTCCGTCCAGGGCGGCCGCGAGCATCGCGCTCGGGAAGAGGTCGACGCGGGTGTCGACGACGACACCGGTGCGGGGATGGGGACGGTGTGCCCTGATCTCAACCAGGAGATCGTCGTCAAGCCAGGTACCCCACAGGCGCACGCGATGCCCGTTCCGCGCCAGCGGGGTTGTGAAGGCGCTCCCCATCGCGCCGGCGCCCAGGACGACGACCGTTTTCTGCTGCCCGTTCATCGCCACGTCCACCACTCATATCCGCCGTCAACGCGCGTATCGTTCCTCATCACGCGCCGGGTGTCCAGCCCAACCGGGCAAGGACCCATGTCGGCGATCTCGTAGGGCTGCCCCAACCGGGTCCCCGGCGTGTGTCCCTGTGAGCGGGTCTGTGCTCCCCGTGCTCTCCATCGGTGCATCTATTGCTGTCCTCCACACGATAAACGTCTACACGGCCATGACGCCCACTCGTTTGATACCTCTGGCTTTACGCGTCGACCTCGCCGCTATCGCTAGCGATCTCCCGTGTGCTGATCGTATGCGTGATATCCCGCAAGGCCCCGTAGAGCGGACGATACACGCCGGTGAATAGCGCGTCGTACAGGTTCCTATGGGCGGGAATAGGGTGGATATCCTCAACGTCACGCGACATGGCGTCCGCCGCCACTGGCACATCGACGAAGATATGCGCGCCGGTGGCGGCGAGCATCCCCGCCCCCAGGCTGGTCAACTCGGCGCTCGCCACGCGGATGACGGTGCGCCCGGTCACATCGGCGACGATCTGCCGCCACAGGGGACTGCGCGCACCGCCTCCCGTGACGACGAGGCGGTCGATGGGCTCAGCGGTCACACCCGCGATGCCGTCGAGGGACAAGCGCAGTTCCATGGTCAGGCCTTCCAGGACCGCGCGATAAAAGTGCGCTTTGCCATGGGCGTGCGTCCATCCGACGACCGCGCCACGCGCTAGGCCGTCCCAGTGCGGCGTTCCAGCCGCGTTCCAGTGGGGCAGCAGGACGAGCCCTTCGGCGCCGGGTGGCACCGTGGTCGCCAGCCGCTCCAGTCGTTCCTCCGCGCGCGCTCCGGCCTCGCCCGGTCCCTCGGGTCCGAAATGTTCGACGAACCAGGAGATGAGCGAGGTCCCTGTGCGCAGCAAGGCCTCACAAACATAGGCGCCGGGGACGGCCGCGGTCAGCGTGCGAAAGGCCGGATCGACCTGGTAGCGGGCTGTCTGCACCCCAGCCACAACGGCCGTCCCCAGGTTGCAGTAGGCCCGGCCGGGGGCGAGGGCGCGGGCGCCGAGCCCGGCCGCTTGCCCGTCGCCCGCGCCGGCCACGACGATCGTCCCGGCAGAGAGACCGCAGGCGGCCGCCGCCTCGAATGTGAGCGTTCCCACCGGTGTCCCGGGGGCGACCACCGGAGCGAACGTGGCGGGCGACAGGTCGAGCTGGTCCATGAGGGCGGTGTGCCAGGCGAAACGACGCATGTCAAGGAGACCGAACGGGTCGGCGCTGGCCCAGCTTGTGACGAGTTCGCCGCTGAGCCGCCAGTTGAGATAGCCCTGCACGTCGACGAAGTGCGCCGTACGGTCGAACGTGGCGCGCTCTTCGTCGCGCAGCCACAAGATGCGATAGAGGGCCGGACAGAGTTCCACGGGCTTACCCGTCGCGTCGTGCACGCACTGGTCGCCCAGGTCAGCGGCGACGCGGTCAACCTGGACGCGGCCACGCTCGTCGCACCACAACATGGCTGGCCGGAGTGGGCGCATGCGCCCGTCGAGCACGGCCACCGTTTCGCGCTGGTTGGACACGGCAAGGGCGACGACCGCCCGTGGATCGAGGTCCGCGACGGCCGCGCGGGTCGCGCGACAGCAGGCCGTCCACCAGTCCTGTGGCCGCTGCTCGTAGAGCCCACGACCGGGACGCGCGACGGGCGTCGCGGCGCGTCCCTCGGCGATGGCGTGACCCTCGGTATCCCACACGATGGCCTTGGTGGCGGTCGTGCTGCTGTCGATCCCCATCACATACGTGGCTGTCGTTGTCATGCCGCTGTTCCTCTGTTCCTCGTCGAGCTACACACGTCGTGCCAGATCTCCCGTGCCCCTACGGTTGTCCCTCGCGCACCGTCCAGAACGCCGGGATGGTCCCCTGAACGGGAGGCGCGATCGGGGGGGTCACCCCCCTGTGCGAACGCGCGCCTGGAGCCATGGGCGGCCCGCGTCTGACACATCCCGATAGACCGTGGCAGCGGTCACACCGCAAGGAACCCCCCGTCGACCGGCAACATCGTGCCGGTTATCATGCCGGCTTTGTCGCTGAGGAGATAGGCCACGGCGTGCGCCACATCGATCGGCTGAGCGAAGTGACCGAGGGGGATACGGGCCAACATCGGGCCTCCTTTCGCGGGATCGCCCCAGACGCGCGCGCCCATTGGCGTGAGCACGATGGTCGGATTGATCGCGTTCACCCGGATTCCGTGCGGCCCCAACTCTAACGCCATGACGCGTGTCAACTGGTCGAGGCCCCCTTTCGAGGCACAATAAGAGGCGTGATGGGCTAGCCCTACCATCGACGCCTGCGAGGACACGTTGACAATCGCCCCGCCACCACCACGCGCGATCATCCCCGTCGCGACGACCTGCGACACAACGAGGGCGGCGCGGATATTAACCGCCATCGTCTCATCGAACGCCTCGGTTGTCGTGTCGAGGAACGGCTGGGTGATGGCGATTCCGGCGTTGTTGACCAGGAGATCGATGGCTCCCGCCTGCCCGGCCGCCGCCCGCGCCGCGTGCGCGTCGGCCAGGTTGACGACGATCACCTCGGCGCCAATCTCCCGTTCCAGCGACGCGAGGTCCTCCACCGATCGACTCATGACGACGACCGTCGCCCCGTTACGCGCCAGGAGTACCGCGATCTCGCGCCCGATCCCTTTGCCCGCGCCGGTGACCAGGGCGCGCTTCCCCTCGAAACCTATGTCCACGTTGTCCGTCCCTTCGTCGTCGCAGCCTCGTCACTGGGGCAACGTAATCTGTATCTTGACGGACGCGGGCTGCATGCGCGTAGCCTCGTCGAACGCCTCGATGCTGTGCTCAAAGTCGTAGTGGTCGGTGAGCAGCGGTGTGACGTCGATCCGCCCGCTCCTCATGAGATCGATCGCGCGCGGGTAAACGTGCGCATAGCGGAACACCGTCTCGATCCGCGCCTCCTTCGCTTGGGCGGCCACCACGTCGAACATAATCGGCGCTCCCGGCATGCCGATGTAGACGATGCGACCGCCCGGGCACAAGGGCTCGATCGCTCCGGCGGCTGCCCTCTCATTCCCGCTGGCTTCGAATACGATGTCGGCTCCCCACCCGTCGGTCAACGCGCCGATGACGTCCAGGAGATTGTCGGTCGCGACGTTGACGGGGACGATGGGGCCGAGTGTCGCCGCTAGATCGAGCTTGGGCTGCTGCACGTCGGTTATGACGACGCGGCTGCATCCGCCCGCCAACGCGGCCAGCGCCGTCACCATCCCGATCGGCCCCGCCCCGCTGACGACGGCGAGGTCGCCCGGCGTGATCCGCGCCTTGTGCGCGGCGTGCAGCCCGACCGCTAGCGGCTCGACCATGGCCCCCTCGGCAAAGCTCACGTTATCCGGGAGCTTGAAGGTGAACGCCGCCGGATGCACGACGTAAGGGGTGAGGCAGCCATGCACCGGGGGCGTGGCCCAGAAGCGCACAGCGGGATCGAGGTTGTACAGGCCCAGGCGTGTGGCTTTGCTGTGGGGGTCGGGGATGCCCGGCTCCATGCAGACGCGGTCGCCCTCGCGCAACGTCGTCACCGCCGCCCCGACCTCGACGACCGTCCCCGACGCCTCGTGCCCAAGCACCATGGGCGCGCGCACCACGAATGGCCCGATGGCGCCATGCTGGTAGTAGTGCACGTCGCTGCCGCAGATGCCGACCGTGTGTATCTTGATGCGTACGTCGTGTGGGCCCACGGCATCGGGCAGGGCGATGGTGCGCAACGAGAGCTCGTGCGCCTTCTCTAGAACGAGCGATGTCATCGTGTCTGTCTCTCCTCTACAACGGTACCATCATCTTGTCATATCCTCAAATGGGAGCGTGAGCGTCTTTAGTGTCGTCTGACAGTGGTCTGTTTGCAACGAGCAAAGCCTGTGACCGCGGTCGCAGGGCGCATCATGGGCTCACTGCGGTCAGTTGTTCATTGCACGGCCACATAGGCTCCTTACGTCCGCACGAGTCCCTCATGGCCCTTGACGGGGCCACCCCCCAGGTGAAATGGGGCGTCTGTCAGATCAGGGCAACAGGATGACCTTGAGTGAGTGCTCGCCACGCTCCATGACGCCGAGCGCCTCGGCAAATTGGCTGAGCGGGAACCGGTGCGTCACAATCCCCCGTACGTCAATCTTGCGGCTCGCGATGTAGTCGATCGCGCGCGGGTAGGTGTACGGGCCGAGATGCGAGCCATGGATGGTGAGCTCTTTGCGGTCACCGATGATCGACCAGTCGACCTGTGCCTCGTCGGTGAACACGCTGAATTCGACGAAGGTGCCCAGCTTGCGGATCATCGCCAATCCTTGGTTGACGGCCGGCGGATAGCCCGTCGCCTCGATGTAGACGTCACAGCCGTAGCCATCGGTGAGCGCTTTGACCGCTGCGACCACGTCGCTCTCCGTCGGGTTCATGACGAGGTCGGCGCCCAGGCGCGTGGCCAGAGCGAGGCGCTGCGGGCGCGTATCGAGCACGATGAGTCGCTTGGGGTTGAGCAACCGCGCCGCGCCGATCATCCCCAGCCCCAATGTCCCGGCGCCGGCGATGACGACCGTGTCATCGGGGTGGATCTCCG
>JAABUL010004548.1_pt1 | contig 18372 bp, 13 predicted proteins | sample 5559151 | NCBI WGS metagenome assembly JAABUL01 (sample SAMN10711876, study PRJNA513368) | rock metagenome | isolation source: Antarctica rocks | place: Antarctica: Victoria Land, Pudding Butte sud | reverse complement strand
TGTCAAGTCCACGTGGAAAATCATGCAAAGACTCCCTATAGTGGTCTGGACGCGTCAACCTCCTCGGCAAAAGATCCCATGTAATCGCGCATTAGTATCCTGAATTTCGTCCCTCAACGCCTCCGAGATACAGGAGCCGAAACTCCGATTACTAACCCGCGATTACCGTCCACGTCTGTCAGGCTCGAACCGGACAACCTCCAACCTTGTCTCACGCTCACCGTAATATGCCTCCGAGCCATGGTCCAACGGCTGCAATAGCAGATCCTCTGACCCAGTCTTACCCTCACAATGGGTTCAGCAGAGAAAGCATCTAGATGGGAGCAGAACGACCAAAAAGACGTAAACGCGCAAATCGGAGAGATAATGGTCACTTGCAGATTATACCATCCTTGTACGTCCGATTGAAGTCGCTCGCTGTGGTGCGAATCCCTCCGCAGCAGATCGTGTTGTCAACCCGGGTCTTTCCACCTTGATGTCGGGGAGATGCAGTAAATGGTTCATGGATTAGCATCCGAGGGACGATGTTGGACCCGAGGCCGATAACGTTCAGATTGGTCGATGCCTCGCCGCGGATCGGGACGCCCGTAGTAATCAACCGGCACGTGGGCGTGCATACAAAAACAATACTTATCTGCGGAACAGAGCTGTCGTCAACTTTTCATGCACGCCGCTCGCTAGTGACCTTCGGGAATAACACCTTCTCTTGGGATTCCCTGGAGCGGCCACTGGTTCTGTTGCCCGAATGCACGCTGCAGACGTTGTATCCAAGTCCATCAGCTCACGCTCGTCAGGGGGGACACCGGACGCGAGACACGGGTCATAAGATCACTGTTGCACTGTATGCTATGTCATATTTCCCGAGTGCGACTTTTACGACGTAACATGACGAGTCGATGTTCCCGCATCGTGCACATATAAGATCTACTGTGTTGCTGTCTTCTTCCACTGCATCCTCGAGACAGAATGCAAAGGCAGTGCCCCCGCACCCATTGAGACCATCCTACGAAGTACCACCGTTCGGTGGGACCTACATCAAGGCCAGCATGGATCGCCTAAAATCCACTGAGCAAGATGGGTCGAGCAAACGCTTGATCATCTCTGTAATCAATCAGATAGCCGAAGAAGAACCTGAGGTGGCATGGATTGTAGCCCCAGCGAGCGATGTGTCCCACAACCTCAATTATAGACAATTTGCGAACGCTATCAATGGTGTTTCCTGGTGGCTGGAGCGGGAGATAGGGCGTGGGAACGGCTTTACCTCCCTGATCTTCTTTGGAACCGGTGGTGGCGATGTTCGTTATCCAATACTGCTGCTAGGCGCCGTCAAGGCAGGTTACTATGTGAGCTCCCTGACGTTCTTCATACCCTCAGAGGTTGATCAAATCGTATTTCAGACACTCTTCAACTCTCCGCGCAACAGCATCGACACCAACATCAACCTCTTCAACTTACAAAATTCCAAAATCATGGTCCTCCCTGACCCTCACCCTCCATAGGGTGCTCCCTTGTTAAAAGCCTATCCGATGCAAATACTTCAATTCCCTGATCTTGAGCATCTTTTGAACACCGAGACAACACCCTATCCGTATACCAAAACATTCGAAGAAGCGTACAATGATCCTTTACTATCGCTCCACACGTCAGGAACCACAGGTAAGGACACATGGAGCAAATTTTATCCATATACAGGTTCGATTGATCATTTCTAAGGGTTATCGAAACCAAGGACGTACACGATGGCCACTATTACTCATATGGCGAACGACTACTACAGACCTTCTCCTATCAATGGAATCAAAACGATTTCGAAGTTGTTTCAGCAGGATCTCGTGTTAAGTGCAGTCCCTTTCTTCCACGTAAGTCTCTCTTGACATTTCTGGAAGCGTACTCGGTTCCCGTTAGTGAAAGTTTCTCGAGCATTGGTCATTTTACGCTGCTTTGATGATCTAGACTATCAATGTTTGAAACCAGTCGACCATGTATTGATATTAGGTCTGAAAGGGCAGGGGCTTAAATGCCTTCTTTGATTAGAGGTGGCCTTTGCAGAAGCAAATTCGACTGACTGTATTGAATTAGGCAGCGGGCATAATTTACAATCTTGCGTGTGCTATATTCGGCCGGCAAAAGATCGCTCTGTTTCTCCCTGGACCTCCTTTAAATGCGGAAGCTGCTGTTGCATTGATGGAGTCGATGGGGGCAACAGCTGCTTTCCTGGCGCTATCTACATTGGACGACATCGGAAAGCAATTATATCTTCTGAACGCTCTGAGTGACGTTAATTGTGTGATGGCTAGTGGTGGGGCCATTTCCAAAGCCTCGGGCGACGCCATTATCAATAGGACTAGGTTTCTGAACATCCTAGGCACGACGGAGATTGGGACGCTCGCTCAGGTCGAAGTTGCTCCAGAGGACTGGGCTTACGTCAGACCAAGCCCTCTTGCTGGAGTAGAATTTCGAGATTCTTCCGATGAAGACTACGAGCTGTTGATAGTTCGGGATGAGAAGCTCAAAGAGTATCAGCCAACCTTTGACATCTTCCCATACTTACAAGAATATTCAACCCATGATTTATTTCGCAAACATCCTACTAAACTAGATCATTGGCTCTACACAGGGAGGTCCGATGACGTGATTGTGTTCCTCAACGGCGAAAAGACAAACCCCACCACGATGGAATCCCTGGTGCAAAGTCATCCGGAGGTTCGCGCCGCTTTAGTAGTAGGCCAAGGTCGTTTTGAAGCAGCTCTTCTGGTTGAGACAATCAGCCTTCCCTGCTTGACGACGAAAGAGAAAGCTACTTTGATTGAGACCTTGTGGCCTACCATTCAAGAAGCCAACCACCAAAGTCCCGCTCACGCAAGGATTTCCAAGTCTCATATCCTCTTCACAAGCCCTGGAAAGCCAATATTGCGAACGGCCAAAGGCACTGTGCAACGTAAGATAACTCTACAAGGTTATTCCAAGGAGTTGGATGCTCTTTACGCTGACGCCGATTCGATGAGCGACCTTGAAGTCCCTGTCGTAATTGATACTAACAATATGGAGGACTCTATTCTATGGATGCTGAGAACAACCGGCGGTATCCCCGACCTAGCTACAGAAGACGACTTCTTCTCCAGAGGTATGGATTCGTTGCAGGTCATACAGACAGCTCGCTCTCTCAAAGCTGGACTGGCAAAGGCTGGCGTGGATGCAAAGGCCCTAGCGCCTAGCACCATTTATACGAATCCAACGGTTCTAAAATTAGCAGCTGCAGTCAAGTCGTACATGGAGGAAGGGCCACGAGACGCGGAAGCGCTAGATCAAGCTAGGGTGCAAAAAATGAAACAAATGCTTGAGGAATACTCCGCAGGCTTACCGGACCGACCTTCGCGCGTTAAAGAAGACCTCAGGTATCATGATAGCCGTCAGGGCGTTGTGCTTACAGGCTCAACTGGAGCTCTCGGATCATATCTACTCGACGCTCTGATAGAAAGTGAATCAGTATCAACAATATACTGCCTCAATCGCTCTGCTGACGCGGAGCAGAGGCAGGTCAAGTCGAATGCCTCACGAGGTCTGGTAACGGAGTGGGACAACCACCGGGTCAAGTTTCTAACCAGCGATTATTCCCTCCCCGATCTAGGCTTGGGGCAGGAAATGTATTCGGATATCGCTGCGAACGCAAGCCTCATTCTACACAACGCTTGGCAGGTTGACATCAACATCTCGCTGGATTCCTATGAATCTCACGTCCGTGGGGTACGCCACCTGCTCGATTTGTGCCTGAACTCGGCGCACCAGGCCAAGATCTTCTTCCTTTCGGGTATTGCGAGCGTGATAAACTGGTCAGCGAACCATAGCGGACCCATTCCAGAGGAAGTCTTCTCCGACTACACAGTCGCTCAGCGCATGGGCTATGGCGAATCCAAACACATATCGGAAAGACTCCTCGCCCTCGCTAGCGAGAAGTCGCGAATGCAAGGTAGACTGCCGTGAGCGGAATTGATTATTTAGGTTGTGTTCCGCGCCTCAAGACTTCACGGGGCAATGTGGGATCGGGATATCGCATGTCGCATAGATGGCCGGATATTGACGAGCTTGGGATCTTCTCTGGTTCTGATATCTGCAATGACTTCCATCTAGTCCAAATCTTGGGTTGATATAGATCAGCAATTCCAGTCCACCATGCGTCTCTCAGCTCACTCTGTCTTGTGTCTGCTCCCGATAATCTCGTCCTGCGCCGCCGTCTATATCCCAATATTATCACCCAACACCACGAACATCTCTTCCGAACCTCCAAACAACCTCTCAACGCTCCCCAACCTACCCGACGACAATTTCCGCATCATCGCATCGTGGTACCACTCTGATCTCTCAGAAACAGCATGTACAATGGTCTGCATCACCGCCATGCGCTCACTGGCACTGCTGTACTTCGAGGACGACGACATCCCTCAAAAGGCCTGGACCCATCCACAATTTCCGGGGGTGGAGCTGACTGTGGGCCCGGCTTCACAGAGTGAGAAGCTGACGGTGCGCTTTGCGATGTGGATGATCGCCGCCGTGACGCGGTTCATGATGGCCGAGGATCGCTTCCAGAGCGCGCATTTCACGGGGTTTTATCGCGGGGAGCGCGTTGGGGTGGTGACGTTCTTCGGCGCAGCGTCCGACGCTGGAGGGCAGAACAGCTCTGTTTCTCGGGGACCGCAAGCCTCTGCGATTGTTGCGGGTGGAAATATTCTCAACGGAGTTGGTTTCAGCTTTGACGGTATGAACTCTGGCGCAGCTCGCAATGCGAACGACCAACTGCGAGCGGAGGTGCAGTATCTCGGCACAAGCATCAACCGGAGGGATATGCTCATGATGATAATCTGGCTATTCTTGTGGCTGGCCCCTCACAACCGCGAGCCGCTTGGTGTATGGCGGATGGCGCAGCCGCTACTGACCTGCGAAGTTATAACTCTCTGGAACCGAGTGAAGCAAGATCAATATCTGATGACCGGTGGAGATTTGATTTCCTTCCTTGCCTATCTGCCCGAACAACTACTGCGAGACAATCGATTTGAGGTTATGGATATATTGATTAAGGAGGGCGATGTGATGGTAGCTCGCGGTTCGTTTCGAGTGAAGCCTTTGACTGGACTGTTGGGCTTGCCACCTGCTACGAATGTTACCTTCTTTTAAGCTTGCTTCTTTCTCGATAGATCGCATGAGCTCATTGAGGCTCATATCCATGCAGCTATGCGTCAAGCTCAGATTGGGGCTGAGGTAGTTCATTCTGCTACGCGTTGCTAGATCGAAGGTGTTAGGGGACGGGGCTCCCTTCAGAACAGTAAGACATTTATTGGCACAGCTTTAAGTAGAGGAACCTGACTCTCGGCGCAGCAACGCGTTCCTCGAAACCTCGGGATACACACGAGCGTGCCGTGTACAAGGTGTTAGATGACATGCAAATAAGATGCGGACCTGAACCGTTGTATGAGCTCGAACTGATATGACGGATGTCTTACGAAAAAACGACTTTAAATTCTGTTTGCATCAATTGAAAGCCAAAAAGACGAAAGAGCGTAAAATCCCCCAGTATCTCACTATGCGAACGTGTGTGCTCCTGCAGGGCCTGAAGTAGCATTGGGACATGTCATTCATGGTTCGATAGTGTCCAGCCCCAGACATGCGATATATGGACGTTCCACACTGCGCTTTGTCCTTCCACTCTGACTCGCTGAGAGATCGGTACCGGCCCTTCACCGCTGCCAAAAGTTCCATATAACATGGGAAAATACATTCCCGTAAGTCGAGGAAGACAATCCAGGCATACCGTACGAAGACCCACCTCGCAGCACCGCTAAAGAAAGACTTCCTATACGTCAAGGGTGCTTTGGAGATTCTAGGAACGTGGCAGCGGAGGCGTAGATGGGATCAGCAGTGGAGTCACCGGACTGTTCTTTTGCATGGTTATGGCCGCCCTCGTGTACCCGTCAATGCGTCCGCCAACGGATGGTATCGCCGGAGCACCCGGAAGAGGTACGCAGGCGATATCCCGATACCCCGTTCCAACAACCTTGCCTTCCTGCAAGAAGTCTTTGAGGCCAATTTCGGAGATGCATAGCTTTTCCAACGGAAAATACGTGGTCCAAGGAAAATTTTCGTATTTAAAGTGCAGATCTGAGGCGTCAAAATTTGGCTGAAGGCGGCGTTCCTTGCCTTTGACCGCAGGATTACTCCGCCACACATTCGTTCGCAAATATCTAATGTCCATCAGTGTACATGCAACGATGCCAGATGGTTTTATTGGCGCAACTGGTACAAATCCAGCCTTCTCGAACTCGAAGCAAACTAGAGATCGAAAATGTGCCAAGAACGGTCCATATTCCTTCACGTAGCAGCGTAGCTCTCTCGTCGCGTGTGGGTAATGTACCGTCCGTTGTAGGTCTTGTAGGCCTTGCAAAGCGACAGCAGGAGCTTGTCCTAAAGCCAAAGTTCCTTGATCTCTGATAGTGGTATCTTGAGTAGCGGGGTGCATAGAACGATTCTTGAGAGAAGAGATCGCAACTTGGTCTGCAATCTGGGTCATATTTAGACCTTGCAGTAGCTGGGTTGCTGCATTGACGCGGTCCGGCGTTTTCAAGCTGAGTGCAGTGATAGTGAAATGCACTTGGCTTGGGTTATTCCAAGCTATTTGGGGCAGAGCTGCGGCGATAGGATCCCGTGCAACTTGTTGAATTGACTTTTGTAACAGAGGAGTTGATATCGACGTTGCGAAAGGTATACGTAGGAAATGGGTTAGCCCATGCTTCTTTTTATTCGGTGGGATGCCTTTTGGCAGTCTGATAATCATGATAGAATGAGTGTATGTAGGTCTAGCGACTATAGGTCCACTGTTGTGAAGATGGCGGAGAAGGAAAGCAGCGTTGTGGGGACTTGTAGACAGTTATACAAGAGGCGGGACCTTTAGCAATTTCACAACGCTTGCAAATCCTTGGTTTTATTTTTAGATCCCCACCCTCAACTTTTGTCAAAATCGCCCCAGGTTCATTTTATCAACTTTTGCATCTCTTGATATTTTGATATCAAATTTGAAACCTAGATAGAACCAGCTTTGCACTTGAATTTAATGTAATTTTGTAAAATTCAAGAGAGTTTCAGTTGACTAAGTTATTGTAATGCGTAGTTTTTGCGTTTCTGATCGCATCTTATTTGTAGAAAAGCAGTTGTGTTACGAGCTGACGCAGTACCAGACAAATTGATAAATCCGCTAGATTATGTTCGGTAAGAACTGACCCGGGAATCACGTAACATGGCAGACGGGCCAGACGTGTCAGACAACCGTCTAGCATAACTAGTATAACTGACGTGTCAGACAAGTCAGACATGCCAGACAGCTGTTTAGTATAGCTAGCAGAGCTAGCAAGAAGAATTTTCTTTAGTATATAGATTTTCTAAAATACAACTTTCTTATAAATTGTGTTCAACTTATCTATCAAGTTACTCTCTATTATTAATACAAGCTGCAAACTCTTGTTATTAAGTAATTGCTTGCATTGTCTGAAGATATCTACAGATCTTTTTAACAGTATCAATCTATTCTGATACTCTAGTTGTCTAGATAGCAGTCTAACACTTTAAATATTCTAAAAATATCTGTATCAGATTAACGCGTCTCTATTTCGAGCACTAGTTTATCAGTACTACGCCGACTCTCTGATAATAGAGACAACAAAATCAGAATCAATAAATCTGATATCTATTATAGAAACTGTACCGATCTGAAGAACTGATTTATGCAGATAGATATCTATTTTATTTTCTATTCTGTTTCAGCGAACAAGAAGACAATTTTCGCATCAATATTTCTCAGAAAAAGAACTCAATATTAGTTCAAGTCAAACTTACAAAAATATCTGAAAAACAATAACAAAAATTCTCGTGCAATGTTTACGAACTTCGACAATTTCAAAAGAGAATTTCGAAGAATCTTTGAAATATCCAACAAAAAACAAACTGCAAAAAAAGTAATTCAGTATCTAACTCAACAAATCTCTGCAGCAGACTACGCAGTCAGATTTCAGAAATATATCAATCTAATCGAGTAGAACAATATTGTACTTATAACAATATTTCGACAAAATCTCAAGAACAATCTAAAGAACAAAATTATGCGCAATAGCAGAAGTATCAGCGATATATCCGATCTTATCGAAGTAGCTATCGATCTCGACAACAAACTGTATAAAAAAGCTATAGAAAAAAGATACAATTAATTTCGAGAAAAAGCAGAAATCTTTTTTGAATCAGCAATCGAATATCAGCAGAGAGAATCTCGTTCTAATCAGAAATACAGTAATTCCGATTATTGTAAATCTGCGTCTATAAAACTGAATTTTACTCAGCAATATAAAAAGAAGAATTCTAGAAAAAAGCAAAATAACAAATTTCAGAAAACGTGCTATTTATATAGCAAATCGGGCCATTTTGCAAGAGATTGTCGATTACAGAATTTGATAGACTGTCAACAGATTAATACTATATTAAAAGAGATATTCGATAGTCAGAACAATTTCAGAAAGCAAATTGATACAGAAACAAATATCTCCGAAACTGAATTGAACAACAACTACTATCTGATAGAAAATTCAGATCAGTTACAGAAAGTTCTAGATAGAATATTATCAAACAAAGTATTCGTATCTACGCAGAAAATCAATTAAATACTCAATAAAATTATAAAAACACAACAATCAGAAACGCTATATCTTTATTCAGTAACAGACTCAGACAACAAGTATAACTGAAAAAAAATTTACAAATGTCTAGACAATATTACAAAATATCTCGAGATTTTAGCTAGTTTATCGAAAAAACAACAAATTAATCAAATTGTAGATAAATGCGAGAAAGCGCTAGAAAGCAACGCCATTATAGAAAGAGATATTTTCGATAAAATCGAACAACAACTAAGCAGTGTAAGTCTATCTCGAGAAAAGATAGAGAAAACAAAGAAACACGCGATACTCAGTTGAACAGAATACTATAACAATTTATACTAAATTTATCTAGAAAACAAAAAAAAATTTGAATAGTTTTCTAAAAAACTATCTATCTTTAAACAACAGCAGAAAGAAGCTCAGCGCAAGCAGATGCTTAAAGCAGAAATTACAGTACAAAAACAGAAAAAAGTTCAAATTTCTTGATAAAAAGTATATCAGAGAAATGCAATATATTAGTTTAACAGCAGCAACTAAACTTAACAGTATACGCACGATATTTTATTATATCAGTTAAGATTAATAGTTGTCAATTTATTGCAATAATCGATTCTGGTGCAACAGATAATTTTATAATCAGAACTTTTGTTAAAAGAGAAAAGTATTCTACTTAAAAGAAGTCTGACGTATACAATCTAGTAATTGTAGATAGAAATCTATTGCCCGACAGGAATAAAAAAGTAAATAAAGAAACAAAATTACTACCGATAGCTATTCAGTAACACTACAAGAAACTAATTTTTAATATAGTAAAAATAATTACTTACAATATTGTTCTAGAAATATTTTGATTGAAGCAGCACAATTCAGAAGTCGACTAAAATACAAGAGTATTCAGATTTGCGCAATATAATTACGTAATTTATATTCAATCTATATATCGACAGTATTCGATAGTAGATAAGAGATTGAGTCGAAAATCGATTGCAAATAGCGAGCTTGTATTTTTGCAAAAAAACAATTAAATAGAGTTCGACTCGACAGACACTGGCAGAAATCAGTCGAATTACAAAATTAGAATAAATAAAGAAAATTACAAATTTTCTAAAAATCTTGAACTATCTAATACAGCAAAGAAATTGCTAAAACATATATTACAAATATACAACAGTTGAGAGTATCTGTTTCAAGAAAAAAAAACAACAGAGATTCTCTCTAAATATCAATTGTAAAATTACAAAATCAGACTTGAATCAGACAAGCAGCTTATATTTGAATCTATATATATTCTATCCGAGAAGAAACTCGAAATACTCCGCGGATATCTGACAGAAAACAAAAAAAAAATTTATTAGAAAATTTTAATTACAGACAGAATATTCGATTTTTTTTGTATCAAAAAAGAATAGAATTTTTTGTCTATATATCAATTACCGGAAGCTAAACAATATTACGATTAAGAACCGATATTTACTATTCAATATCAGCAAGTTTCAGAATCAACTATTCGAAACAAAATACTTTATTAAACTGAACTTACAAGAAGCGTACAATCAGATTAGAATAAAGACAGAAAAAGAGTAAAAAACAGCTTTTTGCACACAATATAGATTATACAAATATACAATAATACTATTCGGACTTACGAACGCTCCGGCAATATATTAAAAAATAATTAATAATGTACTACAACAATATCTGAATCGATTTGTTATAGTATATTTGAACGACATTATAATTTACTCGAAAATCTTGAAAAAACATATTAGCTATATTTTCAAAGTATTGGAATATCTGAACATAAGAAACTTATATTTTAAGTCAGAGAAATACAAATTCTATCGAGAGAAAATTGATTTTCTCGAATTTGTTGTTAAACAATATAAAATATATATAGATTTCGAAAAGCTACAGACAGTCAGAGAATAAAAATTATCAACAACTGTTAAAAAAGTACAATTTTTTCTGAATTTTATAAACTATAACAAGAAATTTATCAAAAACTACTCAGCAAACACAATACTACTGACAAATCTTACAAAGAAAAATATATTATAGTTATAGAAACTTGCAGAAGAGAAATTATTTCAGAATCTTAAACTAGAATACTTGAAAAAGTCAGTATTAAAGATATACAATTCGCAATTATTAAACAGAATTGAAATCGACGCATCAGATTTAGTTATCGATATATATTTTAGTCAAAAATATAAAAATATATAGTATTTAGTAATATATCTCTCGAGAAAACTCTTGTCAGCCGAACAGAACTATAATATTTATAATAAAAAACTACTTGCTGTAGTAGTTTTCTTGAAATTATAAAGAATATACACAGAAGAATTGTCAGAACTTACAATTTTTACAGACTACAAAAATTTTGTGTATTTTACTACTATTAAGCAGCTTAACAGAAAACAAATGCAATAATTAGAAAGACTTAAATAGTACAAGTTCAAGATACAGTATATTTCAGAAAAAGATAATAGCAGAGCAGACGCACTCAGCAGAAGAAATAATTATATAAAAACGAAGAAATTGTTTAATTACAGTATACTGAAAATCAATAAAAACAGATTACTATCAGCAAACAAATATAAACTAAATACTACATTACAGATATTTCGAGACAATACAGAAGAGTTTTCAATTAAGAAAGAAAAATTTCAGATATCTATCGACAAGATCGACAAATATATAAAGAAGTACTATAACAAATTACTGCAAGAATATCCGAAAGTAATTAAAACTCTTCAGTTTTTACGTCAATATTGTCAGTTTTTACAGATAAAACAAGCTGTCGAGATATATATTAAACAATATTTTAGCTGTTAGCAGAACAAACATAATACGCACACAAGCTATAGCAAAATTTAATATCAGAAACTATCTGAATCGCTATAAGATAAAATTACAATAAACTTTATTATCAAGTTGCCGAAGTCGACAAATCCAGCAACTGAAGACAGATATAATTCGATACTGATAATAGTTGATAAGTTTATCAAATACTTATATATTATTGTATGCAAAGAAAAGTTTAACGCAGAACAACTGAAATATATTATACTGAACCGACTTATACAATACTATAGTATATTCAAAGAACTAATCAGTAACAGAGACAAGCTCTTTATATCTAACTATTAAAAAATACTTATTTTAATATTAGATATAAAACTCAGAATATCTACTGTCTACTATTCGATTACAGATAGTCAGACAGAACAAACAAATCAGAGTCTGAAACAGTATCTGAGATACTATATTAACAATATTTACAGCAATTGAATATTATTTCTATCTATAATACAACTGGTACTCAATGCAAAGATTTCGGATATTACTAAAATAACTTTATTTTTTGTCAACTATAGCAAGAAATTAAATTTTTTCGAAAAAAAGTATACGTATCTGTCTGCGCAGTCAGTTATCGAAAAAGTAGCAATACTGAAAAAAATATACAACAATATCTCGAAAATGCAAGAAAAGTCGGCCAAATATCAAAATAAGAAACAAAAAACAGTATCTCAGCTGAAAAAAAGAAATAAAGTATATTTTTTTACAAAAAATCTCAAGACAAGAAAGTTAAGCAAGAAATTGAATTATATTAAAGTCGAACTGTTTTTTATCAAAAAGACTAAAAAATCAGTCAATTATAAACTCGACTTATTCAAGAATATCAAAGTATTTTCAGTATTCTATATATTATTATTGAAATCAGCCGACTCTAGTATATCTATACAGAAAATATTCTATTATAAATTACAGAAAAAAAACAGATGCAAAATAGAACAGATTTTGAAACAACAAAATCAGAAATATCTAGTTAAGTAAAAAAAATATTCTATTTTCGAGAATATATAAAAATCTGTTTACTATCTCGATAATTGCGATAAATTTATTCGGAAATTTCAGCAGAATCAAGATTTTGATCGAGTCAACTAAAATTTTTCGCAGCAAGATTGTTCAAATTAAATTATGTATTCAAAAACAATGTCGAGACAATAACTTTCTCAATTATAGCAATTTTCTCGAGACTTTTCAAACAATCGAGCTCTTCTATATCGAAAAAATTTTTATCAAAAATAATTTGTTTTCTGTTTCTAAAAAATTTCTTTTGTTTTTGCAGACACTCTAGTTTTGTCTGCAATACGCGCAGTTGTTCTGCAACTACACAAAGCTGCTTTGTCGAAACAGTCTGCACTATTTCTGTTTTCAACTTTTTTTTCTTCAGCTTCTCTATTGCTCGATCGATAGAAAAGAAATTAACTGTATAAACAGTCGATTCGCACTTTTTATTTGTACAAATACACTTTTCGCAACGTCTCGACAGCAAAAATAGACAATATTTTTTTTGTTTTGCAGTACAGCGGATGCAGACAACTATTGCAATAGAATTTTGTTTGTTGACGCAATCAGATAGAATTTTGAATTTTCTGAACTGACAAAAGAATATTAAATATAGTAATTTTTTGAAACAAAGAAAAAAGAAGAGAGAGATAGTGTTACGAGCTGACGCAGTATCAGACAAATTGATAAATCTGCTAGATTATGTTCGATAAAAACTGATTCGGAAATTATATAATATATCAGACAAATCAGACGTGTCAGACAACTGTTTAGTATAGCTAGTATAACTGATATATTAGACAAATCAGATATGTCAGACAGCCGTCTAGTATAGCTAGCAGAGCTAGCAAGAAGAATCTTTTTTAGTATATAGATTTTCTAAGACACGACTCTTTTATAAATTGTGTTCAACTTATCTATCAAGTTATTCTCTATTATTGATACAAGCTGCAAATTCTTGTTATCAAGTAATTGCTTGCATTGCCTGAAGACGTCTACAGATCTCTCCAACAGTACCAATCTACTCTGATACTCTAGTCGCCTAGATAGCAGTCTAACAAGTTGCTTCAACTTGAACTACTTGAAACTTGCAACAACTACACCAACTTTACTTCTTGATTAAATTTTACAAAACTACATCAAGTTCAAGCGCAAAGCTGGTTCTATCTAGATTTCAATTTTGATGTCAAAATATCAAGAAATGCGAAAGTTGATAAAATGAATCTGAGGCGATTTTGACAAAAGTTGGGGGTGGGGATCTAAAAATAAAACCAAGGATTTGCAAGCGTTGTGAAATTGCTAAAGGCATTCGCGAGTATCAATCCGGTTTAGTCCGACTGTTACCTCTAATCACGGTTTCAAGCGAGTAACGTTCTAGAAGGAGTTCTTCTGCCTGCTATCTGTATGTCGTATTAGCACTGCGCACACGTTTTTCATGCCTTGCGCCGACTGTGTTTCCAAACCCACTTTTTGGTCTCGGTTCCTAGGATGGCCGACACAACGCTGGCGTCGGCTGCACTCCGCCAGAAAGTCTAAAATCAGCTTTAGGGCAGTGTGGGCGGTCTTAGTCTCGCAAGCTCCAACGGGTTAGAGTGGACCTATAACCGCAATCCACTATAGAGCGGGCTCCACGAGCGTTGAGAAGAGAAAGCTCATCCCTACAGCAGTCTTAGCGAGCGCTTGGATCTATGTATATACCATACTTCCCATAGAAAGTACCACAACAGGATTTAAATCCTCTCACACAGACCATCTCTTACGATTGATTGACGACTCGCGGAACTGTGGAAGGCTGCAAGAGAAGGACAAATTCTGAAGTTCGATGAATCTACATCCGCTTCCGACGTTCGGGCATCAAGATCTGGGCCGCTGTTGGACTAACCAGAATTTCTGGTAGTACCTTGTATTCTGCTGGCGGAATCGGAAATCTGGGAGATTGGTTACACAAAAGGAGGGGCTTGCATAGGACTAATGCCGGAAACGCGACACCCCTTACGCCTCAGCAATTAGGGCTTTCAGGTCGACGCCATCAGACGGACACTCTGTAGGCGTTCACGTATACTAAGATGTCAGCCACGATAATCTTAGGAAATAACCCTACATATGCACTTGTATTTCACATGCACCGGTCGACCTCGGATGATGTCTGGTCGTGCGGGTGCTATTACAGGCGCTGGGTAAATCGGGAGCGCGACACTCAAACGTGCTAGGATAAGCCAGGATAGCTTAATAGTGATATCTCTGCAGATAGAAAACCCAGAGAATGTCCCTAGCCCAAGCGAGTCGTGGTTTTTATATAGCAGGATTGTTCAGGACCCACAAGCCCGCGGATAATCGCAAGTAGCTAGATAGTCTCACCGCCGAAGCGGATCTCACTGCCGGGTTTCCGATGCTCAGATCTGACTGTCCTGAAAAGATGAGATTGTGGTTCGGAGGGCTGGCCAGGTACTTGATCCGCGAGATATGGCGGCGGCCTCCTCTCATTCTCACCAATGGGTAAGATGTGGCATCCTTGGCCATTGACTGGAGCTTCACAAATCCAGGCAGAGAAATAGTGGCAGCCTCTCGATAAGCTTGGTTGATAAGAACCCCGTCATCTCGGATTATATGCTTTAAGCCCATCTCGCATATAGTGAACCGCTCCAGCGAAATCTGACTTGCAAAAGTGAAGTGCTTGTATCGACGTTGTATCTCAGTAACATCGATTTCCTTGTCCAGAAATGCTGGCCGACCCAAGCGGGCGAAGACCGGGTCGCTCCCAAGCTTATCGCTTAGACATTTTTTTGGTATCGGCAATGGTGCTGAGTGGAAATCCCTTCGACAGGTCCTGAATGGTTTCTCGAACCTTGCCAAAGGCTGTGTTCAAGAAGGTCATAATTAATGTCTTTACATAGCTTGAGCAGCTGGCCGGTTGGCTCTGTGATAGAAGCAAACAAAGATTGTGTGGCCTTGGTGCGGTAGCGGTCTCAGCCCGGTGATGCTGACCATGGGAGGATCTCTTGGTATCTCTTGGCTTTGATTACCGTGAGAGAAGGTGAAGTGGCGTAAAAGCGCTTTACGGACGAGGTGGACTGCTGCGTCAACAGCAGCTGGAGCGTGAAGACTCAGAGCCCCCACCGGAATGTAAATGCCTTCCAACGATCGAAAGGCTTCTTTTGGAACATTAGCCGCGCATGGGTCGCTCGCCAGGGTTCTCAGCGATGACGCCAGGTGCGGACGCGAGACTCTTGTAGCCAAAGGGCTACTGCTTGCTAGATGCTATGATAAAAGGTACATGATAAAAATGTACAAACATGCTTTTGGGCGATATCGGCTGCAACAAGGACTGCTGCAAAGCCTACACAAACATCTCAAAACCTCAAAACCGGTCGTCGCCAAAGCGCGCCAAAGGCAGCATCGACGACGAAGTAGCAGTCTTGATAAAAGGCTACGTGAGCAAAAAAGGCCACGAGGGCAAAGAAAAGCGACGCAAAAGCGCGAAGCAATGAGAAAGGAAGAGGGAGACGGGTTGATCACATACTAAATAGTATGCGATCGACCCAGCCACACCCCTTGATCTCCGCATCCTTGGCACTAGCCCGCCTGTCTTGCAGGCCTCTTATACAGAGGAAGTGGGTTGCTCATGTGACATACTTGAAGTCTTGTTTAACACGCATTCTAGCTCGAGGACTTCGAGCAGGCTGTGTGGGCGACATGCTGACTAGTCCCTGCCCCCAGCTGGCTTGGAGAAATACGAGTACTTGGCGATACCTTATCTTGGGTATCAAGCCTTCTGGTGAGATATATGTATATACAATAATTACAGCGATATGCCCCTAAGGGCGAGCGACCCCCGCGCGGCTTCTCAAACGGTGGGAGATGTGTTATATATATCCGTACCAGATGATAGTCGCTTTACAATCCGTACCTTCTGAACCTGGTCCAACTTCTCGAACTGCTCAATCTGCGCGTCAATCGCCTTCGCTCGCCTCCACACTGGTCCTAAGGATCTTTCTTTCCACCACACTAGTCTCCTGAACGGCCTCTTTCCTTCATACAGCTTACGTCCGGCTTCGTAGCGCCCTTCTCCCACTCACCAGCCAGCATCCACTGAGAAGGCACATCAACGTCCGTATAATTCTTTCAATTTATGTTTCAACAAGCTGTCATTATACCGCAGAAGCTTGTCTTTGTCATCGACATGCGCCATCGTGACGCTTCACACCTTGCTCTGATCCTTTGACAATCGCCGACCGTGCTTCCGTAGTGATCCTCGAAGGGCTATTGTGCGCCAACGAGCTCCAAGCCGAACCATTAGCTTTTTTCTTCGTCGTAGCCTATGTTGTACGCCCCGATGGCGACCATGTCGAGAAAGACCCAGATGCTGCACAAGGATCTAGCTGACGATGTGGGAGTCGTAGTGAACTGGCTATGACTGGAGACTACGCTCTTGGGTATCGTAAGGCTGTCTCGAATTCGACCCAGAGTACAGCAACCTATCTCCTCCTACCAGCTTTCGACATTTCACCCAACGATCGAAACCCAACCTGGAGCTCCAACTCTCTATTCCGCTGCATCGCCAGGAAAGTCAGACTCCACAGCTGCACCGCATTGCTCTCCGTCTGCACGCTGCTCCCATCCGGCGTCGGCAAGCAGCCCAATGGCGTATAGACAAAGCCTTCCTCTCCGCCCTCGCCCCCCTTTCCCCACCGCCAACTCCACACTTCACTACTCAGATACTTCTTATTCCCCTCGATGGTATCCCACAGCTTCGTATACGCCTGCTTCATCTTCTTCGTCACCCTACGATACGACTCCGGATCCGCGCATCCTGTCGAGAGAGGATCGATGCCCTTCTCCTCTGCGGTCATGGCGGCGCTGACTTGGGCTTCAAGCCCACGGGCCAGCATGGCGAGGGAGTTCCAGGCCCAGACGACGGTGCCGTGGTAGGCTCCGCATGTGAAGATGCGGGCATGCGTCGGGTCGATGCCAAAGGCGGGGTTGGCGATAAGAATGCGGACGGGGGTGAAGAGGCCGGCGGGGAAAGTTCGGAGAATGGAGGTGGTGAGACATTCGAGGGTGAGAAGATGTTGGGCGAGGGATGTGGGGTTGGGAGAATGGATTAGGTGGGAGAGAAGGAAAAGGCGGAAGCCTGAAGAAAGGGAGACGGGTGTTAGTAAGTCTGATTTGTTGATTGATCGGAAGGAAATGCTTACAAGCGTCTGTAATTATAATAACGACAGAAGTGCCATCGCTCTTGAGCGCAATTGCCTGCTAGCACATGTCTTCACCAATTTGTTCCGCTCCAGACGGGCCCGGATGTTCTATGTCCTCTTTGTACTTCTCAACTCGCCGTTGCGCCTCGTCTCTCGCAATATGTTGCTGTTAGCGGTCAGTATCTGCTGGATTGTTATCGATCAATAGATCTGCGCAGCTTTACATTGAAGAACTCCAGGCTCGATGTTTCCCACACTTCTGCAAGCTCATCAGCGATCTCGCACCCTTACAAACCGTCGAGTGCGCCGGCACGGGCGAGATCGGCGATTGCACGCAGCGCTGCAGGCATCAATGCTGTATTGACATCGTATGGATAACGCCCCCCTCCAAGGCCGTCATCACTGTCGCGCCACTGACCGACTGGGCAGCCATCCTCCAGAGCTATGAGATTCCTGTAATCGGTGTTCCCACCGGCCTCCGCAAAAGGTTTGGCCATCCCCAGTATTCTTCTGCATGTGCGGCCCGCGAGCTCGCCATAACTTTTGCCCTTATTTGCCGGAATGAGCGTTGCTCGAATGCTGATAGATCAGTCAATGTAGGCAATAGTTCACAGGGGCTGATATCAGTACTTTAA
>JAABUL010004547.1_pt1 | contig 18383 bp, 20 predicted proteins | sample 5559151 | NCBI WGS metagenome assembly JAABUL01 (sample SAMN10711876, study PRJNA513368) | rock metagenome | isolation source: Antarctica rocks | place: Antarctica: Victoria Land, Pudding Butte sud | reverse complement strand
TCCTCCATCAAAAACCTTCCCAGTATCCTCTCCGCCCTCGTCAACATATCTCTCCTTCCCCCCTTCCCCTCTGCTCCCGGCACAACATAAGGACTCAATGAGCGCGGCAGTATAGCGTCTAAGAGTAGGTAGTATGGGAGCCAATGCAGACTCAGGTGTATATTCTGTGTCTTTGGAGGATTTGGTTGCGTGGATAACCAGTGTTCGAATTCACCGTGCATATCGTTTTCGATATCGGAGAGCAGGGTCCAGCATGTGTGGTGTAGGCGTTGGTAGTTGAAGAGGATTTTTGGTGCTTCTGAGGATAGGCGGTTAGAGAGGATGCGGAGGAGGTGGAGGGGGTGGAGGGTGTGGGTGGCGTTCCATTGGGTCGTTACAGAATCGTCGTCATTTTCCTTTCCGTGGGCGGCTTGGGATAGGATGGTTTCGATGTCGGCGATTGTGACGGTGGCGGCTGAGGTTTCTGAGGGACAGAGCAGGCCTTCGAATGCACCTATGATTTTGGATTTCTGGATTTCACCGGGGTGGTCTTGGTGGCGGAAGGAGGGGGTGATCAGGTGCCGCTTGTTGAGGGGGACGCTAGCTATAGATTTCTCCATTGCCATTTGGAGGCATGCTAGATGTGCTTGAAGGCTTCCACGCGGTTTGTGGTCGATGAGGAATTCGTGGCCGTGAAGGGCGAGAAAACCTTCCATGTCCTGCCATGGGGTGGAGAGTCGCTCTTCGCATTTTAAGACGTTGTAGAGGTGAGCCATCGCGAGGACTTGTCTGTGCGCGTTGACGTTTTCGATACCGCCGCGTTGCATGTTTAGGAGGATACCCAATTGGAGAACGCCGCTTGCGAGAGGGTTATGGGAAAAGAATGCGAATGGGGTTAGATTCGGCTCTATTCGATCCTCGTGTTCTTGTAGCTCCATGAACTTGTCGGTTGTGGCCCATCTGTTAACGAGGTGGACGTTGGAGAAGAGCTTCTTGATACGCTTCTTTGAGAGCTCGCCCCCGTTGATAGCGCGTGAGAAGACTTGGTGATCGGTCATGTTGGCCGAGAAGACATTTGCTGTAGCTGTAAGCTGATGGAAGCCTCGGGGAACAGCTGGGCCTATATTCTGTCAGTCGCTGTGTACGATAACGATCTTGAGGCAACATACCTAAGACATCTAGGCTGTCGAGGACTAACTGCAATCCAAACAGAACCCACAGGCTGATCGTGTCACCAGCAAAGATACCCTTGAGCCCATGGACTAGCTCGTCTTGTGTTGGCAAGGTTTCTTTGTGCACCTCGAGTAGGAGTGCTCCTAAAAGAAGTTCGCTAAGCTGGCTACTGTCACCTTGCTTGCTTTCATTCCTGTCATTCTCTTGACTCAATAGGTGTGGAGAAATCGGTCTGCTTCTCTGGACTCCACGACCTTGATGGTGTTGGTGGATTGCTCGGAACTCACGCAGCTCTTGAAACAGAGGAAAGAATGTCACGTCCAACAAGGAATTGGAGGTGGTCCCAGGCTTTTCCTCGACTTGTGCCACAGAAGGCAACATCCAGGCCACAACATCCTCCCAAGTACTGAAGCCAGAAAATGCATTCAAGAAGTCTGACTCGATACGACGAGCAAAGCCAATTGCGATGTTCGTAATTGTCGCAACGATGGTCAGATGGATCTTGACTTCTTGATACTCTTTCCACTTCTGCAGCACAAATTGTCTTAGCGGGCCGAGATTCTCTTCAAGCATCAGGAAGATTGCCATGTACGGATCCTCTTCTGTTGCCGTAGGCTCTTCCGACTTGGGTTGCTGCCTCTGTGCTGAGGGAGCTTCTAGCAATGTGGACGGCGTAGCCGTGGCAGCAAGTTTATCAACCTCAGAAGAATCAGGACTAGGTCTGGCAGTCGTATTTTCTGATCCAAGAGTGTTGATAACATCTGAATGTGTGTTGACTGGCCTTTCCACTGCACGGGAGGTCTCAAGAGGTATCCTGGCCGAAGTCCTGTGAGCTTCAAGGACATATCTAACATCCTCCAAGACGCTGGTGAAATGCTCATGGCTCAGATTGGAGGCATGCAAGGAGGGATGGACCACGGTCTGCTGCTTATACCAAGCAGTGCAACTTTGCCGCAACAAGATCGTCTTGCGGAGTGCGTCCATTATCTTCGTGGGGACCTTTAATGGAGACCCTGTCCGTGTGACAAGCTGCTGTGCCAGTGGAATTAGTCGTGAGACTATCATGGGGTCCGGCTCGTCTGGTCCTGCATTCTCAAGCATCCAGTCTATGACAATACCATTCCTTTGCTTGTATCGCTGATTAGTATCGTGAATGTAATCTGGGAGTGTTAGCGACATGTTTGCAGCTTGTGAGATGATGGTAGTAATTCAATTTTGGCTTGGTGGATGGTCGAGTCTTACTTTATATTTATATATAGTCCTACCCCTGGTGTTGGCATCTCCAAGCTGTTGAACACCCGTGGTTCAAATCTGGTGAAATAAACCCGCTCGGCCACTCTGGAACCAGGCCATCCATTACGCCCGTTGTAGGATTCATCTCCGAGAGTTCGTGTAATGTAATTGGAGGAGCTCCATCGGTACTAAAGGACGCCCGATGTTCAATAATGTTGCCCAATGACAGAGGAGAGTGCATGATTAGACTTTGTACAACGGGGAAGGTGCTGCACAGGGTGAACACCGTGTACACTGTCTGGACGCCATGTGCCCAGCTAGGCAAAGGGCCGGGATGCCATCTCAGCCGGGCACAGTGATTAAGCCGGAGGATAAACACAGACATAGGCTGGGGGGCCACCATCTTTATAGACCACGGAAAGAGAATGCAAGCGTCAAACGTGAATGAAAACATGCGTGAAAATGAATGAGAACGTAAATGACAAAGAGGGAGTGATCAGATTGGGACTTCATTAAGAAACATACAAGCAAACTGCAAACTGCAAACCCTGAGAGCCCGTGCCATTCATGCGGATCAAATGAGGCGAAGTAGATGGTTGGCTAGTCCATAGATCACACGAAGCGCATACATCATTTGAGCTGGTTGTTTGCTTACAAACGCACACCTGCTCCTTCGATGACTGGTATGCCACTGAAATGGTCAGAAACGGAACGGTAGTGAATTGATCAAACGGCCCTGCAGAGGATCGTGGAGGTCATAGTATACGGGCTTTCGTAGAAGGCTCGCTTGCTGATTTGGATGATGTGGATTGACATAGTCATAGTGCTGCGATAGCTAATCAGCTGCAGCGACCCTATGCAGCACGCATTTTGTGGGTATAACAAGGTATCACGACGAGAAACCAACAAGGAAGGGGGCTGGGCTTCATCAGGGCCCCGTGAAGGTAGCGTTGATTGTGGCTGGAGACCACAAGGTTCGTCGTGGTAGGCGGGACGACGTCGGCTGAGTCTATTGAAATCTGAAGAATCAGCAGAGAACACAGAGTGACTGCTCGAGGCGGTAGTGGGATGTACCTTGCAAACTCACTGCTTTACCTACACCTGCTTCGGTATAAGAACGGAGTATCGTCACAGGTAATCTCACATTGCTCCAAAACGACCTCGCGATGCAGTCGACGGAGGAAACACAGTCATGTGATTTACCAAACAGGACAATAGCACATCATTCAGCCATCCTACCCATAGGTTTCGCCCTCACCGGCCCCTCGATGACTGGGTCATCAGGCCACTGCCTCTCAATCATATCCATTTCACCAGCAAGGAGATGATCCACATTCAGTCTCGCACTACGCACGATGTTGAAGGTGAACCCTTTCTGCCTTGTCTCCTGCGGGCTGTAGTCTCCAATATCACTATCTCTGCTCAACCTCCCTGCAGCCTTATGGGTGTCTATGATCTGCGGGAAGACAGCGATGCACCTGACATCCGGATTATCCTGGCACCAATCGCCAATACCGATATCGATGGGCTTGAATTCCGTCATCATAGATTGATCTCGAAGCAGCTTACGCGCGCCATGGTAGGAGAGAGCGTAAGCATACAAGCACAGTGCTCGCTTTGCGCGAAATATGATACGAGTGTTATTGTCGTAGCCTTCGGCAGCCATGTCTGGGAAGGTTGCGACGTTGAAGCGGCGAAAAAGTGGAGCGACTGTGGCGTCGTTTTCAATCACAAACCTTCTTTGGTCCTCTGGCATGATGTCGGTGCCGCAGTGACCGAGCCAGATGAGATCCCAGTCGTCACCGTAAGGGGAATGCGGTTTGGAGCCTGCTTCCGCGCCTGTCACAAATTGACTACCCTGCGCGAAGAGTTGGAGTTGGTCTTTGAGGGCGATGTCCCAATCGGCGTCATCTTCGATTACCAAGGCTGAAGTGAGTTTGTTCTTGACTATGCTATGAAGAATCTTAGATGCCGATTCGATAGTTCGTTATCATTTGCACTTACGTCTGTGCAAAGTCCAAGTGGGCGCGCCAACACCCGACTATGTTGTCTCGTTGACTTTGGTCCTACACAGATACTTAGCGTTGTCCATGAAAGAATATGATACTGTCGACGGACCGTTGGCAAACCTAGCAGCGCCGGCAATGCTTTATTCTGGACCTCGGCCCCCTTTACACCCTCGACGACTTCCGCTGTGAAGCCAGTAACGGATGAAGCGACGGCGAAATTGTCAAGCTTGTCTGTTCTTTCGGGAAGATTGATTACGAAAGCTTTCTCGAACTACAGAGCATGTTGTATCAGCTTTCGCTGTTTTGGAAACAAGAAGGTCAGCATACCCCGAGCGTCGAATTTCGAACATCCTTTAGGGTTTGGGGATCAACGTTATAGCTGAGGGCTGAATTTCTATGCTGTTTCTGCCAAAGTGTTGCCGCAAAGTAGAAGGAACGATCGTGCGGGTAGATATACCACAAGGAAGGGAGGGGCATAAGACATAGCAGAACAAGGCCAGTCAGAAGAGCGAGTCGGGGGAATCTCAACGCATTGTACACTGAACGGGCAATCATCTCGATGCTGCTCGGAATGCAAAAAGTACCACAGCTTTAATAGAACCACAAGCGATGGGAGTACATTAAAGAGCTGGACAGGTACAAGAGACCGCGGATAGTAACATTGCACGGTACGGAACGATGACCAGAAAGAGAGAGAGCACGATGAGGAATAGATCGGTCAACTGGGACCCCAAATACGTTGGCGGACGTAATTGCTTACCTCACATGGCTATCAAGGAGTTGAGGGAGGATTTGACAGGAATGTGACCAATCGCGGACACTGCGGACAAATCCGCTGCGGGATCTCACTTGAAGTCTCGAGGTATGGTGAATCGACATTGATATCTTTCCAGAACCCAACGGGTAGTGACATCTCCTGATATATCAGAATCTCCGAAGTTTCAAAAGGAGCAGTGGATCAGTTCGGGGATGTCCAGATGCCCAGGCCACGCCACGCCCACTGCAGCTAGCCGGCTTGGCGAGAGCTAGCGTGTTCAGGACTTTTGGATACGCTAAAGCCTACAGGATCGTCGGTGCAGCTTCAGGCCATGTCCACCCCACGTCAGTAGTCATTCGTTGCGCTATCTTCAGCTGCATGCAAAGGATGGCAATGAAGAGGTATTCATCTGGCGCCCTGCTCGTTGGCTCCAGAACGTCATGGTGTACTGATAAGGAACCATGGACATCCCAGCGAAGCAAAGGGCCGCTGTTAAGGGCGACACCCACGAGCGTGAAGTGAAAACGGTCCACAACCGGATCTGGCCAGAAGCTCTGCAAGACCAATCACAGTGGCCTCTGCGGCACAGATAAGTCTTACCTATATGACGAGTATGCGTCGATGGGTGTCAAACTGCAAGAGACGGCATAAGGCATTCCAGGCCACGAAGGCGCTGGGATCGTGGCGACAGTGGGCCCAGGAGTAGATGATGCGTGGAAGGAGGGCGACTGATTCGGCATCAAGTGGGTGCGCAGGATCTGCGGCAAGTGTGAGCTCTGCACCTATTGCGCCGACGAACTGCATTGTCCAAACCAACTCAACAGTGGCTTCACCGTTCCTGGTAAGAGGTGCAGCCTTCTCTTTCAGCATCTTACTAACCGCAAGAAGGAACCTTCCAAGGATACTGCCTCACTGACGCTGCGTATGCCACTCAAATCCCGGAAGGTGTCAAAGATGAAGAAGCGGGACCCATAACGTGCGGAGGAGTCACGTCCTACGTGGCGTGCAAACGGTTGCGAGTCAAGCCCGGTCAATGGATTGTGTTACCTGGCGCGGGCGGCGGAGTGGGACATCTAGCGATCCAGTGCGCCAAAGCGATGGGCATGCGAGTAACTACAGTGGACGGTGGTGAGAAGAAAAAGCTTTGCATGTCTCTCGGCGCTGAGCATTTCATCGACTACACCACCGTTGTCGGCCTGCCGGCTGAGGTGCTTCGTGTCACCCTGTATGGAGCCCATGGCGTGATTGTATCCGCTGCGACCAAGGAGGGATATGCGACGGCGCCTGGGCTCCTGCGTCCTGGTGGAACCATGGTTTGCGTTGGCATCCCCAAGGATCCGACGATTATGGCTGGCCGTCCTCCAGTATTGCTCATAGCAAAGCGTCTGAATGTTGTGGGTAGTTTCATTGGGACGTTGAAGGATGTCGATGAGGCTCTGGACTTCGCAGCTCGCGGTTTGGTGCGTCCGGTGTTGACCCATGGGTCATTGCACGACCTGAACGACCTTTGTGCAAAGATGCATGATGGCAATCTTGCAGGCAGGGCAGTGATCAAGATATCTGCGTAGTAATAGTCAGTCCTTGGGGCAAAATTCAACTGGTCTAAGGCATGGACAGGACGAACACATGAATTATGGTGAAACAACTGTAGAAGTCCACCATCATGAGAACCAGCCCATTTAATGGGGACTTTGGCCGAAAGTGCTTTCTCTTGGCTTTGTAGCATACACCATCTGTGGTCCGTAATGTCTCGATGTTGCATCCGCCTTTCGCAGAGGTCCCTCGGGTGGTCGAGAAGTGAGAAAATGCCGGTGACCGTGGCAGCAGGAACTGACGCCCAGTCGGGATCGCCCTCACAATCTCAAACCACAACGACTCAAGAATCTACTGCTGATAGCAACAACTCCTCCGCAATCGATCCCGGTGTTCCTTCTCCGATGACTTATCAGAGCTTCCCCTCGCCGTCATGGACGTCTACAGCGCTCTTCCCGACCCAAAAACACTACATCCTAACTACTCGGAGGATACCCTAAGTCTTCACCAAAGGCTGAAAGCTGGCTGACCCAAACCAATGGCTCAGTCTCAGCACTTAACTAAACGAATTCTACACCAACGGCTAGCCTGAAGGATTGCAGGATGCATATGAAATCCTACACAGGATCCAGCACTCCGCCTACATCCGAACAAGCCAACCCTCGACCATCTCCACTGCGAGAGCAGGACACACATCCATTCCACGCCCCAACCAGCATCCCTCACCCCGAGCTCTACCAACCCCAATGACCCTCCCAACCCTCGTCCTCGTCCCCGGCTTCTGGAAAGGCCCAACCGTCTACAACCTCATCGCCTCCACACTCTCCTCAGCCCACTCCTACCCAACAGCCACCATCCCCCTCGCCAGCACCGGCACCGCACCCCCCCATGCCAAAACCTTCACCGACGACGTCGCCGCCGTCCGCACGCCGCTACAAGAGCTAGTCGCCTCGGGCAAAGAGATTATACTAGTGATGCACTCAGCAGGCGCCTTCATCGGCTCGCAAGCCATCGAGGGCCTAGGCGCCGAGGCAAGAAAAGCAAAGGGAGAAGAGGGTGGAGTGCGGAAATTGGTTTATCTGACAGGCGCCCTCTTCCCCGAGGGCGCCGAACATCCCGACCAGCCCTTTTTCGAAGTCAAGGTATACATACATACAAACATATCCACCCCATATCTAGCCTTTACATGAAAGCTAATTCCACCCATCCCAGGGCCCCCACATGCACCCCCGCTCCCCGCTCAAAACCCTCTTCAACGATATCCCCGCCCCCCTCGCCTCCCCCCACCTCTCCAACCTCTCCTTCCAGCCCGCGACAGGCTGGGACGACGAGCGCATCATTTATTGCGGGTGGAGGCATGTACCGAGTGTCTATCTCGTGTGCGAGGCGGATGCGCTGTTGCCGCCTGCGGTACAGCGGCAGATGGCGCAGGTGGTTGGGGCGGAGGTGGAGACGTGTTCGGCGGGGCATATGGTTGTTTTGAGTCAGGGGGAGAAGGTGGTGGAGGTTGTGGGGAGGGGGGGGTGTAGGTTGAGGTTGTCGCTGGGCGGGGGGTGCGGTGAGGAGGGTGTATGTGGTATTTAGTATGTAGGCATGCCTGTTGAGTGCTCGGCGGACAGTGGGACGGGTCCTCATGTCATCGAGTCATTTAATCAAATGGATGATAAGTCCAAGGAAGGTTCTGGGAGACATGGCAATGATGCATACGTTCCTATTCCAGCGGTTGCAAGCTGGCAGGGTCATTGAGTTGCGAGGCCCGTTGGAATTCATCGAGACATAGTACAGAAATCTAGGCCGGTACACGCTACCCATGTTCTCCAACATGCACCATCAAACCATGACCGGGGGCTGGACGGCATTGATTCCCCTGGGCTGGCCAACTCTCTGAGAAATGCTATGGGTAAGAAATCTCTAATCCGCAAACCCACGCCGTGTTTCTGCCATAATCTACAGCAGTAACTTTTCATGAAAGCGCGACCCTTTGCAATCGCTCATTATAGCTGCTTTATCTACCATTGGCCCCGAGTCATTACCTATTGCCACGCTATGTCGCCAAGGAACCCTGCCATGCATACCATCCGTAACACGTCTTCAGGTCCCGCTTTTGCAATATCCAAGATCCCAGCCGTGTTATTCCTTCCCTAATCTGTGACTCGCAGACGTAGCTCTTTCCATCACAGGTCTTCTCCCTTTTCAGGCCTGGTAGCGTTATCCTCACATGACATACAAAAGATTCGTATCTACCCATTATGATCAGCTCTTTGGCCACTTGGTTCAGGCGGAGGCGTGTCATTGACAGCATGGTCGGAATCTTGCTTACTCAACGGATGGCTGCAGCTCAGCTGCGGTTTCTGGGTGTATTTGGACTCCAGTTCGTCTCGGATGCTGTTCAGCAGCGAGACGTAGCTTTGCTGTGGGTTCTTCTTCAGGGCGGATATGAAGGCCCATGACATGGCGCCCGTGGCTTGACCGGCGATTTGCGCGTCTTGTCTGGGGTGCGTATTGCGTTAGCAGTTTTCAAAGGTGGCTAATAGGAGCGGAGAAAAGAGGAGGAGAGGTCGCTTACGATGTCTGATCGTCCTTGCTGCCGGACCACATGATCACATCTGCAGGCGAAGTCTTGGTGACCAAGTTCTTTTGGCGCACGTCGTCCCCTGTCGTTGCCTTCTTGAAGAATCCCATAGCCGTCGAAGCAATGCCACCCATATCTCCCCTAGCATACGCTGATACAATACCCAGCAGCCCTTGGCCAGCCTCTTTTGCGAGATTGGGCTCCTTGAGCACACCGGAGGTAGAGTAGATGTAGGGTAAGTCGAGGGCGGAGCCGGAATGGCAGGAGTCGAAAATGGCGGTTAGACGCACTCCGGGCATTAAAGTCTGCACCATTATGCGGTGCATTTCGTCATCAACTATGTGACCTACTGGGCGAAAGTCGACGGGATATATCACCTCGTCATAGCCGTCATCTTCGTCGCCGTCCAGGTCCGGGGTTTGTCCACCATGGCCTATGAAGAATTAGTGCTCCTCGCTTCCGAACCGTAGGGCCCACTTGCCTGAGTAGTGGAAGAAGAGGGAGTCATTTGGCTTGGCGTCTTTGACAAGCCAGTGCATTGCTCGAAGGATGTTCTGTTTTGTAGGTTGGCTCATGGGGTTCTGTTGGTCGTCTGTTAAGATGACCATGTCTTCTCGCGCGTAACCAAAGTTACCATTGAGGTACGTCGACATGTTTTTGACATCGTTGATGCACCCTCTCAGCTGGCCCTTTTGGCCGAAGTAGTTGATGCCGATTAAGAGTGCTTTCCTTCGACCAGTACAGTTTGAGTATTGAAAATTGTACCCTTGAGGTGCGCCGACGCCGAATCCTTGCTGCCCTTGAGGTGGAGGTGGTGGGGCGTTGTGATTTCCTTGCACGTAGGCATTCGTCTGCACCGATGGAAGGCCTGCGCTTCCTGAGTGTATGTAATATAGTGGAGGGTGTCACACCTACCTGGTCTTCCGCCGTACGATGGTCCTCCTGGTGGAGGTGGCCCATACCCATAGCCTGCTGTTGGTGGACCCTTTGCTGAGGTTCAGCGTATCACTAACAATAACTTCAGACCGTGCATACCTGCTGATATCCTTGACTTGCCGGCCGTGGAGGCTGTTGAGGTGGGCCATAGGGACCCCCATATCCTGGCTGCGGTGACGGTCCTCCTTGCGGTGGGTAGCCCTGAGGCGGGTAACCTTGTGGTCTGTCTCTCCGTCAGCCCATCACTCTTGCATAAGCCATACTCCTGCCGTACGGATATCCTTGGGGTGGGCCATAGTTCCCTGGCGGTGGAGGGCCATAATTTTGTTGTGGTGGGGGAGCGCCGTAATACGGTTGTTGTGGTGGATAGCCATGCTGTTGCCCCTGGCCGGGAAAGAACGACATTTTGTTGTTCAATCAGAGCAAGAGGAATTGGTGGAGTGTAGGTGGTAAAGCCTTGCGCCCTGAGGAATTGAAGATCTTGGCGGGGTACAATTGTACGGACGAATGTCGCGCGTGGAGTGGAGTTGAGTTGATGGAGGGTTGCTGAGTTGGAAGTGGTCGCCTCTGTACTCCTCAAACAGGCTGAACGGCTGGTAACAGTAACGAGGCTCAGCTCGACGATTGAAGTATAATGAGACCACTTGATCTCGCTGGTCAATGGTATGAGGACTTACCTAATTATGGATGGCTTGGATGGGCCATAATAGATACGGAGAGGACGGCCTTCTCCACGCTAATCTCCGCTTCCCCTTTCCTGCCCATCACCAAGTTCACCCAGACAGCTCAATAGTCTTGGATGTAGTGGGATAGGGAGCTGAGAGCTGACCAAGAACCCTTGTCGTTGGGACGTCCCAGATCGTGTGCTTACGTGAGGTCGGGTGAAGCTGACGCTGGGCTGCATGACATGTCTTAATCATCAAGGCGAACTGCGAAGCTATGTACAAATCCACATTCGTATATATTGATTCCTTTCTCTTTTTTTCAATCTGAGACGTAATTGTCTCTTCCGTGCCGCAAGATGTCCGAAGCACAACCGCCCATCCCAACCATTGACTTCTCCCAATGGGATGAAGGCACCAGCAAACAGCGGAAAGTAATTGCGGATCAACTGATCGAAGCATGTCGCAACGTTGGCTTCTGCTACATCACCAACCACAACGTTCGTCCCGAATACCTAGCGCAAGCATTCGCGTGGTCAAAGCGGCTCTTTGACCTGGGACAAGACGAGAAGATGCTCGCTCCTCATCCACCTGGTTTCTCGGTCCATCGAGGCTACTCATGGCCTGGTCTGGAAAAAGTCTCCAACGCCATGGGAGATGAAGAGGATGTCGAGAACCTCAAGAAGGAGTTGAGACAAGTTTCAGATGTCAAGGTAGAGACCTCACTGCGGACGCTCAACCTGTGCTCAAGTGCGATAGGAAAGCTACGAGATCGGTAGCGAGCAGAATACCGACCAGCCTAATCAATGGCTTCCCGAGCACGTCTCGCCTGGCTTTCGTAGCTTCATGACGGAATTTTACTGGGACTGTCATTGGATTGCTCGAAGATTGTTGAGCGCTTTGGCACTTGGCATTGGCTTAGACAACGAGGAATTCTTCGCCCCCTCGCATCCGGGTCATAACAATCAGCTGCGACTGCTTCATTATCCACCGGTCCCTGCTGCCAATATCGAGGATCAGTCTTCTATCAGGATGTCTGCTCATAGCGATTGGCCTTCAATCACTATGCTCTTTCAGGACGACTGCGGCGGCCTATAGGTTAGCTGATGATCAGCCCGCGCTTCTTAGCTAATAATGTCCAGATCGAGAACCCTCATAAAACGGGAGAGTTCATGGATGTGCCGCCGTTGCAAGATGCCATTGTTATGAACGTGGGTGATCTGATGATGCGATGGACCAATGGTAGGTCCTACTGCAGTTGTTGTATTCGCCTGCCTGTAGATTTGCTGTACTGAATGGTCGCTCAATAGATACGCTGAAGTCGACGATCCATCGAGTCACCTTACCACCACGGCAAGACCGGTATACTGGAGACGAGCGCCTGACCAGAGCTCGCTACTCGATTCCTTACTTTGTTTCTCCCAAGGGAGAATCGATTGTCGAATGTTTGCCGTCTTGTATCGACAAAGACCGCCCAGCTAAATACGGACCCATCAAATGGAACGACTACATGTTGATGCGTGCGAGCATGCAGTATGAGAGTAATGGTGATTGAAAGCCCGGGGCACGGAGGTCTTCAGTCGTTTGCACTACTTCTATTCTTCATCCATTCCTCCAGCACTTGGAAACACCGATAATGAACTCCCTTTGTGCACGAATGCGATTTGTGAGTTCTTCCTCAACTGCATTTCCTCGCCAAGAGGGTTATGCGGGACTCTTAGTGAACCAACTCAACGATCCATCTATGGTTCGCGGCTACAATGGCTTTTAACGAGCCACGAACTTCATTGCTTTGTGATATTTGGGTGGTGTTTCACTCCGAATGCTGTTTCAGGACTCGAGTCTGGGCTACCAATATGTGGTGCAGCCGCTGGCTCTGTTGATTTTAGCGCGCCGACTATCCGGAGCCTGACAGCCAATCAACGACCCTAGCCCGGAATCTCCTTCAGGTGCAGATTCCGGAAAGCCTTCGTTGGTCTCCTGCTTGCTCAAACGGTGACTCAAGTCTGGGAGGTGTTTCGGCTTTCCACTATTTGCCTGCATTGTCACCACCTTGGAGTCTTTTGCCTTGGGGCGCGATGCCAAGCGCAGAACCCCGAAACGGCTACGCACGACAAACAATGGCCACAGACAACTCCATTGTCGCAGTGAAGACGTTGAAATGTGAAACACCAGATCCATTGCCCTACAAGTTGCTCATTGTTCACATTATTTCCATGCTTCCTTCTTTCTCTGCTGCTTGTCGATTTTTACTCTCATTGTTCTTACACTCAGTCTTTCATTGTACATACTTCCTCATTGTCGCTGGACGACTACTCTCATTGTCTGCTTTACACACTCATTATCTACATTGCATATTGTGTTCCTGCAATTATTCCCTCATAAATCACCTTTTACTCCTAATACTTTTTCTTTTGGTCGTTCAACACTCGCGATACATCTGCGTAAATACCCCTTCGGCGAGCATTTCCAGCATTCTCAGCAACCTACCCTTCGTACATCAAGTCTTCAAAGTACGCAACTATGTTCTCGCATCCTATCACGGGCCTCATGGCAGGCGCCGTTCTACTCCGCACCAGCATAGCAGGCTATGCTCTCACCGACTCCTACACCAAGGACACCTTCTTCGGCAGTTTCGCCGCCTTCACCGACCCGGACCCTACTTCAGGATTTGTGAAGTTCGCCGAATACAACACCGCCATCACCACAGGTCTGATAGGCTCCGTCACCAACAACGGCAACTCCAGCTACATCGGCGTCGATTCCACCTCCAAGAGCCCCACCGGCAGAGGTAGTATCCGAATAGCAAGCAAGAAAACCTTCAACAAAGGCCTATTCATAGCAGACATCTCCCACATGCCCGTCGGCTGCGGAACCTGGCCCGCCTTCTGGCTCCTCGGTGGCGGCACCTGGCCCGCCGGCGGAGAAATCGACATCATCGAAGGCGTCAACGCAGCCACAACCAACCAAATGACTCTGCACACCAACGCCGGTTGCTCCGTCTCGAACCCCGGCTCCCTCGCCCATCCCAACACCACCAACTGCGACAGCAACGCCCCCGGTCAGAAAACAAACGCAGGCTGCGCCTACATGAGCGCGGACACGACCTCCTACGGCGCCGGCTTCAACACCGCAGGCGGCGGCGTCTACGCCACCGAATGGACCAGCCAAGCCATCGCCATCTGGTTCTTCCCACGCTCCAAGATCCCCACCGACATCACGTCCGGCTCACCCGATACGAGCAAATGGGGCACGCCGATGGCCCATTTCGGTGGCGGACAGGGGCATTGTGATATCGATAGCCATTTCCAGAACATGCAGATTATTTTCGACACCACGTTCTGCGGACAGTGGGCTGGTGATAAGGATGTCTGGGCGCAGTCGAGCTGTGGGAGTAAGGCGGCGACTTGTGAGGCGTATGTGGAGCATAATCCTGGCGTGTTCAAGGATGCGTATTGGTTGGTCAATTCGGTCAAGGTGTATTCGAGTGCGGGGGCGAAGGCGATGAAGCGTGGGGCGAGATTTGCGACGGGCGAGTGATTTGGGACAGGGTGACTGATTTAGTGCGTAGAGGATGTTTCGAGTGGAGAATCTGTATTCATTTTGGAGTTGTGACAGGTCACGCTAATACCATATCAATTGCTATACTCTGCAGGATATCAATGGACCGCCTGCAAGGCTGATACCCGCTCATGACTGTCTCTCCATGCGTGACGACATATGACAGTACGAACATGCTAGCGACTCCCCTCTGCGTCTGAATGAAGTTGAATATGCAGAAGATAAAGGGGTACTCTACAACCACCAACTCCATGCACGATAATAAAGCGTCTTAGGGAAGCAGGAATGTAGCTATACACACAGGAGACGATTTTGAAAGCCTAGCACTCACGTGTCGTGTCCGGTATGAATACTTCTAAACCTCCTGTAGCTTAGTAGCTTTTCTCTCATAGTGGGAACGACTTGAGTGATAGTCTTCGCTAAGAGGCACGAAATAGGCTCTAGTGCCGCGAACGGGAGTCCCGCTTCGGGGGCCAAGCCCCTAGCTGAACCGCCCGGCAGGCGCCGCTATGCCAATCAACCGCCATCGTGGGGGAGCGATAGGGGCCAGGAACCTGATCAACGGGGCAGGTGATCCGTTGAGGAAGGAGTAGATGGCATGCAAGGCACCATCAAGGCACGCCTCTCACTGGAGATGCCTCTTCACGTACCTGACTGCTTCGACACTCCTCCTAGCTTCTGATCTATCATCGCTACACCTTTACCATCCTTCCAATCAGCGGCTGGACCGCCAACATTCGTCGCTGATCTCAACAGTCCGTTCTTGACCACGGCGAAGCTATAGCCTTTCCTATCATGCAATCCTCTGGGCAAGAAGTGCTCCGAGATGGCTTCCTTAAGAACGTCTCGTCGTCCTCTTCTTCTGCTCTCTCCACCAATTCCATATCCAGCATCATGTCTTCCATGCTACCTTCTGTTCGAGCGCTCTCCAAGTCCTTCTTGACTTACTCTCAATTTCTTCTTCTTTCCACCAGCAAACCCACTGAAGGAGGGTCGCCGCCAGCATGTTCTAATCCGCAGACGAGCTGCCAAAACACCTCCGTCGTCGCCAACACATGCTGCTTCAACGCCCCAGGCGGGCAGCTGGTGCAGGTATCGCGACTCCCAGAAGTCTCACACCCGAACGCGCGCTGACTATCGACACAGACCCAGTTCTGGGACGCAAGCCCTGCGACCGGCCCTTCAGACTCATGGACCATCCATGGCTTATGGCCCGACCACTGCGACGGCACATACGATGCCAACTGCGACCCTAGTAGAGCCTACACCAATATATCTTCCATCCTCACTGCTGCAGGCGCAACCACCGTGCTGAGCTATATGAATACATACTGGAAAGACGTCAACGGCAACGATGAGAGCTTTTGGGATCACGAATGGGAGAAACATGGCACATGCATCAGCACGCTCAACCCCAGCTGCTACACCAACTACGTCTCGCAAGAAGAGGTGGTAGACTACTTCACCACGACGGTGAATCTGTTCAAGACTTTGCCCAGCTATACCTGGCTTTCGAGTGCCGGGATCGTGCCGAGTTCGACAGCTACATACACAAGCGCCGCGATCATGGCGGCACTCAAGACGACGAGGGGTGTGGATGTCGTTATCCAGTGCAAAAACACAAATGAGCTCGATGAGATCTGGTATTTCTATGACGTGCAAGGCAGCGTGCAGACTGGCACCTTCATTCCTACGGCCCCAGGTACACACCACCATCCTATCTCTTGATTCAAGAACAAGCTGACATTGAGTAACAGATGGCTCCAAAGGAGCCTGCCCAGCCACAGGCATCAAATACCTCCCAAAGTCCGGCTCGGTCACCCCACCTGCACCCACAACTACAACCACGACCACCCCCCCACCCGGACCCACCCCAACCCCCACCACAGTCCCAGGCACACCCTTCTCCGGCAGAGGTACGCTCCAGGTGTCCACGGGCGGCAAAGCAGACGGCTGCATCATCAGCGGCGGGACATGGTACACCACAGGCACATGCGCTGGCTTCACCGCCACGGCTTCCGGAACCGGCTTTACGCTCGCATCCAGCAAAGGCCTCTGCGCCGTGCAAAACAGCCACCTCGTGTGTGCCAGCTCGATCACGGCAGGGACGGTGTTCACCAGCTCGGGTGGGGAGTTGGCGTACAATGGTAGTCCGTCTTTCTATGCCAGTAGCGTGCCGACGGGCAGTACGCAGGCGACTGTTAGCACGACGGTGTTGGCGACAGGGTTGGTTATTACGTGGCAGAGCTTGTAAGAGTCTGTTATTGCTGGACGTTGATGTGGGGGTTTTGAAATGTGTAGTGCGAATATATCATCTTGGTAGTCGTTGGATATCGTAATCTGATCATCATGTACTCTGTCCGGAAAGACAGTCTAACCAAAAGATCCATCACCCCATCCCTTTCCTGCGTACATACCGTAGAAAACCGATCATGGAACTCGCTACTTTACCCCCCACCAAATCCCAACTCAAACCTAGCCTGGGCAGCAGCGTCCGGCGTTACCCCGTGGCGCCCAATCATGATTTACAATCGAAGAAAAAAGACTGACAACTACAGGACTATGAACGCCTGGTATTAAGATCTATGATGGAGGAAGGGGAACAAGAAAAAAAGGGAAGAATTAAAAAAAGATGGAAGTGACGACACCTACAGGACTCGAACCTGTGCGGGCGAACCCAAAAGATTTCTAGTCTTTCGCCTTAACCACTCGGCCAAAGTGTCTTTTCATCGATAAAGATGACTGCTTTATTGAGCAATATATTTGTTGAGTACAGTATTAGTGGTATGATACACGACGCGTCCTAGATAGCCGCTGGCTTTGAGATATATACTACGTGGGGGCCGTACTATTATTATGAGCTCGTGCGGTATACTATTAGGGATGTGTTTATTAGAGGTATTTCTAGCTATATACTACCTACATACCTATATACATATAGCTTAAGCTATCCTCGTATCCTATCATACATCCTCATCGACTTAACTCTATACTACTGCACACTATAGTATGAATTAATCCGCATCAAATGATGTCCTTCGCACCCATGAATCTATCCTAGGCTATGACAAGCTCGCTCTTTTTCGCTGTAATTCTCTGTCAATATCCTTTTTCAAGGTACTCCCCTAGACTATGACACAAATCCCTCCATTCCCCCGCCTTCGCTACTATCTAAAGTACTCTCTCTATCATCCCTTCACAGTCCTTCACATCAACCCCTCCGCATCTCCTCTCCGTGATTCCCTTCGCATCTACATTATTACCCTCCGCTTCAATCAACTACCTTTCTCTCTCCCTTATACTATATCTTTATACCCCTCTCCAGCAGCAACAACACACACGTCTACGTCCACGTCTACGTCCAATCTTACGGCGAGGATCTTAGTCCGATACTGGATTCATCATCAGCTTCACAGAGTAGAAGCGCGAGGGAATTTTTTTCTACTGCAGGGCGACCTACAAGCTCACTCTGTTCTGCGCAAGTCTTGTGCTAAAGGCCGCTTGATACTTGGACTATATAATCAGCTTTTCAGGAGCGCGCCTTTATGCTCATGCGGTATCTATATGTCCTGGGAGGTATGCTGCTTTGTCCCTACTTATGGTTTTGGTACTGGTGGCCTGGCGCAATATTCCTGCTGTCAGTGTTCTCCGGGTGTGTCTGTGAGGGGGTGAAGAGCGTCGCTATTCTGGGGGTGGAGAGGGTCTGTTTGTTATGTTCTGAGGGGTTACTTGAGGCGTGGTTGATGTGGGCCGCGGGATCAAGGGGTTGGCTGCGGAGGAGATTGATGGTGGTGACGGGGATGGTGTGGGGTGTGGGGTTTATGGGAATTTTTGCTTCGATGCAGTTTGAGGTAAGTTATACGATTGGCAGGAGTGATTCTTGGTTTGGGTGTATGCGTTTTCTGGCATTTCGCGAATGATGAGGGGGGGGGGGGGGGGGGTAGATGGGGACTTGGAGCTGGGTGTGA
>JAABUL010004545.1_pt1 | contig 18386 bp, 10 predicted proteins | sample 5559151 | NCBI WGS metagenome assembly JAABUL01 (sample SAMN10711876, study PRJNA513368) | rock metagenome | isolation source: Antarctica rocks | place: Antarctica: Victoria Land, Pudding Butte sud | reverse complement strand
TTACTTAGCTCTATTGCACATGTCAATTTGGGCTATTGCCAAGGTTCGTGATGCTGTGAGCTTACCAAAGTGAGCCTCATAGATAGCAAATGCCGGCAGAAGCGGTAAGAACATGGGCAGAATTTGGCCGAAACCCTATTGATTCTCCACCGGGTGGTTGAGACCACACTTGATGTCATCGTAGTCTGACTGGGTGGGCTTGAAGAGTTTAGAGGAGGAGAAGAGGACGAAGGTTTGAGATTGTAGCGAATGTGATCCATAGCAAGATGACGGTGAACGGTGTGGAGCGTTGCGAGAATCAAATGGTAAGCTTTGTAGCCTTGCGAATCAAATCGCATACAATGATAGGAGTCATTTACGGCTCCCAGAAGAGTCTGGTTCCAAACCAACCTCGAATCCCTGGCCATAGATTGGACCGCAGGAGCCTCTCGAAGATTTCTTGGAAGCCTAGTGTCAACTATAGTATAGCACTCCGAACGGTCACCCAAGGGTGGGAATAATCACTTACGGAAATAGCACCATGTTACCTCACGTGCTAAAGCAGACCTAGCCATTCCGTCAGCGAGAATACGAGCGACAAGGTGATAGTGTAAGCACTTGAGATTCGCCCTGTGTAGAGAGAAAGTGTTCGTAGCAATCAAGATTGATTCAAATATAGCCAAGACCGGAGTCGACAAGACACAAAGGCGCCAGACCTGTCTTTACTCTGCATGGTCCTTCCTTGATTAACCTCCCAACGTGGTTTGTCTGATATACCCTTTTCGAGCAATGATATTTCTGTCAGGCGCCTGCCACCAATGAAACAACGAGCAAAAAAAGGGCCGGCGCCATGATACATCGGAGGTAAGAACGGGGATATGAAACCACTCAACCTTGGAGCATCTGCTGGTCCAAGGGTTTGTTTGATAAAGGAAATGGGCACAGCAGACACACACACACGCATTGAGAATATGTGAACGAGGTTCGCATTTGTGGTTGCTGTAGACATGCTGCTTGAATGATTGACAAGGAACTGGACGATATAGATCTATCCTGGTAAGGACATCAGACACTGATGGGATGGGTCCCAAGGTAGTCTTGCAGTCGTAGCCTTGTCAGATTGGTAGAGGCACTCGAGCCACAAACATGGGCAATATGAGAGCCGCTATAGATTGCGACTCTCACACCAGGCTGCAATTGGAAACGCATTCAGCTTTCGAGTTGTATACTACTCAAGCAAGGCGTGAGAGCTGGAAGGCGGGGGCTTCAAAGTTGTGCTGATTGTTGAGATTGTACTTGATAGTAGCCTTGTCTCTGCCAACATGGTATGGCTCCTACATTGAGACGGATGGAAAGAGGGGTTGAGCAGGATCTTCAGCTGCCGCTGCAGGGCTGTCGCAGCTGTACTGTAGTTAAGTACCGTCGTAGCGAGCGGATGTTGACTCGGTCGATGAAGTCACGAACCTAGGTAATATATATGTGACTGACATGGGGTCATTATCCGGAGTCATGGAAAATGGCCCGTGCTCGGTTGTTCAAGAGGAATTGCGAACAATAATATCCACTTAAGTAGTATACACGTTCCATAGTACCCTAGAGTACTTTAGATGAGCGACGGAGAGCAAGTGGAATCGGACAATCAAGCCTTACGGGAGTGTTGGTGGCTTGGTGCCAAGGTGGGAGATGGAAAGCCCGAGGTGACGAAGTGACGATCAAAAAGCGATGAACCCTGTTCCAATGGCTGAGACGAAGGATGCAATTGCTAGAACTATGGGATTCATACTACATTACGCGGTAGATAGTCATGCGCTTTGAGCATCAGCTGAATATGCATTATGCAGTAATGCAGCGTCTCCTGGCGGAGAAATCCTCAAGGCTGTCGCCACATGCAAGGCTAGGCCGCAGAACGCATCTCGGGCACTACCCAGAAAAAGCGGGTCATTAGCAAGACAGCCAATGAACAGCTCCATCCGTAGATCGCAACTCAAAAGAGCCTTGATCAAGCCGCAAGCCTTACCCATCCCAGCTAGATCGCTCCTTCGGCTGCACAATCCGCCACCTGCTGCGCCCATGACGTTGGAATCCTCCGCCAGACAGCTCTCTTTCTCATATCCCCCTCATTTCCCCGCAAGCCAAGTGACTATTACTCCAACTATCCCCATCCCCAGCTTCGTCAGCAACGTCCGCTGCTTACTATTGTTCCGCGACGGCGGCGACTTGCATGGAGTGGGAATAGTTCACGCCGCATCTGGTCTTATCGCATACTAAAACTATCACTCCACCTCCGGGAGCAACCGCCCATCCCCTTCCACCATGCCTCAAGTCGCCCACTTCCCCACCAATGACAGTCAGTTGGCACAAGCTGCCAGCGCACAGGACCCCATATCCGAAGCCTCCTCCACCGAAAATAAGACTGCAGACCACTACGATGAGAAGCCGGCAAAGCGACCAGCCTTGGGCGCAGAAGCCGAGGGCGACGACCGCCGCGAAATCACAGAGGATGACTGCTACGATGAACTGGGCTTCGGCTTTCCCACCTGGAAGAAGTGGACCATCCTCAGCATCATCTTCCTCGTCCAGGTCTCCATGAACTTCAACACCAGTCTGTACTCGAGTGCGGTCAAGGGCATATCCAAGGAGTTCTCCGTCAGCGAGCAAGCAGCCCGATGCGGTGCCATGATCTTCCTCATACTCTACGCTTTCGGATGCGAGCTGTGGGCACCGTGGAGCGAGGAATTCGGTCGGAAGCCGATCCTCCAGCTCTCGCTGGGCTTGGTCAACCTCTGGCAGCTCCCCGTCGCACTCGCCCCGAACTTCGCCTCCATCATGGTTGGTCGTGCGCTTGGCGGTATATCTTCTGCCGGAGGATCCGTCACCCTGGGCATGATTGCAGACATGTGGGAATCGGACGATCAGCAGTACGCCGTCGCCTTCGTCGTCTTCTCTTCCGTCGGAGGCTCCATTCTCGGTCCCGTTGTCGGTGGTTTCTCTGAGCAAAAACTCAACTGGCGATGGAGTATCTGGATTCAGCTCATCTTTGGAGGCGCAGTCCAGCTCGCTCATCTCCTTCTCGTACCCGAAACCAGGACGACCATCATGATGGACAAAATCGCAAAGAAGCGACGCGCCAAGGGCGAAAACATCTGGGGTCCCAACGAGATCACACCGTTCAAGGAGCGATTCTCGGTCAAAGAGGTCCTCATTACTTGGGGACGACCATTCAAGATGTTCTTGACCGAGCCCATTGTCCTCACGCTGTCCCTCCTGTCGGGTTTCAGCGACGCCCTGGTCTTCATGTTCATTCAATCCTTCAGTCTCCTCTATGGAGACAAGTATGAGTTCAATGCTATTGAGATAGGTCTTGCTTTCATCCCCATCCTGATCGGCTACTTCATCGCCTGGTTCGCGTTCATACCAGCCATCAGACGGAATATCCAGCAGCGCAAAGACAACCCCAGCGACGAACATGCCCAGTACGAATCGCGCCTGTGGTTCCTTCTCTACACCGCTCCATGCTTACCTATCGGTTTGATTGGTTTTGCCTGGACGAGCTGGGGCCCGCCCATCCACTGGATTGGTTCCATGGTCTTTTCCGCCATCATAGGAATAGCAAACTACAGCATCTACATGGCAACCATCGACTACATGATCTGTGCCTACGGCCCTTACTCCGCGTCCGCAACCGGCGGAAACGGCTGGTCTCGAGACTTCCTTGCCGGTGTGCTCACCATACCCGCGACGCCCTTCTTCTCTAACATTGGCGGCAAAAGACATCTTCAAGACGCCTCGACCATCCTCGCTTGTATCGCGTTCCTTCTTGTCCTGGCGGTCTACGTGATCTACTGGAAGGGACCCGTTCTGAGAGAGCGCTCGCCGTTCGCGCAGCAGTTGCAAAGTTCGAGCCAGGCCGCTGGTGGTAGGAGAGGTTCGGGGATGCCTGCGGGATACAGTTCCAACCCCGGATCAAGGAGTGGCAGCCGCATGGGGTCGCGCAGCGCCAGCTATTCGGGAGGGATGAAGCAGAGGAATACCAGCCAGGGTGCCAATTCCAAGCAACATACCGCCGTGCAGAACAGACTCGCGCAGCTGGCGAAAGAACAGGAGCAGGAGCAGGCTGGTGAGAAGGAGCTGTAGAGGCAGATTCGGACGAGGGCGGGGGTTTCTTATTCGTATGCAGCATGTCTTATGGGTGTAGGCATAGCCGGCTTTCTTATTCGTATGCAGCATGGCTTAGGGTGTGGGACATAGCCGGCTTGCACGCATGCGTATAGCTCAATGGAGAAACACAGAACAAATACATAGGAGGATACACGATTCTACAGAAAGCGTTTTCCAAGCCATTCGTCTTTCCATGATCTCTAGTGGTCAATTGCCGTTGTCATTTCCGCATCTTCTCCAGATCAGCCTCTGCCACAGCGCCGATGGCATCGCTATCTCCACGACCAACGCGGGTTCCGTCTAATATCAGCCTCAGGCAAGTCCCACCAATACTCACCCAAATCCACCACTCTACCTCCCCCTTCCCACCTCCCCTTCCCACCTCCCCTTCCCACCTCCACACCCACCTCCACACCCACCTCCACACCCACATACCCTCCCACACAGCCTCCATCACAACGCCTACACATTCTACACATTCTACCCAAATATGCACCAAACCCCCTCTCCACTCTCCTCATTCCAGTCTAAGTATCATACATACATATATATATATATATATCGTACCCTCCTATTCCTAATTCTCTAACCCTCCTGATAACTACGCTTTCCTATATATATTTTAAGAGATGTAAAAAGGTTGTTAATGTAGTTATATTAATACCTTCTAGTACCTCTTAATACTAATATTATATAGCCTCTAGTATTAAGCCTATGTCTCTTATACTACTAATACCTCCCCTTTCTAAATTTATATACCTTATAAAGCTATAATTAACCTACCTTTATAGTAGCCTTATAATAAACCTATAAGCTAGTAGTATAATTATACTATCCCTAACTATCTATCCCCTTAAAATCCTATTCATTACTACTCTTCTCTCTCCTAGCTACATCTACGTATAAAGCTTATAATGAAAAGTATTAGATATATATATATCTACCTACCTCTATCCTATCCTATCCTATCCTATCAGACGTATTAAATCAAGAAAATTAAACTACTATCTATCTATAAATAATCCTATAAAAAAATTAATAGATAGCGTAGATATTAAGGGATTTCATAAAGTAGATTTATATTTTATAGATAGGAAGGATAGATTAAGTATAAGAGAAAGTAGAATATTAGTAGGACTATTAATACTTATAAAACTTTTTAGACTTAGGAGGATAAGAGTATAAGTAGGAGGATTTATTTTAAGAGGATAGAATACGCTACGGAACAGGGCGGGGCGGGGCGGGTACCCGCCCGCTTACTAATAGGTAAGGCTTTACCTAAAATTCTAAGGAATACCCCTAAGAAGGCTCCTAATAATTGTCCTAATCTTTGTCCTAACCCCTTTTTAGTAGGGGATAAAAGTAATATATAGCTTATAACCTAAGTCCTACTATATAATTAGCTAAAATAAATAAAAATAAAGTAAAAATAATATCTTATAAGGATTTCTAAAAATAGAATTTTCAATTATTTTTAATTAAATTAGCTAATTAGCTAGTAGAAACCTATATATCCCTTTTATCTCCTACTAAAAAAGGTTTAGGACAAAGATTAGGACAATTTCTAGGGGACTTCCTAGGGGTAATTTAGGGGTATTAGGCGTAGATTTACCCCTATTAGTAAGCGGATTAACCCCTATTAGTAAGCAGCGGGTACCCGTTTTTTTGACGGGGCGGGGGGCGGGTACGCTAAAAGTCAGGGCGGGTAGAGACCTCTACAACCCGCCCCGAAACCCGCCCCGCCCAGCTCCGGGGCGGGTACCCGGAGCGGGTACCCGGACCCGTTCCGCAGCGTAGGATAGATAGATAAAGTATTAGATAAATAATAGAGTTAATATTTAATATAAAGATAACGCTTTTATTTAGCGTTTTAGGTAATAGTAAGGTAAGGATAGGATATATAATATAATACATATATTATAAGTTTAAGAGTAGATAGTAATACTACTATAGCTTAGATTAAGTATTTACTATTAAAACTATACTATTACTAAGCGTAGTAGTAATTTTATAGTTTAGTATATAAGTATAATAGTTATAAGTTTATTAGTATAGGATTAAGCTTTTATACCTTCTTATAAATTAGATTAGATAATTAATTTAATCTAGGATAGTAAAGTAATAGATAGCTTAAACCTAAAGTAAAGGTATTATAAGTATTAGTTTAGTAGGTATATTAAACTAAGTAAGTAGGCTTAAGTACTAAGTAAAGCTAGGTAGTTAGTAAGTTATTACTTAAGAAGCTTAAAAAGCTTAAGAGTTAAGCCTCTTAAATTAATTAAATTAATTAATCTTAATATAAATTCCTTTATTTATATAATAATATTACTTTTATAATATATAAGAACTTTATATTTAACTTATATTATCTCTTAAGTATATAAATATTAATATTTAAATATTAAATATTATTTAATATTAATTTAATTTAATAAAGCCTATTTTTATTTTACCTTTAATATTCCTCTTTATAAGACTTAATTAAATTAATTAAGAGTTAGACTCTTAAGAGGCTTAAAGATTAAAAGAATCTTAATATTTTAAATATCCTTAAGATAAGTACTTTAAGATAGAATCTTATCTTAAATAAATAAGAGACTTAATACTCTTTACTTAATAATAATAAAGATAATATTAAAGTTATTAAATCTAATTTATATTATAATAATAAAGATAAACTTAAAGGCTAGCTTATATAACTTTAATTATATTTTAAATTTAATAAATATATTATATAAAGTAAATAGTAACTAATATTTATTATAATATATATAAGAGGATAAGCTTAGAAGTAGGTTATATTTTTCCTTAAATAATTCTTAAAAGAACTTAATAAAAAAGAAAATAAAGAGATTAAATAATAAATAAAAAGTTTTATATACTTTTATATTAAAATTTAATAAATATCTAAACCTTTTAATAAAAGTAATATAATAATATAAATTATTTAATATTTAAATTAATAAAAGGTAATTATAAAATACTTAATATAATTTTAATAATATTTTATTAGGATTAAGTAGGATAATAATATATTTATAATAATATATTAATAAAGATTAAGAGATAATATTAAAGATAAATTAATATAGATTAAAATATAGATTAATAATTTAAAAACTCTTATATTAATTATAATTAAGATTAATAATAAGCTTTATAAATAAATAATAAAGAATTATTATAATAATAGAATTATAAGATTAGGATAATTAAGATTTATTATAAAAGGCTTTAATAATAAACTTAAAGCCTTAAAGGACCCTTATAAATTAATACTTATAAAACTTAATATAATATAATATAAAGATAAATTTAGGGGTAAAAAATAATAAAGTAGAGGTAAGAAAATAATAACTTATTATAATTATAATAAATTAAGTTATATTATTAAGAATTATAAGTTAAAAAATATAATATAATAATTATAATTAAATATATTATAAAGAGTATTAATTATAAGTAATAGACCTTTAAAGGATCTATCTAATATAAAGTATAATAATAAAGATTTAAATAAATTTATAAAAGATTTACTTAATAGGTTTAATTTATTAAAAGAAAGTCTTTAAAGAATTTAATAACAATACTTAAACTTAAAGTAAAAGGTTCTTATTAAGGAAAAGAATATTTATAAGATTAAAAGAAGACTCGTTAAGATTTAAAAAAGATTATATAAACTTAAATTAAATAATAATAATAAAGTTTAAAAGGATTTATTTAAATAAAGATAAAAAATAAATAAAGGAGATTTAAATTAAGAAGATCTTCAGATTATTAATTAATTAATAGGATCTTTAAATAACTTTAAACCTTATATTTTTATATCTTAAGATTAAATGAATAATAATTTAAAAGAAAGATTAAGGTAAAATCTTATTAAGAAAAGATTTTAAATAAATTATTAATTATAAAATATTATAATAACTTATATTATTTAAAGTATAAAGTTATATATAAAAGCGCTTATATAAATAACTATTATAGGATATATTAGATAATTTAAACTTATAAAGGATAAATATTAATAATACTTATATATTAAAATTTAAATTAAAGGAATTATAATAAGATAAAGTATATTTAATACTTTATAATAAAATAAGAGTAAAATTAATTCCTTAACTAAGATAAAGAATAATATAAGAATCTTTATATTTATCTTAAAAGAGATATTAATATAAAAGAATATTATTTAATAAAATAATATATATACTTATATAATAAATATTAAAAGTATATATATTAAAAGAAGATTATTAAATTCCTTCTTAAATAAGAAAAAGAGTAATCATTTATATTAAGAGGAAGTATAAAGGGATTAATATCTTAATCCTTATAATATAATATTTATATATTATAAGTTATAAATTATATATAAATATCTTAATAAAAGTTAATAATTAATAAATTATTATAATAATAAATTTTAAACTTAATAAGAATTTTATTTCTTGAAATTAAATATAATTAATAGGCTTACTTACTTAAAGGAAATATAATCCTTATAATTTATAAATAATTAATAAGTTAATATTATTAACAAGTAGGATAATTAAGGAAATATACTTATTATCTTTTATAATTTAATAATATTATAAGGAGATTATCCTTAATGTAATTAGGATAGCTATTTATTATATTATTTTAAGTATACTTTAATTAAAAAAGTAAAATCTAATAATAAATTAAAAGAAAAGAGTATTTAAGTTTAAATAATTTAATAATATTATTAATATTTATCCCTTATATTAATAATAAATAATAAGAGATAAGAGATAAAATTAAAGATTAATTAAAGTATAATTAACTTTAATTTTAATTAAGGATAACCTTTAAAGTAAAGGATTTAATTTAATAAATATTAATAAAGATTAGCTAGGCTAATAAGTTTAAAATTAAAAGAAGAATTAATAAATCTTTTATTTTCTCTTAATAATATTAAAAATAAAAGTAGTTATTTAAGGAAAAGATAATAATAAAAACTTTACTTAAATATTAACCTTAAGATTATAAGATCTTACTTAAATTAAATAAAGAGTTAATATTTAAATTAATTTATATTTTTTTAGAAAAGGAATTTTTAATATTATATAAGTATATTAAAAAGAATTTAAAAAAGGGATTTATTTAAGAATTTAAATTATTAATAAGTTATTTAATCCTCTTTATATTAAAGAAGGATAAAAAATTAAGGTTATATATTAATTATTAAAAGTTAAATAATATTATAATTAAGAATAGATATTCTTTATTAAATATTAATAAGTTATAAGATAGATTTAATAAAATAAAGGTAAATATTAAGATAGACCTTTAAGGAGCTTATAATTTAATTTAAATAAAAGATAATAAAAAACAGAAGATAATATTTTAAATATATTATAATTATTATAAGTATTTAATAATATTATTTAGACTTATTAATATATTAATAATTTATTAGATATTAATTAATAATATTTTAAGGATATACTTAAATAAAATAGTTATTATATATTTTAATAATATATTAATTTACTTTAAAGATAAAGATACTTAGATTTAATATATATAAGAGGTTTATTATATCTTATTTATATTAAACTATATCTTAGCCTAGATTAATATAAGTTTTATAAGGAATAAGTAGAATTCCTAGGATTTATAATTAATATTAAAGGTATTTAAATAAGCCTTAAAAAAGTTAAAGTAATACTTAAATAACTTATATTATATAATATTAAAAGTATTTAAAGTTCTTTAAAATTTATAAATTATAATTATAAATTTATAAAAGATTATTTTAAGAAAGTAATTTTATTTATAAATATTATTAAGAAGGATATTAAATTTAAGTAAATTTCTAATTAAAAAAAGTATATAAATTATTTAAATTATTTTAAATAATTTTATTAATACTTTATACTTTTTAAATTAATTAATTAACTAAAATTAAGATAAATACCTTAAATCTTATACTTAAAGCCTATTTATATTAAATAATAAAGGGAAAGTAATACTTAATTACTTACTTCTTTAAAAAAAAATTAAGAGTTAAATAAAATTATAATATATATAATAAAGAATTATTTATAATAGTATATATACTTTAATACTAAAGAGTATATATTAAGAGTTACTTTAAATTAATTATTTTTATAAATTATAAGAATTTAATTAATTTTATAATAATAAAGGATTTAAATTAATAATAAGTTTATTAAATAGAATTATTAGGATAGTATAAATTTAAAATTATATATATACCTAGAAAGGATAATAGTTAAGTAGATATCCTAAGTAGGTAAGAAGATTATATAAAAGATAAAGATATTATAAAAAGACTAATCTTAAGATAAGAAGATAATAAGTTATTTATATTAACTAAAATATTAATAATAATTATATATATTAAATCCCTAGGAATTTTAAATAATATTTAAAAGATATATAAGATTAATAGTTTAATAAAGATACTTAGAAGTTAATAATTAAACACGGAGCTCTTATAATATAAAGATAGAGTTTACTTATTAAGATTATATATTAAGGAAATTATAAGGGATTATTATAATAACTTATTATAAGGATATCCTAGAGTTATAAAAATATTAGAGCTCTTAGGAAGAATATATATTATATTAGGATTATAAGTATATATTAAGAAATATATTAAGAGATATATAACTTATTAATAAAATAAGGTAGTATATTATATAAAATATAGATAGATATAATTTATCTTAATACCTAATTTATTATAAAACAATATTATAATAAACTTTATAATTAAATTATTAAAGTTAGGAGACCTAATTATAAAGGAGGTTTATAATTTAATTATAGTTATTATAAATAAGTTAATAAAATAAATTATTATAATATCGTTTAAAGAGACTTATAATATAAAATAATTAGGTTTTATTCTTATTAATAGATTAGTTAGGAATTATAATATATTAAAGTTAATAATATTTAATAAGGATAAGCTATTTATATTTAACTATTAAAAGATATTAATATTAATAATTAAAATAAAATTATATATATTAATACAATATTACCTCTAGATAAATAAATAAATAGAGTATATAAACTAAATTATAAAAATATACTTAAGGTATTATATAAATATAAAGTAAAGTAATTAAATTTTACTACTTTTAATAATATAATTAATATATAATAATAAATAATTATAAGTAACTAGGTTATTATTATTCTTTATAAATTATAATTAATATATAAATCTCTTCTTAGATCCTAGGCTTAAGTTAGAAGTTAATAAAGTATTAATCCTCTTATTTAATATAAAGGTATTATATAAAGATATATAAGATAAGATTAAAGAAATCAATTTAAAATTTTACTAATATATTAATAAGAAAAGAAAAATATATCCTTAATTAAAAGAAGAGGATAAAGTTTATTTCCTTATTAAAAAATTTAAATTAAAGAGATAAAATTAGAAATAAAGTAAAAAGTTTAAACTTATTAAAATTAAATTATTTTCTATTTAAAGAATAAAGGGATTAATAAATTATAAATTAAGTTTTTTATTAAATATTAAAGTATTTCTAATATTTTATATCTTTAAATTAGAATTAATAGATTTAAATATATCCTTATAAAAAACCTTTTATTATATTATAAAAAAAGAAATAAAGTATAAGGTTAAAAAAATTTAAGTTAATAAGATTAATAATACCTTATTAAATAAAAGAATTATAATAATTTTAAGAATACTTAAGAGTTAGTTAAAAATTTAATAAGTTATTAAAGTCTTTTAAGATAGTTTTATTAAAAATTAAGGGCTAACTAATTAATTATATTAAAGTATTAAGCTTATTAGAAGGATTATTAAATAATAATAAAGAAATAAGAGTCTTTATAAGATTATTATTCTACTTATCTTCCTTAATTTCTAAGATATTAATAAATTCTTTATTATTTAAATCCTTTAATCTTTTTAATTAAAATTTCCTTTATTTCTTTAAGTAAATAAGCTTTAAGTAAGTCTTACGAATCTTATTATTTAAACTCTTAAATTCTTAAATTACCTTATTTATACCCTTAAAGTTAGGGGTTAAATTATATTATTAATTATAATAGAAATACTCCTTATACTTAAATTATTATTAAGTTATATAATAAGGAAGGCTTTATAAGTAATAGGACTTATAAGGATATATTATTATATAAGATTAATAAAATTTATAATTAATAGTTAAGTAATAATAATAAGTATTAGAATATAAATATAATATATTAATATATTAGGAAGTTAAATTACCTTTTCAAAGTAAAGGCTTAAAGAGGGAATCTAATATTATAAATATTAATTTAATAAGTATATTAAATTAAGTAAGTAAGCTTAAGTATTAAGTAAAGTTAAATAATTAAGCTATTATTTAAGAAGCTTAAGAAGCTTAAGGATTAAGCCTCTTAAGCTAATTAAATTAATTAATCTTAATATAAATTCCTTTATTTATATAATAGTATTACTTTTATAATATATATATACTTTATATTTGATTTATATTATCTCTTAAGTATATAAATATTAATATCTAAGTATTAAATATTATTTAATATTAATTTAATTTAGTAAAGCCTACTTCTATTTTATCCTTAATACTCCTCTTTATAAGACCTAACTAGGTTAACTAAGAGCTAGACCCCTAAGAGGCCTAGGAATTAAGAGAATCCTAATAGAAGGATAGCTTAAGAAGCGCTAGGTATATTATATTAGATAGGGAGTTATACTATTAGTATAACTATCTAATTAAAAATAGTAAGTAATATATAATCTTATAAAAGCTCCCCTAATACTCTTATATTTTCAAGAGTATATTTAGTAGTAAAATTATAGACGTGTATAATAGAGCTATAATACTATCTTTATAAGTTTCTAAGATATTATAATAGAAGATTATTATTATATCTATCTACTAGTAGACTCTAATCGTTTCATCTTGTTATATAGTTCTAATCTCTCTACAATACTTTAGCGCTGTGTTTACTATTAGATAAGCTGAAATGATACTATTAGATATATATTAAAGGCGGCGACATACTATAAGATAATAGTGGAAGATACTTCCACTAATTTTACAGTCTTAGATGATATCCACAGCTTTGAAGGAAGAGAAACTCATGCCTAGAAACCCGTTTGGAAATTCACAAATGTAGTCTTAACGTTCAATTAAGACAGGGAGGATGTGGAAGATCAGGCGTAGATACTAGTACTGCATACCGTGTGGTTATAACTAGCAAAATGCTTTTGAAAGGGCAAGGTGATTGTAACGATGATGTAATAGTTGCATATACAGAGGGAAACCTATGTTGCGATGTACTAACATTTACATTTTCCTGATTAGATAGATACGCTCGAGATCCGGACTAATATCAAAGGAAGGCAAGAATACACACAAAGCGTCAACACACAGACAGCATCCAGGGCCCTGAATTCCATAATCCGGAACTTGTAGGGAGAGGAAGATTGAGAAGAAGAAGAATGTCGTATAGAATTTTTTCTTAGTGGTGATGAGGTTAGCAATAAGCTAAACGCCGGGTCATGAATGGTAGAATAGAATGTACACAAAATTGGACGCAGGATAGGATGTTTTTGGAGTAAAGAGTGATAGCTAGATCTATAGGCTGGATAGTTGATGTACTACAAATCTTCATTTCAGGTGAATACCTTGCGGTAATCATATCACGGGAAAGGGGTATTGCGTGCGGCATGATGATTTATGAACGTGTTACTTGCCAGGTATATGTTGTATTGCAAGATTGGGTAGTAGTAGTATTACTGGAAAGTGATCCCCTCAGTCATTTATTGCCTTTCCGAGAGACTTTCAGAGCGATCAGAAGTATAATAAATGGGATGTGATATCTCTCAAGTCAGGTCTCGAGACTCAGACTCCGGTACACATAGATCAACAGGCTGGATAACACGTACCGATAAGTTCCACCACCATGAGTACCTATGGACGTTTCAATCAAAGCCATAGAATGAACGTTATCTGATAGCTATGTACGTAAGCTAGTGGTGGTAACATTCCACAAGAGGTTACCAAGGATCCCCGACCCGTCCATATAAACAAGTTCAGCGTGTGTCGGCTTAGAGCGAAACTATGACAACGCTCGTTACGCAGTGGATTTGATAGTCTTTCCGATTCAACGCTTTCATGATGAACAGTTTCATATGCAAGCGGGGGGCGATCATGACAGTAGCCACAATGGTGCTTGCCACGAAGGCCCGAGCTTGATAGGGGAACAAGGTGGATGAAATGTAGAATTCTGCCTGAACTTGCGGCATTCCAGTCAAGGCTGGCGTGGTGGAGGAGGTTGACTGCGACACTTTGATGGTATTGCAGCGTGAGCGACGAGACAGCCGACAAGTCGAATTCAATGCCAAAAGAGAGGAAAATCGAGACAGATAAATATTTCACCAGTATCGAAGGACTGTTGTGCTTATGCTTGTTTGAGTGTAGAGATGCCACATTACTAATGACTAGCGTATGCGAAATGACAACATGTAATCTACTTAGAATGACAATTATAGAGTGGATAGTTCATGAAAAGACCTACCGACCAATGGCTGGGCAGTAGGCTACACGGGCGGCGTACCTAGGTCGTCCGGGGGCTGTGGGAACGATGCAGAAGAATCGGGCCCTTGCTGCCGCTGCATATGGTCATCGTGGATATGTGGAGATCAGGATGATCAGGTACACAGATTCTCTTTTGGGATTGGGGTGAGACGTTCCCGCTGCCGTCCTGTAGAAAAACATCAAGCGCTCCAGTCAATGCGCCATATATAACGGACTAGTACCACGGAAGTCTTTAGCGCCCGGATGCTACTCGCTGCGGCTGATACTCAGCCTCCATGGGACCTCAGTAATACTTCGTGTCACTAATGAAAACAAAGCTGAAGGAGTAAACACACGGTGTCGATGAAGGATAGAGTGCTTCGATCTTTCTGCGAACAGTAAATGTTCCTTTGAGAGCATGATTCAACCTAATATTGAGACGCAACCCAGGTCGTTCTGGACCTTTTTATGTTTTCCTGAGAACGTATGTAATTCATTTAGTGCTTGCGAGGACGTGTTTGCACGGTTCTACGCCTCCACTTCGACCACGAACATGCGCCAGCATCGGCTCCACGACGTTGACTATTGTTCAAGCTTTGACTGGACGAGCGTAGCAGAGACTTCCAGTAACGCAGTCCTGATAGAGACAGCGCTCTCTTTCTTTATGCTGCAAGGGTGCTCTGCTTGGCTGGAGACATGCCGTTGGTCGTCCAACATACTGCCTGACTTTATTGCGTTTGATGAACCGACTGGCATTTTGCACACAAGATGCTGGATCACTCCTTGGTCGTGCTGTGGGATATGTTTCCTGCATATATATGAGAGGGGATACACCCTCATAGAGGTTGCAAAACCTGGTTGTGGATCCTGCTCGTTCGGCCAATTAGCTGGGATGTCACTGCCTCAAATTACGGCTTCGCGTCGCAGTCAATCTGATACTGCGCGCGCATATACGGCCATCAAAAGGCTCGTTTCGCGGCTCGCCATCACCAATGTTAGCGGTATCCGCTTTCCGCGAACATCAGAAGCAGCCAACACCACTTGACCCCCACCCGTACTTATCGGACTCTTGTTCCCCGCTCACTTGCCATTACCGATACGATGACGAACATCAGACTTTGTGTAGCTGTGTTTTGCTACTGTACTACTCAAATCTCAGCTCTGTCACTACCGACGATTTCTCACATACCTGGTAACAATGTCGTTCAAAACTCCCTCCCGCCTACAAAGTAAGCTTTGACAAGACGGCGTGCTGTTTGCCGATGTCGAACTGATAATTAGCCTGCAGCTCTACCAACCTGACTGCTCCGGATCCACCAGCAGGCTTCATCATGAAATACATAGACTGGAGATCGGTATTACTAAACCCGACCCAGATGTGTATCAATGCCATCGAACTCATGTACTATTTGACACAATACCCCTTGGATAGCTTCATAGACGCATCTGTCATCATGAGCGGCCCACGTTTCACTACCGAGGTCATGATCGATATCTCTCCTGGCCCTGGTCGATTGCTGCTCCCGTACGCGGTCCAGGCCCTTTACCAATTGAGCGTCCGTATGGCCCAAGAAAGTAGGTACTTTCTGCAATGGGGTAAGATATTTGTGAATGGGAAGCAATGTGGTGTCATACGCTTTCAGCAGATCAGCAATGGTAGCCCGATTAATGACTTAATCGCTGGTAGTGATCTTCTGGGAAGCCGCAATTCGTCAAACAATGGCACTCGGGAAATTTATGCTTTCCCAGATGTTGTGCCGACCCGTGGGAATTACTCTGCGAACGCCGACGACGAAGGCAAGATTTTCGACCCCAAGGACAAGCGACTCGTGATTGAATTCAAATTCGACAATTCGAAGATGAGAGGTCGGGAAGTCTTCACCTCACTCCTTGATGGATTGGCAATTGCAACAGAACACGATCAAGCGGAGGTGGGCGCTTCTGTCGACACGTACAGCGCCTCGCTGGAAACCTCGCTCTATATCCATCACTTAGACTCCCCTCGCTATTATCGGCGAGGACTTACTTGGGGAGTCATGGCGAGAGTGTTGATAATGATTTGGGAGCAGCTGATCATGGGAAATAGTCCGGGGCGTCGTGGACGACTCCCAAGATATGAAGGGCTGGATTTCGACATATATAACGACGATGTGATAATCGGTGTTGGGAGATTGTGGTCAGTCGGTATGCCTGGGGTAGGAGTCTCAGTGTCTAGATAGGATAGCACAACGAACACATTGTCCTTTAGTGGAACTGTCAGTGCGAAGCTGTGTCTTGTGCATTTCAAGAGTAATAACTGTACAGATGTCCCATTGGAGCTGCACGAACAGCCCTCGCCAGGGCAATGGATTTATAGGGTGAGATTTAGGGGGAGGCTGCTTGTGCGGTCGTAAACAAAATAGGAGAGGCTGAGGCTGGCAGCGCCAGCATGACGAGTTTTGTCCACCGTCACGAGAACCGGCATGCATTGTGGGCAAGCCTTCCGATTCTGGTTTCGATCGCTCTGTAGCGAGAACGCGAAGGGGAGGTTGCAGGCTAGCCTCAGGCATCATGCATCGACCATCGTCCTTTCACCCGAAGACTATGAATCAGAAAAGAGGTAAGACCTAGGAGCTTGAGATCGAGTGAAGTTGGCCTAGTCAACGAAGAATCAATGATGTGTGGTGGTGGAGAGAATAGAGAAATCAAAGTATCTAGGTTGATGTCGCCAAGGCGCTCATTACATAATCCCTCTCCACCAATCAGTACCTTCAAAACGACCACTTGATTTCCCCTGGATATCGCCCAACTACAGGGTACTAGAGCCGCTACTCTCGCAAACCCTCGTCGAATAGGTCAAGCGGGCTAAGAAAGTCGCTCCGCAAGTCTCGCCATGTGTCTATTCAATGGTGAAGAGTTTCCTCTGCTACCACGACTATACTACTTGAATTAATGATACCTTGCGCTGGCACTCAGCCAGGCAGTGATAGCAGCTCCTTCGCAATACCCTGCTTTTGGCGAAAGCAAAGGCTATGTTGAGTGTTGAGGAAGGATACCGTGGTGCTAGCCTACAATAGCATGGTTACCCATAAGATGCTTGCTCAAGATCTGGTTTGACAAGAGCCAAGAAGAGTTGACGCCTTCCAAGATCATTAGGCCGATTGAGGCTGCTCCTGGCACATAGGTTGTAAAGGCTGCTTTGTCCTCTCAATCCGAAGCGTTGAATCGAGAATGCTTGGAGGCACACAGTCTCTCATCCCTCTGAACCGAGGGGCCTGTCTTCCATCTCGCCCTCCGCTCTCGTAGGCTCGGCAGCTGTGCACCCCGTCTGTCTCCAGGCTCGCCGACAGGCCTGGTATTCGACATCGCTGCTTCCGCCAATAAAGTATTCTTCAGCAACGACTACAACCCGACTTCTTCGCCATCTGCTCCCTCCGCAGTGGGAGCCAAGGCGAAAAGCGTGAGAAGACACTGGCGATGCATATAGGCAGGATTGAAAGGCTAAATTAGCTGATGGGATTGGAGTGATTGAAACGGCGCTGGTGAGCCGCGAGTAGCAGCAATAGAAGAGGCGGAGAATTTTGATTTGCTGATGGAGAAGGGACCTTGAAATAAAGCCGGCCCAGGCCGAGCGTACGTTGTAATGCTCTTACGAGATACGAAAATGAAAGCCTTCTTCTGAGGGTATAGCTT
>JAABUL010004544.1_pt1 | contig 18386 bp, 17 predicted proteins | sample 5559151 | NCBI WGS metagenome assembly JAABUL01 (sample SAMN10711876, study PRJNA513368) | rock metagenome | isolation source: Antarctica rocks | place: Antarctica: Victoria Land, Pudding Butte sud | reverse complement strand
TCGGGGCCGACGTGGTCAAGGTGGAGCGCGCCGGCAGCGGCGACGACACGCGCCAGTGGGGACCGCCCTTCGTCGCTGCCAGGGACGGCGGCGAGGCGGGCGACCTCGGCGCCGCCTATTTCCATAGCTGCAACCGCGGCAAGCGCTGCATCGCGGCCGATTTCGAGACCGCCGAGGGTCGCGCCCTGGTCCGGCGCCTCGCGGCCCACGCCGACGTCGTCATCGAAAACTTCAAGATCGGCGGCCTCGAGCGCTACGGCCTCGACCCCGAGTCGCTCCGGGCGCTGAACCCGCGCCTCGTGGTCTGCTCGATCTCGGGCTTCGGGCATCAGGCTGTCGTACGCGCAGCCCACTGCTCGAACAGCTTCAGCTCAGGGTCTATGTGGCGCAGTGCGGAGAGGTCGGCCGCAAAGCCTTTTTGTGCCATCCAAGAAAACATGAGGGTGAACTCTTTCGGAAGGCGGTTCAGCAAAGGTTTCGGAATGCGGAACGACACCACCGGACCGCGACCGGCTTGCTTTAACATCTGGATGGCGCGGGGGCGGGTGACGGCGTCGCCGCCGAGTTCGACAGCCTTACCGATGTATTCAGAAGCCTCGGAAAAGGCTTTGGCGACAAACCAACCGATATCGTCCGCGGCGATAAGTTGAAGCTTCTGCCCGTCCGGCATGTAGGTCTTCCACAGCGACAACATGATGGTGCGGAACATGAACGGGCCGAAGTTGTCCATAAACGCGACTGGACGAAAGATAGTGGCTGGCAGGCCGAGCGATCGGATGTGCTGTTCTACCTCCCATTTGCTCTCGAAATGGGGGATGCCGGAGTTCCTTTCGGCTCCCCCGGCCGATGAATAGATGAAGTGGCTGATCCCAACGTTGGCCGCGGTGGAAGCCAATAGCTTGCCCTGCTTCGCCTCGACCTCAGGACCTTCCTCCTGAGCCGTCTGAACGCTGAAGACGCCGTAGGCCCCCCTCGCCGCTTCCGTCACAGCCTTCTAGTCGTTGAGGTCGCCCTTCACAAGCTCGACGCCTTTAACCTGCAAGGCTTTCGCGCGCTCTGACTCCGGATTGCGCACCATGGCGCGCAGGGTCCAGTCGTCGCCCTGCTTCAGTAGGGCGCGGATGGCTGCGCCACCCTGGTTTCCTGTGGCGCCGGTGATCAGTAGAGTTCGCTTGGTCATGGAAGGTCTCCAGCCTGCTGTTGTAACAAATTCGAAGTTCGTGATGCCCGCTTCGGGGGTTGGTACGACACGCTGAAGATGGATGTTCGCCGGTTCGCGATTAGACGTGTAGGAGTGGACACGGTATTCCCTTCCTGGAACGCACGGAGCGTAATGTTGCTGAAGCGTGGGCGTTCATGCCACCACCCCGCGGTCGGTGCGGGCGACATGTTGGGCGAACGTTTCCGGCACGATGTCAGGATAGCGGCTGTTCTGCACGTTCTGGAGAACCGGCCCGATCAGCATGTAGAGCTGATAACGAGCAGCGATCGTCGCCATCGGATCCGGGTTGCTCGCCCGAGTGTCGTCGATCCAGACCTTCAACTGGGCGACGGATCCGCGGCTTTCCCGCTTGAAAGTGCGGCCGGTGACTTGCTCCAGCGCCCGGGTGATCTCCTCGAACGAGGTCTGCTGGCCCGACACCGCGAACTTCCCGCTTGGCACGCCGCGGTCGAGGGCCGCTTTGGCGGTGTAGCGCGCCGTGTCCTCAATGCTGGTGGTGTCGAACCGCTCGTCACCGTCGCCCCAGGTGTTGGCCACACCCTTCTCCATGTCGAACATCGGTTCGCCCCAAGGGTTCAGGAATACGTCCATGAAGGCGCCGTTGAGCACGTGGACGTGCTCGAGCCCGCTGGCCGCGATCGCTTTGTCGGCCGTCCGGCGCATGTCGAACATCATGTGGCCGCCCTCCGCGTGCTCGAAGAAGTCAAGGGCAAAATCGGAAGGGAGAATGCGCCGAACTCCATTCTTTCTGGCGGCCTCGGCCAGCGCCAACTGGCCCTCGACGATTACATCGGGTCCGCCCTGCACCGCCGAAACGATGACATTCACACCCTTGGTGGCGCGCTCGAGACTGGCGCGGTCGGCGAGATCGCCTTCGATGACATGCGCGCCGCGGTCGAGCAGAGTGGAGACCAGTGCCGACTTCGCGGCGTTCGCCATGACTCCGGGGCGTACAAGAAGCCGAACCTCTGCGTCCGGCTCTTCCAGGAGGTAACGGGCAATACGGTTGCCGAGCACGCCGGTGGCGCCGGCTACGAGAACAGTCTGCGTCATTGAATTCCCTTTGCGGAGCGGTGGTTCGGCCGATCGACTGTGGAAGGACCAGGTCAGCCGGTGTGATCGCGTAGGTAGGCCCCGACGCGGGTTTGGATTAGTCAGGCAGGGCTGGACAGCGCGTTCCCAATCTGGAACGAAGTGGATCATGCTCGATCTACTCGATATCCGAGCCTTCGCGCGGATCGCCGACCTCAAGAGTATCTCAGGTGCTGCGCGTGCACTCGGCGCGCCGAAATCCTCGATTAGCAGATCTCTGGCGCGGCTCGAGATAGCGGTCGGCTCGGTGCTGGTCGAACGCTCGACGCGTCACCTGCGTTTGACGGATGCCGGTACACTGTTTCATCAGCACGCGCTGCGCATCCTCAACGACGTGGACGAGGCCGAGACGGCGCTGGGCAGCTTCTCCGGCGCACCGCGCGGGACTTTGCGCGTGAACGCACCGTTCACTTTCGCGGTCGGCCTGCTGGCGCCCATGTTGCCGGCGTTCTTGAAGCGTTATCCCGAGGTCCGGGTAATCTTAGACATCGAGAACCGCTTGATCGCCATGCCGGCCGAGGAGGCCGACCTCGTCGTGCGTATCGCGGGGCTGGCCGACTCCACCCTGATCGCGCGCCGGATAGCGACGTTAGAACTTTGGGCCTGCGCCAGCCCTGCCTATCTGGCCGCTCGAGGAACGCCGGCCTTGGTGCGTGACTTGGACAGTCACGATCTAATCGCCTGGACTGACCGACCGATGACGTGGGGCTTTCGAAAACTGAACGGCGAGATCGAGGAGATCGAGGTCCTGCCGCGAATTGCCGTCGTGCCGGAGCCAGCCGCCCTCCAGGCGGTGCTGGAGGGCGGGGTAGGCATCGGCCGACTGCCTGACTTCTTAGCCGCGGCCCCGATCGCCAATCGGGCACTTGTGCGCGTCCTCCCCGATCTTCGGCCCGACACGGTCGAGGTCCACGCCCTTTACCCTAGCCACCGGAGCCTCTCGGCGAAGGTGCGCGCCTTTATAGACGCCCTCGTCGCTCATCTGGCGACGACGCGTTCCGCATTCTGACTTTGGCGCGTCGCCGACTCCCGTTCGCGAAAAGCCACACCCGCCCTGCGTCAGTGCTTGTGTCGGATCGGCTCACGCGACGCAGATGCCGGATACAGCCACTAGCCGGAACAGGTGCGGGCTTGCTGTCATGCTCTCCGGGTACTCGGCAAGGCGCGCCCGGAACTCAGGGTTAGTGAAGGCGGCGCGAAAGTGCGCGACCGTCTCCCAGACGGCGTAATTCAGGAACGTGCCGCTGCCTGCGATGCCGCGGTGTAATTGGGTCGAGATGAAGCCCGGTTGACGCTTCATGATCGTGGCATCAGCGGCCCAGACAGCAAGCAGCCGGTCGGAGTCCTCGGGCGGCACGACTAACGTATTGATAAGAACCACCGGCCCGCCCTCCTCCTTAAGTTGGTCGGCCAGCGTGACAGTGTGGTCCATCTCAGCAAACTTCGACATCTTGAGCTCCTTCTTTCTCAACTATTGCCAAAACGGCGGTGGTGTTGAGCCGAAATTGTAATTCGCGCAGTAGGATGCCAGCGGCTTCGATGCTCTCTGGCGACAGATCGGTCGTAAGGGCGTCGGCCCAACGTTCCTGGCGCTCGCTCGCGGTGCGATAAGCCGCCTCGCCCCGCTCGGTCATTGTGACGAGCATGGCGCGCCGGTGGTACGGATTCGGATCGAGGCGCACGAAGCCATCTTGGCGCATCTCGTCCGTGGAGCGCTGCACGGCTTGCCGGGTCAGGCCCATGTTGCGGGCGAGGTGCGCCACCGGCAGCGGCACGGGCGAGAGCGCGATGGCGCCGAGCACCTGCCAGCGGGCGCTGGTCAACCCGAGGTCTCCCACAAGGGCGTCTCCGGAAGCGAGCAGGTCGCCGTTCAAGCGGAACACGTCGATGACGAGGCCCGTCAGCGCTTTGCACAGGCGGCTCTTGTTCTCGGTGTCAGCGGGACATGCTCGGGTCATACAAATCAGGTAAGGCGTGTGCAGCGTAATGTCAAGTTGACAAGACGTTGTCGTAGTGATGGCCTGACCGCTGTGATCAGGCGGGACACCTAGAAGCAGATCACCGGCCGCGGCATCTGTTGGTTGACCGGCGATCAGCCGAAACGGCACGTCCTCGGCAACGTCGTGATAGCCGCGTCAGCCAGGTCCACGACAACGTCGCCGCGACAGACCTTGTCTTGCCGGCGGAGCAGCTGTCTGAGCTGGACGCGGCGAAGGTCCCCGAGGCGGCGATGATCTATGGCCTGCTCACGCCGGCGCGCCGACAGAACGTCGTCTGCGGCGGGAGCGCAGTGGCTTCGCGCTGAGGTGGGCGGAGGCTTAACGGCCCAGGATGAAACGATGTCTCGTCCGCCTCGAAGCCTATGGCCATTGTGGGTTCGTCACGAGATCCCCATGAGGATGGCTGCTCGGTTCACCCGGCCGCCCTGCTCCGTCACATTGCGCCGGTTGATCCGAACGCCCCTGCGCCGTAAGGGTCCACACTGGAATGCCCCATCCCGTTACGCCATCGCGGCTCGCGTGCCACAAGGGCCGAAGCAATTGCGCCGCCGGTGCGCCGTAAGCCGGTGCTGTCCGCAGAAGCGAGCCATGGTTCCATCCACCGCCGCCGCCCCCCTCAACGGCATCCGCGTTCTCGAACTGGCCCGTATCCTGGCCGGGCCATGGTGCGGGCAGTTGCTGGCGGATCTCGGGGCCGACGTGGTCAAGGTGGAGCGCGCCGGCAGCGGCGACGACACGCGCCAGTGGGGACCGCCCTTCGTCGCTGCCAGGGACGGCGGCGAGGCGGGCGACCTCGGCGCCGCCTATTTCCACAGCTGCAACCGCGGCAAGCGCTGCATCGCGGCCGATTTCGAGACCGCCGAGGGTCGCGCCCTGGTCCGGCGCCTCGCGGCCCGCGCCGACGTCGTCATCGAAAACTTCAAGATCGGCGGCCTCGAGCGCTACGGCCTCGACCCCGAGTCGCTCCGGGCGCTGAACCCGCGCCTCGTGGTCTGCTCGATCTCGGGCTTCGGGCAGTACGGACCCTACGCGGCCCGGGCCGGCTACGATTTCCTGATCCAGGGGATGGGCGGCGCCATGTCGATCACGGGCGAGCCGGACGGCGCTCCGACGAAGTCCGGCATGGCCATCGCGGATCTCTTCACCGGGCTCTATGCCGCCAACGCTATCCAGGCGGCCCTGATCCGCCGGGCCGCCACGGGGGAGGGGGCCTGGATCGACTGCGCGCTGCTCGACAGCCAGGTGGCGATGCTGAGCTTCCAGGCGACGAACTTCCTGGTCTCTGGGCAGGACGGGCGGCGACTCGGCAATGCGCACCCCGTCCTCGTGCCGTATGACGTGTTCCCGGTGGCGGACGGCCACATCATCATCGCGACCGGCAACGACGGGCAGTTCCGCAGGCTCTGCGAGATCCTGCAGGCGCCGGGGCTCGCGGCCGATCCCGACTACCTCGTCAACAAGGACCGGGTGGCCAACCGGGACGCGCTGACGGCCCGACTCCAGGGGCTGACGTCGCCATGGCGGCGCGACGATCTCATGGCACTCCTCGATGCCGCCCACGTACCGGCGGGACCCATCAACAGCGTGGCGCAGGTCTTCGCCGATCCGCAGGTGCGGGCGCGCGGCATGGCGCTATCGCTCGACAATCCCGCGGCCGCGGGCGGTGCGACGCCCGGCGTCCGGTCGCCGATCCTCATCGACGGCGTGCCGCAGGCGAGCCCGCGCCCCGCGCCGGGGCTCAATCAGCACGGGGCCGAGATCCTGGCCGACCCCGCCTGGGGTGGCGGCGGAGGAGAACCATGACGCAACAGTCTCACGCGCCGCGCACGGGCGGCCGCATCCTGGTCGAGGGCCTCGTGGCCCAGGGCGTCGAACACGTGTTCTGCGTGCCGGGCGAGAGCTATCTCGCGGTGCTCGACGCGCTGCACGATGCCCCGATTGCGCTCACGGTCTGCCGTCACGAGGCCGCCGCCGCCATGATGGCCGATGCATCGGCGCGCCTCACCAACCGGCCCGGCATCTGCATGGTCACGCGCGGCCCCGGCGCCACCAATGCGGCGGCCGGCCTCCATATCGCCGAACACGATTCGGTGCCGCTCGTCCTCTTCGTCGGCCAGATCGAGCGCGGCATGCGGGGCCGCGGCGCCTTCCAGGAGATGGACTACAGGGCCGTCTTCGGCTCGGTCGCCAAATGGGTCGTGGAAGTCGACGATCCCCGCCGCATCCCCGAGATCCTGTCGCGCGCCTTCCACGTCGCGCTCCAGGGCCGCCCGGGTCCCGTCGTGATCGCACTGCCCGAGGACGTGCTGACCGAGGTGGCGAGCGCGGCGGATGCGCCGCGCGTCGAGCCCGCGCTGCCCTGGCCGGGGCTGCCCCAGATGGCGGAGCTGCAGAAGCTGCTCTGGTCGGCCGAGCGGCCCGTCATGGTGCTGGGCGGCGGCGGCTGGACCGCACAGGCGGCCGCCGCGGTGGCGCGTTTCGCCGAGCGCTTCGCCCTCCCGGTCGCGACCTCGTTCCGTCGCGCCGGGCTCTTCGACGCGAGCCACGCCAATTATGCGGGCGAGATCGGCATCGGCCCCAACCCGAAGCTGAAGGCTCGTATCGCCGCGGCCGACCTCTTCCTGCTGGTCGGGGGCCGCATGGCCGAGATGCCGTCGCAGGGCTACACGCTCCTCGACATTCCGGTGCCGCGCCAGGCGCTGGTGCATGTCCACGCCGACGAGGGCGAGATCGGCCGCGTCTACCATCCCGTCCTCGGCATCCACGCGGCGCCGCGCACCTTCGCGGCATCGCTCGAGGCCTTGCAACCGCCGAATGACGTTCCGTGGCGCGCGCGCTGCGCCGAGGCCCGGGCCGACTACCTGACCTGGACCGAAACGCCGGCCGTCGCCGCGGGCGCGGCCGAGCGGGAGTTCGTCGACATGGGCCATGTCGTGTGCTGGCTGCGCGAACGGCTGCCGCCCGACGCCATCCTGGCCAACGGCGCCGGCAATTACGCCATCTGGCCGGGTCGGTTCTACCGGTTCCGCCAATGGGGCACGCAGCTCGCGCCGACCTCGGGGTCGATGGGCTACGGTGTGCCGGCCGCGATCGGGGCCAAGCGGCTCGATCCGTCGCGGGTGGTCGTGGCCCTGGCGGGCGACGGCTGCTTCCTGATGAGCGGCCAGGACTTCGCAACCGCGGTGCAATACGGGCTCGCCGTGATGGTCGTGGTGGTGGACAACGGCATGTACGGCACGATCCGGATGCATCAGGAGCGGGAATACCCCGGCCGGGTCAGTGGCACGGCGCTCGCCAACCCCGATTTCGCGGCTTATGCCCGGGCCTTCGGCGGGCACGGGGAGACGGTGAGGCGGACGGCGGATTTCGCGCCGGCCTTCGAGCGGGCATTGGCGTCGGGCAAACCCGCCATCATCCACGTGACGGTCGATCCCGACATCATCACGCCCGCGACGACGTTAGCGGCGATCAGGCGGACGGCGCGAGGCTGAGGGACCTAGCCGACACGGGAATCGGGCGAAGGGGCCTCCACGGGCCTTCGGCTTACAACGCGTCGAACGGATCCTGCATCCAGTCGTCGTAGGTCGGAGCGAGCGGCGCATAGGCCAGCGGGTTCTCGTCCGTCTGCCGCCGCCGCGCGTAGGCGTCGGAGCGGTCGTTCCGGCGGTGACCAGAACTCGCCACGCGGGCGTCGTCGCCGCGACGGGCAACCCGGATCTCGCGCGCCGGGCTGCCGACGATGCTGATGCTGGCGCCCTCGGCCCGCACCATGCCGTAGAGTTCGGCCGCGTGGTCGGGCGACAGCCGTACGCAGCCGTGCGACGCGGCGGCGCCGAGCGAACCCGTTTCATAGGTGCCGTGGATCGCGTAGCCGCCCTTGAAGAAGATGGAATAGGGCATCGGCGAATCGTGGTACTTGCGCGAGTAATGCATGGCCTGGAGGCTCTGCACACCGTAACGCCCGCGCGGCGTCACGAAACCCTGGCGGGCCGTCGACACCGGCCAGTCGTAGCTTTGGCCGTTGCCGGACATGACATGCATGGTCTGGCTCGCGAGGTCGACCTGGATATTCACGGCCGCATACGCGCTGCCGGCCCAGACACCGAGGCCGAGGGACATCGTCGTCGCGACCAGTAAACCCTTAGCCCGCATGGCTTCCATCCTCATGTCGGCTTGCCCAACTGTCGTCACGTTTAAGCTGGATTGCCGCCTTGTAAAGGCTGCGCCTGAAACAAAGTTTACGCCCCGCCCAGGTATTGTTTCCTATTGTTCAGGCTTCCGACCGGTGCCGTGCTTCGCGTCCCGGCTACGACATGCGAGAGGGTTTCCATGCCGATCGATGTCGTCGACCTTCGTGCCTTCTACGCAACGCCGCTCGGCCGCATCGCCCAGCGGTCGATCGCGCGGATCGTCCGGTCCTGGTGGCACGACACGGGTGGGCTCGCGGTCGCGGGGCTCGGCTACGCGATCCCTTATCTCGAACCCTTTCGCGAGGAGGCCGTGCGGGTCATCGGCCTGATGCCGGCCGAGCAGGGCATCGTCCATTGGCCGCCGGGCGGCACCTCGGCGACGGCACTCGTCGAGGGCGGGCAGCTCCCGCTGCCCGACGGCTCGATCGATCGCGTGCTGATGGTCCACATGCTGGAGCCGACCGAACACCCGCGCGAAGTGTTGGCCGAGGTCTGGCGCGTGCTGACGCCGGGCGGCCGCATGATCGCGGTGGCGTGCAACCGGCGCGGCTTCTGGGCCCGCGTCGACACCACGCCTTTCGGCTACGGCCAGCCCTTCTCCAAGCGGCAGATCGCGGCGCTGCTGCGCGAGACGCTGTTCTCGCCCGAGCGCTTCGGCGAGGCCCTTTACGTGCCGCCCTTCGAGCACCGCCCCTTCCTGCGCCTGGCGCCGTTCTTCGAGCGCACCGGCAAGCGCATGGCGCTGCCGGGGGCCGGAGTCCATCTGGTCGAAGCCACGAAGCAGCTCTATCGCCCGGTCATGCTGCGCGGCCGAGCCACCGTTCGTCACGCCATTCCGCGCCTGGAGCCGCGCCTGTCGGGCTCGTACCGGCTCGCCGGCGCTTCTCCCTCGACAGCCGGGCAGGGCTGAGCAGTCCAGCGGTTCACCATGCCCTGCCTGCGTCATCGCGCGGCAGGAACAGGTCGCGCACGCTTGGCATTCCAGAGTCCGGAGGTTGCCAACGATGCTGAAGACCGTCAGGGCGGGCGATGAGGAAGCTGTCCACGAGATCGTCGATCCGCAGGACGCCGCGGAAGGAGCCGGCCTTGTCTACGTGCACGACGACGAGCCCGGCATCACCCGTCGGAGGGCCGGCAAAGGCTGGTCCTTCCGCAAGCCCGACGGCTCGGCCGTGAAGGACTTGGCCGAGATCGCGCGCATCCGCAAGCTCGCCATCCCGCCGGCCTACACCGACGTCTGGATCTGTCTCGATCCGCGGGGCCACATCCAGGCGACCGGCCGCGACGCTAAGGGCCGGAAGCAGTACCGTTACCACCAGGCGTTCCGCGAGGTTCGCGACGGTGCCAAATACGAGCACGTGACGGCCTTCGCCGAGGCCCTCCCGATCATCCGGGCCACCGTGAAGCAGCACATGGCGCTGCAGGGGCTCGTCCGGAACAAGGTGCTGGCCACGGTGGTCTATCTGCTCGAGACCACCTTGATCCGCGTGGGCAACGAGGATTACGCCAAGCAAAACGAGTCCTACGGACTCACGACGTTGCGCGGCCCCCATGTCGACGTGCACGGGGCGGATCTGCGTTTCGAGTTCAAGGGCAAGAGCAACAAGGTCTGGAAACTCAAGCTCCACGACAGGCGCGTCGCCAAGATCGTCAAGGCTTGCCACGACCTGCCGGGGCAGCAGCTGTTTCAATACGTCGATCACGAGGGCCAGCGCCATGGCGTGACGTCGCACGACGTCAACGACTACCTGCGCGAGATCACCGGGCGCGACATCACGGCCAAGGACTTCCGCACCTGGGCCGGCACGGTGCTGGCCGCGCTGGCGTTGAGCGAGTTCGGCGCCATCGATACCGAGGCGAAAGCCAAGAAGAACGTGCGGGCCGCGATCGAGCGTGTCTCGGCGCGGCTCGGCAACACCGCCACCATCTGCCGGAAGTGCTATGTGCATCCGACGATCGTCAATTCCTACATGTCGGGCGAACTGCTCCTGGAAATCAAGGCGGAGGTCGACACCGAACTGCGCGAGAACCTGCCGCAGTTGAAGCCCGAGGAAGCGGCCGTCCTGGCCCTGTTGGAGCGCCGGATCGCCCACGAGATCGACGACAAGAAGCAGGAGGCTCGCGCCCAGGCGGCGTAGGGGCAGGGGCGCCCAAGCTCGTCGGCCGTCGATTCGCGCGGTGCTGAGCGCAGTTCACCCGGCGCGGCATGCGCGACAGGCCGATCGCCTGGCGAGCTCGCGGATGCGACGGACGGCACTGGCCGCTTCGCCACCCGCCCATCGGGGTGAACTCGCGTGCATGTTCGACGGCGGCGATTTTCGGCAGCAACGCTCCCATCGACGGCCACTCCCATCAGTGGGTCGTCCGGATTGCGTGGACCGCGCTTGTCAAGCCTGTCGAACAGCCTCTAAGGACAGCCTCGACGGGGCGTTCTCACGGGCGATGGTCGACCGCGCCCGTCCCACGAAGAGGCTGTCGGGGATCCATGGTGCGAGGTGAATCGATGCGACGGAGCGACGGTGTCGTGAGCATCCTGCCGTTGGACCGCGGCCATAATGGCGCCTGGCTCCCGCTGTGGCGCGCCTACCAGGACTTCTACAAGGTCGCGATCCCGGACCAGGTCTCGGCCGCGACCTGGAACCGGTTGCTCGACCCTGCGGAGCCGATCAGCGGTGCGCTGGCCTGGGACGGAGAGGATGCGGTCGGGCTGGTGCATCACGTTCGTCATCGGTCCACCTGGACGGTCGGCGATTACTGCTACCTGCAAGACCTCATCGTTGCCCCGGCAGCACGCGGCCGAGGCCTGGGCAGAGCCTTGGTCGAGCACGTCTACGCGGCTGCTCGCGCGGCCGGCTGCTCGCGCGTCTACTGGCTAACGCACGAGACCAATACCGACGCCATGGCGCTCTACGATCGCCTCGCCGAGCGCTCGGGCTTCGTCCAGTACAGGAAGCCGCTGCCGTGACGGAACGTGAGCGCAGGCCTGGCCTATCGGGACGTCGCACCGCGTGACCGTGGAGCGCAGCCCCGGCGGCGCCTCGGTGGCTGAAGGCCTGGCGGTCGCGGCCCGCGGCCTGCTCGACGGCATCGCGGCGGCGCGAGTGTTCGGCCGAGGCTGGCCGGATCTCGTTGCGACGCGGCCCGTCGCGCCGCGGCGCCTTCCGGTGCTCGAGTGGCTCGACGGTGCGCCGCTCTGCGCGACATCCGCCACCCATGGCCTGGTCGAGGCCATAGTGGCCGACGCCGGCGCGCTGGCGTGGAACCAGACCTACACGGCCGCCGATGTCGGCGCGGGCTTCCTCGACCGTTACGGCTGGACCGAACTGGTCGGGCTCCGTGGGCCGATCCCAAGCGAGACGATTGCCTGCGGCGTGCTGATGCTCGGCCCCGACACGCACTATCCGGCCCACGCCCATGAGGCGGAGGAATTGTACCTGCCGCTCGCCGGCTGCGCGTTGTGGAAGCGTGGCCGGGACCCCTATGCCGAGCGCCGCCCCGGCACGCCGATCCATCACCCGTCCTGGATCCAGCACGCCATGCGGACGAGGCGCGAGCCATTGCTGGCCCTCTATGTGTGGCGCGGCGGGCTCGCCACGCGATCGCGTTTGCTCCGGATCTGACCCGGTCCTCCGGGTCAGATCCGCCGGCGGGCCTCGCGGCGACGGTTGGACGTGCTGGCGCGTCGTGTATGAGGGCTGCTTCCTGCCCCCGGCAGGCGCCACGACCACGATCGACGGTGCGGTCCGACCTTCGTCAGAGAGAGGCGAACCGTGACCAGGCTGCCCAATCGCTAGAGCCCGCTCCGGGGTCGGCTCGGCCCGGTCGAGAACGACCTGATCGACGAACTGGTCAGCGGCAGGATCGACAGGCCGGCCTTCATGCGACACGGCAGCCCTGGTGGGCGTGCAACCGATCGCCAACCGGCTGTTTCTCGAACGCGCCGGCTTCGTTTGACTGGCGTCCGCCGGAGGGCCGTCCACGGCCGGAATGTCGGAGCGTCGCCCGTGCCTCGATCGGCGGTGCCGATAGTCTCGGCACAAATCTCAATCCCTGTGCCGTGAATCATATCGCGGCAAAACATTTACCCAGTTTGCGGCCAGAAAGGTGATTGCCGCCTCGGACCAATCTCAATAGGTTCGACGTCATGACGTCGACACGATCGTGCGCAGCGGAACTGGACTTCAGCGCGGCTGAACGCCTCCGCATGCTGCTGGCCGATCTGTCGTCGAAGCCCGATTCGCCGCTGCCGCCGGAACGGGATCTGTCGACCCGCTTCGGGGTCAGTCGTCGCGCGATCCGCCAGGCGCTCTCGGAACTCGAGGCCGAAGGTCGGGTGTGGCGGCGGCAAGGCAAGGGCACGTTTGCCGGTCCTGCACCGGCCGTCGTGGCGCCGACCCTGCACCGCATGGCGGCCCGGACGAATTTCTTCGAAGTCATGGAAGTCCGACTCTCGGTCGAGCCGGTCCTGGCGCAACTCGCGGCCGGGCGCGCCTCGGGCGAGCAGGTCGCGCTCATGCGGCGTCTCGCCGGGCGCACGGCCGCCCAGACCTCGGCGACACCGGCGTCGGCACTGGAGGAGTGGGACGGCGCCTTCCATCGCGCCATCGCCGAGGCGGCCGGCAATCGCCTGTTTCTTGACCTGTTCGAGATGGTGGACCGCATTCGGCAGGACCCGGCTTGGCAGTGCTATCGGGACAAGGCACGCAGGCCCGAACGCCTCGCGCTCGGAGCCGCGCAGCATGTCGCCATCGCGGCCGCCATCGCACGGCGTGAGGGTGCCGAGGCAGCCCGCATCATGCGACAGCATATCGGGGCCCTGCGGGCTGCACTCGGGGAAGCCGTTGATGATGGCTGAGCCCGGACTCCGGCGCGGCCCCTGCGACGCGGCCGAAGGCGCCCCGGTGCTGGCCGTGGAGCACCTCTCGGTGCGGTTCCAGGGCTCCCCGGTCGCTGTGGTCGACGACGTCTCGTTCGCGGTCGACAGAGGGCGGACTCTCGCCATCGTGGGCGAGTCGGGCTGCGGCAAGAGCGTGACGTCGCTGGCCCTGATGGGCCTGCTCCCTCCGGCCGCGCAGGTCTCGGGCAGGGCGATGTTCGCGGCCGCCGCAGGTGTCGCCCACGACGGTGCCTCGGCGTTCGGCGGCAACGACCTTCTCGGCATGACGGACCGGGCTCGCGCGGACCTCCGCGGCGACCGCGTCGCCATGATCTTCCAGGAACCCATGACGTCGCTGAACCCAGCCTTCACGATCGGCGACCAGATCGCCGAGACCGTGGTGCGCCACCGCGGGGCGACGCGGGCGCAGGCGCGCGCCCGGGCACGAGAGATGCTCGATCTTGTGCGGATCCCCGCCGCGGCCGAGCGCCTCGCCAGCTATCCGCACGAGCTTTCGGGCGGCATGCGCCAGCGCGCCATGATCGCCATGGCGCTCGCCAACGACCCCGAACTCCTGGTCGCCGACGAACCCACGACCGCGCTCGACGTGACCATCCAGGCGCAGATCCTGTCCCTGGTGGCGCGCCTTCAGGCCGATACCGGCACCGCCATGATCCTGATCACGCACGACCTCGGCGTGGTGGCCGAGGTGGCCGACGACGTCGCCGTGATGTATGCGGGCCGCGTGGTCGAGTCCGGCCCCGTCGAGGCGCTGTTCGACGATCCCCAGCACCCCTACACGATCGGCCTCATGGGCTCGATGCCGTCGCTCGGCCGTCGCCACGGTCGGCTCGCCACGATCCCGGGCGCCGTACCGCTGCCGGCCGACATGCCGCCGGGTTGCCGCTTCGCGACCCGCTGCCCTTTTGCCGATGCCCGTTGCGCGGCCGAGCGCCCGGCACTGGACCAGTATGGATCCGGCCACCGCGCCGCCTGCTGGCATGCGCCGCTCGATTCGGTGCTCGAGGGCGCAACCGCGCGGGCCGCCGCCGAGGGGGCGGTCGCCCAGGGAGCCGTCGCGTGAACCCGGCGCTTCCACCCATCCTCGAAGGCGCGGCGCTGTCCAAGCACTTCGCCGGACGGCGCCGCCTGTTCGGATCGCCGAGCGTCGTCAGGGCGGTCGATGACGTGTCGCTGCGGGTCGAACGCGGCGAGACCCTGGCCCTGGTGGGCGAGTCCGGTTCGGGAAAATCGACCCTGGGCCGGCTGCTGCTCGACCTCATCGCGCCCACCGCCGGCGACGTCCTCTACGAGGGCCGCAACATCGCGTCCCTGCCCAGGGCGGAAGCACGGACGCTGCGGCGCGACCTCGGCATCGTCTTCCAGGACCCCTTCGCGTCGCTGAACCCGCGCATGAGCGTCGCCGACATCGTGGGCGAGCCGATCTGGCTGCACGAAGGCCTGACACGGCCCGACCGCAAGGCCAAGGCTGCCGAGCTGCTCCGCACCGTGGGGCTACAGGCCGAGCATGGCACCCGCTTCCCACACGAGTTCTCGGGGGGACAGAGGCAGCGGATCGGCATCGCCCGGGCGCTCGCCTCCTCGCCGAAGCTCCTGCTGGGCGACGAGCCCGTCTCGGCCCTGGACGTCTCGGTCCAGGCCCAGATCGTCAACCTGCTCGAAGACCTCAAATCCCAGTTTGGCCTCACCCTCGTGGTGGTGGCCCACGGACTCGCCGTGATCCGCCACATGAGCGACCGCGTGGCCGTCATGTATCTCGGTCAGATCGTCGAACTGGCGCCCGTCGACGCCCTGTTCGAAGAGCCGCTCCATCCCTACAGCCAGGCGCTGCTGTCCTCGGTTCCGGTTCCGAGCCCGCGGGGGAGGCGCGAACGCGCGCCCATCGAAGGCGATATCCCGAGCGCCACGCGCCCGCCGCCGGGCTGCCGGTTCCATACGCGATGTCCGCACGTCCGGCCGCTCTGCCGCGAGGCGCGGCCGCCGCTGGAAGCCGGGCCGGGCGGACGCTCGGTCGCGTGCCATTTCTGGCGCGAGATCGCCGGAGCCGGTGCCGGCACCATCGTGACGCCGCCCGCCTCGGCGGCGTTCACCCGACGGCTCGCGCTGTTCGAGGCGAGATCGCAGCAGACCGCCGCGCCTGCGGCAAGAGCCCCGGATGCGGCCAAGGCCCCGGCTGGGGCCAACATCACTTGAGCGAAGGACCATGCCCATGAAGCGGATCGGGATCACGTTGGCGGCGGTGTGCTGCTTCGGCGCGGGGGCGGCTTCGGCGGCCAGCAGCCTCAAGATCGGCCTGCAGGACGACCCGGACTTCCTCGATCCGGCCCGTTCGCGCTCCTACGTCAGCCGCATCGTCTTCGCGTCGCTCTGCGACAAGCTGATCGACACGACGCCCGACCTCAAGTTCATCCCCCAACTGGCCCTGTCTTGGACCTGGAGCCCGGACAGCAAGGTCCTGACCCTGAAGCTGCGCTCCGGCGTCACCTTCCACGACGGCGAGCCCTTCGACGCCGAAGCCGTGAAGTTCAACCTCGACCGCGACCGCACGCTGCCCGAGTCGCTACGCAAAAGCGAAATCGCGTCGATCGACCACGTCGATGTCGTGGATGCGATGACCGTGAACCTCGTCCTCAAGCAGCCCGACGCGGCGCTGGTGGCGCAGCTCACCGACCGCGCCGGCATGATGCTGGCCCCCAAGGCTTCGGCGACCGGCAATGTCACGACCAACCCGGTCTGTTCGGGACCCTACAGGTTCACCGAGCGGGTCGCCCAGGACCGCATCGTGCTGGACAAATTTCCGAACTACTGGAACGCCGGCGCCTATCACTTCGACCGCGTCACCTTCATGCCGATCCCCGACACGACGGTGCGGCTCGCCAATCTGCAGAGCGGCGGCCTCGACCTGATCGAGCGCATGGCCGCCACCGACGTGAAGGCCGCCCAGGCCGATCCGAAGCTCCAGGTCCTGTCGGTGCCGGGCCTCGGGTTCATGACGCTCGAATTCAACGTCACGGGGGACAACGCCAAGACGCCGATAGGCCAGGACAAGCGCGTCCGCCAGGCCTTCGACCTCGCCATCGACCGCGACGCCCTCAACCAGGCCGTCTACGAGGGCCGCTACACGCCGGGCGGTCAGCCCTTCGCGCCCGCCAGCCCCTACCATCTCGACGAGCCGCTACCGGGCCGCGATGTCGACAAGGCCAAGGCGCTGCTCAAGGCCGCGGGCGTGACGACGCCCGTAACCGTCAAGATGACGGTGCCGAACGACCCCGTCACCCAGCAACTCGGGCAGGTGATCCAGGCCATGACGGCGGAAGCGGGCTTCGACCTTCAACTCGTGGCCACGGAATTCGCCACGCTGCTGTCGCAGAACGGGTCCGGCAACTTCCAGACCACGATGGTGGCCTGGTCGGGTCGCGTCGATCCGGACGGCAACATCCACCAGTTCGTCACCTGCCACGGCGGCCTCAACGACATGAAATATTGCAATCCCGAGGTGGACGCGCTGCTCAACGGCGCCCGCGGCGTCACCGACCCGGCCGAGCGCAAGGCAAAATACGCGGCCGCCATGAAGATCGTCGAGACCGACAAGCCCATCACCTATCTCGATTTCGAGCCGCATATCTTCGGCGCCGCCAAGGCGCTGCACGGTTTCGTACCGCATCCCGACGGCATGATCCGGCTCCAGAACGTGACGCTGGACAGGTGAGCGGCCTCGGCGCGCGTTCCCTTCTCCCGCGGGCGGGAGAAGGTGGCGCGCAGCGCCGGATGAGGGACATTCCCACGGTGGCGCTTCCACCCTCTTCCGACCCGGCTGCGCCGGGCCACCTTCTCCCGCTCCGCGGGAGAAGGGCGAACACTCCGGACGCGGATCACCTCCCATGCTGAGCTTCATCGGCCGGCGCCTGCTGCTCGCGGTCCCGACGCTGGTGCTCGTGTCGGTCTTCACCTTCTCGCTGCAGAAGCTGCTGCCCGGCGATCCCGTGCTGACGCTGGCGGGCGAGGAACGGAGCCCGGAGATCCTGCAGTTCCTGCGCCACAAGTACCACCTCGACGAACCCGTGCCGGTGCAATATGCCCGCTGGATCGGCGGCGTGCTGCACGGCGACCTCGGCTTCTCGCTGAAGACCGACCAGCCCGTCACGCAGCTCATCGCCACCAAGCTCCCGGTCACCATCGAACTCGCGATCTTCGCCATGCTGATCGCATTCGCGATCGGCATTCCGGCCGGCGTGGTGGCGGCCGTGCGCAAGGGCAGCGCCATCGACCTCGGGGCCAATGTAGCGGCGCTGTCGGGCATCTCGGTGCCGCCGTTCTGGCTCGGCGTGCTGATGATCCTGCTGTTCGCCGTGAAGCTGCACTGGTTGCCGGCCTCGGGCTTCGTGCCGCTCCGAGAGGACCCTTTGCAGAACTTGCGCACCATGCTGATGCCGTCGCTCGTCATCGGCGCGGCGCTCGCGGCGTCGCTGATGCGCCACACGCGAGGCGCCATGCTGGCGGTGCTCCGGGCCGACTACATCCGCACGGCCCGGGCCAAGGGCCTGCTCGCGCCCGCCGTGATCCTGAAACACGCGTTCCGCAACGCGCTGGTGCCGATCGTCACCTTGACGACGCTGCTGTTCGGCGAGCTGATCGGCGGTGCCGTGCTGACCGAGCAGGTCTTCACCATTCCGGGCTTCGGCAAGCTCATCGTCGACGCCGTCTTCACGCGCGACTACGCCGTGGTGCAGGGCGTGGTGCTCTGCGTGGCCTGCGCGTTCGTGTTCCTGAACCTCCTGGCCGACGTGCTCTACGTGCTGATCAACCCGCGCATGAGGGTCGGCGGATGACCGCCATCGTGATCGAACCCGCGGCCGCCGGGCGCCCGCCCAACCGCGCCATCGCGGCCTTCCTGCGCAACCGCGCCGCGGTGGCGGGCGCCGTGGTGGTCGTGCTGTTCGTCGCGGCGGCCGTGCTGGCGCCGCTCGTCGCGCCGTTCGATCCCT
>JAABUL010004543.1_pt1 | contig 18388 bp, 1 predicted proteins | sample 5559151 | NCBI WGS metagenome assembly JAABUL01 (sample SAMN10711876, study PRJNA513368) | rock metagenome | isolation source: Antarctica rocks | place: Antarctica: Victoria Land, Pudding Butte sud | reverse complement strand
TAAGTAATTAAATATTACTTTTCTTTTATTATCTAATATAAATAGGCTCTTAATATAAAATCTAAGATATATATTTTAATTTAAATTAATTAATTAACTTAAAAAGTATAAAGTATTAATAAATTTATATAAGATTATTTAATTAATTTAAATACTTTCTTTTAATTAAAATCTTATATAAATTAATATCCTTTTTAATAATATTTATAAGTAGAATTACTTTCTTGAAATAATTTTTTATAAATTTATAATTATAATTTATAAATTTTAAGAAACTTTAGATTCTTTTAATATTATATAATATAAGTTATTTAAATATTACTTGAATCTTTTTAAGGCTTATTTAAATACCTTTTATATTAATTATAAATCCTAGGAATTTTATTAATTTCTTATAAAACTTATATTTTTTTAAGCTAAAATATAGTTTAATATAAGTAAAGTATAATAAAACCTTTTATATATATTAAATATAAGTATCTTTATCTTTAAAGTAATATTTTATTATTAACCTTATTAAAAAATAGCGGAGAATAGCTTAAACGTATAAGTACTAAGTAGTAAAGCGTTTAAGAAACGTATATAAGGGGAGAGTAGAGGAGTAATAGGATACCTTAGTCCTAATTAGGGGACTATTAAGGATAGAGGTAATAAAGCTAGGGAGGAAGGAGAGTATAAAGGGCTATATATTAGGATAAAGGTTATAAGGGCCTTTACTCTATTTATAAGCTTAATAAATATAATAATACTTAAACTATAATATATATATATTATAAGAATAATAAATAAGTTAAGTAATTAAGCTATTATAATAATAATAGCCCTTAAGGCTATTAAGAATATATAATTTAAGGACTTAAATATATTTAAATAGAAGATTTTAATAGTAAGTATTAACCTAGTATAAATATATATTAAAGAACTCTAATAAAAAGGGGGAGAATATAAGGAGAGAGTATAAGACCTTAATAAGCCTAGGACTACTAATTAGACTAATATCCTAATAAGATAAGGCTCCTTATAAAGCTAATAGAGTTAAGGGAATCCCTTTATAAGGAGTATACTACTACCCCCCCCCGGCGGGGATTATATATATAAATATTAAAGGTAGCTAAGGCTAAGAGGATCTAATAGATATTAATAGTATTAAAGGATAAGAAGGAGAGGGAAGTAATAGTAGAAGTAATAAGTAAAAGGCTAATTATAATATTTTAAGGCTTTAATTATAAATATATATTAGAAATTATAATTATAAATAGAATAAGGAGTAGGGATATACTATTATAAGTTACTTTAATAGAGGTAAGGGAGGTATTAAAGAAGGAGTAATTATAAGTAAATATAATATACTACTCTATAATAGTAGTTAGGAAATTATTTAATATAATAATATATAAGGTATAAGTATCTATCTTTAATATAATAAATTAATAGGTAATTAAGGAAAAGATCTAATAAGAGAATAGGGCCCTTTATCCTAAATTAGATATAATAGAGGGGAGATAGCTAATAAGTATATATATACCTAAGAAAGCCTACTCCTCCTTTATAATAAATATTATATTATTAATAATAGTAGATAAATTAATTAGGAAGGATATAATAGAGGTAGAAGAGATAAAACTTATAAAATAATATAAATAAAGGACTAAATTAATATAATACTTTAAATATTAATTATATAAGTATATATATTATAACTACCTTAATAATATATAATATACTAACTATAACTAGGGCTATAATATAATAGAATATAAAGTAAAGGCTATAAGCACCTCTTAAGGATATATTATATATAAATAATAGGACTACTCCTCCTAATTTAATAAATACCTAATAAGGGCTAAAGAGAGGTAATATATTAAATAATAAATTATAAATAAAATCCTATTTTATAAGATTAAACGGGAGTAAGTAATAGTAATAATAGATACTAAGGGATTTATAATTATAAAGATAAAGAAAAAGAGGAAGGCTATAATTAATTAAATAATATATAATATACCTAATAGTAAGAAGTAGTTAGGATTATAAAGACCTAAGTATAAGCTAGGGAGACTACCTATTTCTAGAAGGCTCCTAATAAAGGAGCTAAGCTAAAAGATATTAGAGGTAATAATAAGTAATAATAAAGAGCTATTAAATAGTATTAATAAGCTATTTATAAAGGTAATAATAGGTAGCCTTACTTACCTTATTAAGGAAGGTAAGTAGATTACCCCTAAAGAGATAAATATATAGGAAGAAAGTAGTAGTATCCTAGGCCTAAATATCTAATATATTAATCCTAATAATATTATAATATAATATTAAGGGTAAAATAGATATAATAATAATCCTTTTAAAGGATAAGATTATCTAAGATATAAATATCCTAGTAATCTAAAAACTATATTATAATATTAAGAATTATTTATTATATAATCCTAACTCTAGAATATTCTTTTTAATATATAAAGTAGAGTAGGATATATAAATATACTTTTATATTAATAAAAGACTTTAAGTAAATAGCTAAGATATAAAGTTCTTTATAAAGGATATTAATATCCTAAAGCTCTAGCTTTATATCTAGGAGGATAGGGACTACTTAATATACCTCTAATTATATAATATATATAACTTAAGCTTATTATTAATAATAAATAAGAATCTATTAAACCTCTTAATAATAGGGGAGGAGATTAGCTACTTTAAGGAGTATATTATAATAGGGGATTTTAACCTCTATTGCCTTAATTAAAATAATTTAAAATATTTCTTATATTACCTTAAAGTAGATTAACTAGCGGGAATTATATCTAATAATAAGATAGACCTAGCCCTACTAAATAGGATAATTACTTAAAGGATAAGGGAATTTAAGAGTATAATTAACTTAATCTTTACTATACCTAGACTCCTTAGGATAGTATAAGCCTATTAGGTATACCTTAAGTTATAATTTAGCTCTAACTACCTCCTTATATATATTAAGCTTAACTTAAGGGTAAAAGAATAATAATATATACCTAGGAGGTTATAAAAGATAATAGACTTAAGAGAAATTAAGAATAAGGCTTAAATACTAAGCTAGAAGCTAAATCTTAAGCTACTAGAAATTATAAACTAAATAGATAACTATCTCTTATAACTCTAATAGGACTTAAAGGGGATAGTAGAGTAAATAGTTTCCTAGGTAAAGCTAGGGGATAAAGAGAAGACCTTTTAAAACTCTAAATATTAACTAATTATAAAGAATATTATAAGGAGTATAAAGGTATTCTAATAGAGTAGGGATATTACTATAAAGGGAGCTAAGAATATAGCTATTAAAGAAAGGGATAAGATATTATAAATAAAAAAGGTAATTAATTTTAAAAGGAAGATTTATAAAGCTACTAAATTATAAAAGGGAATATAAGGCCTTATTAAATAAATAAGGAATAATAGTTTATTATTATAACCCCTTCCTAAGTTCCCCCCTTTAATAAGGGGTAATAAAGACGGGGTAGCTAAGATCTTTAAGGAGAAGGTAAAGGTCTTAAGGATAATATTCTTCCTACTCCCCTTATAAGCTAACCTAAATAATATTAAAGGTATAAAGTACCTACTACCTATAAGCCCTAATAATAAGATAATATATAAAGAAGTATAATAGGCTATTTATAAGCTAAAGTAAGATAAGGCCCTAAGGATTAATAGAATCTTAAACTAGTTTCTTAGGCTAATAGTAAATAGGCTCCTTAGGAAGCTTACCTACCTATTTAATATATACTTCTCCCTTAGGTACTACCTAAGAGAGTTTAAAAAAGCTAATATAATTATCCTAAAGAAATTAAAGAAGGAGGATTATATAATACCTAAAGTATATTATCTAATAATAATATTATTAAGTATCCTTAATAAGGCCTTAGAGTTAATAATTATAAGGTAACTTAATAATTATATTAAGAGCTAAGACCTCCTCCCCCTAAGGTAGATAGGGGTATAAAGGAAGAAGTTAACTAAGATAGTATTAAAAACTATAATAAAGGTAGTATATATAATATAAAATCATAATAAGATTAATATAGCTAGCCTCCTTTTACTAAATATTATAAGGGCTTTTAATAATATCTCTTACTAGAGACTTATCTATAAATTTAAGGGAAAGGGGATTCCCTATTATATTATAAGTTAAATAAAAAGCTTCTTCAAGGAGAGGTCCTTATCTATTACTATTATGAGAATAGTAAGTAAAATAGAATTAATAGAGATAGGAATCTCCTAAGGATTATTAATCTCCCTTATCCTCTTCCTATTCTTTAACGCGCCATTTATTAAGGAGTATATAGTAGCTAGATTATAATTATAAGTTAAAGGATTTATTAATAATATCTATCTACTAATATATAAGAAAATTATAGAGGGAAGTTATAAAACCTTAGAACTAATATATAAGATCTACTTTAAATAGGCTTTAATATATAGAGTAAGCTTTACCCCTTAAAAATATAAATTAATTTACCTTACTTACTACTCCTACTATTTTAATATAAGCGCGGTAATTAATCTAGGATATATAATAATTAAATTATAAATAGAGATTTAAGTCTTAGAGTTATATATTAATAGTAAATTATAATAAGGCTTATACTTAAAGAGGATAAAAGTAAAACTTATTACCTAGAGCTTAGCCCTGTTTATAATATTAATATTAATATAGGGAGCTATTCTTAATAAGGCTAGGAGAGTATATAATATAATAATAAGGCTAATAATAACCTATATATCTATTATATAATATATACTATAGGGCCTAAGAGAAATAAGGAAGATATATATAAGGAAATTTAAGGTTATTTAAAATAGCTACTTAAGATATATACTAGGAGTATATAAGGCTATCCTAATATAAGTATTAAAGGTAAAGGTAGGAATAATCCTTATATAATTAATATTAAACTACTTAATTCTCTACTAATATATATTAAAAGGGATTTACCTAGTAATAGTAATAGGGAATAAATATATCTAAAGGAAGCTAAGGGCTAAGAGGGGGAGAAGGAGAGACGTAATAAAGTCCTTTATAAAGGAGAAGGATAGGTAGGCTCTATATTCTCTATACCTAGATAATTAGAATATAGTTATAACTTGGAAGGTAGCTTAATACCCTTAGAGAATTAAGGAGATAATATATTATTAGTAGAAGTCCTCCTAGAATATAATATAGGGAGAATACTAGGCGGGACTAAGAGCTAGGGATTATTATCCTATTATCCCTTTATCCCCCTACCTAACTTAGGGGCTTATAAACTAGTAGGAGGATCCTTTATAAAGGCCTTTAAAAGGCTAAAAGCTCCGCTTTTATATAGATAAGAATAAGGAAGATAGGGCTAGCTACCTTCTTATATTAATATAGAGTCCTTAGCCTTATATCTATAGGCTATAGATATAGCTAATATAAGTAGGATATAAAGTATATCCTTATTAACTATCCTAAGTTCTATAACTACCGCTAGGAACTAATAGATACTACAGGTACGCTAGATACCTATAGGATACTTATAAGTATAAAGGGGGTAAAATAGGTAATAAAATAAATAATTTAAATTAGGATACTAAGCTAGTTTTTACTTACTATAATATAGCTTTATTAAGATTAGATTAAGGCGTAAGTCTTTACTATTAAAGTAATACTATTAGTATAATATATAATCTAGCCTTAGGAAGCTAGGATAATAAGGTAATAAATATAACTACCTAGTATAAAGAGTTAAATATAATATAAAGGGAAGGGAACTAGTATTTTTAAAAAAGGTAGGAATAGTAAGGGTTTTTACTTAAGCCTATATAAGGTATAAGTTATAGTTTCCTATATAAGTTAGCTACTAAGATAGTAATTATAATATACTTATAAGCTACTATAATTATCTTTTAATAGTTTAGATAGATGTAAGTATAAATTATTAATTAGTTAATCTTTAAAGTAAATTAATATATTATTAAAGTATATAATAACTATTTTATTTAAGTATACTCTTAAAATATTATAAATTAATACTTGATAAATTATAATATATCAATAAGTTTAAATAATATTATTAAATACTTATAATAATTATAATACATTTAAAATATTATCTTTTATTCTTTATTATCTTTTATTTAAATTAAATTATAAGCTCTTTAAAGGTTTAACTTAATAAATACCTTTACTTTCTTAAATCTATCTTATAACTTATTAATATTTAATAAAGAATACCTATTCTTAATTATAATATTTTTTAACTTTTAATAATTAATATATAACCTTAACTTTTTATCCTTTTTTAATATAAAGAGGATTAAATATCCTTTTAATAATTTAAATTCTTAAATAAATCCCTTTTTTAAGTTTTCCTTAATATATTTATATAATATTAAAAGTTCCTTTTTTAAAAATATATAAATTAATTTAAATATTAATTCTTTATTTAATTTAAGTAGGATTTTATAATCTTAATATTAATATTTAAGTAAAGCTTTTATAATTATCTCTTCCTTAAATAGTTACTTTTATTTCTAATATTATTAAAAGATAATAAAAGGTTTATTAATTCTTCTTCTTATTTTAATTTATTAATTTAATTAATCTTTATTAATCTTTATTAAATTAAATCCTTTACTTTAAAGGTTATTCTTATTTAAGATTAAAATTAATTATATTTTAATTAATCAGCCCTAGGCTTACCTAGAGGGATCACGCTAGGTAAGGGGTTACACGACGACCTTAAGCTATACCTAGTGGGGAGGGGGATGTAAGCGTAAGCGATTAAGGGTATAATTATAGGTAAAGGGGATATAATTACAATACCTCTTATAATTTATTAATTATTAATTTTTATTAGAATATTTATATATAATTTATAACTTATAATATATAGATATTATATTATAAGGATTAGGATATTAATCTCTTTATATTCCTCCTTAATATAAAGGATTACTCTTTTCCTTATTTAAGAAGGAATTTAATAATCTTCTTTTAATATATATACTTTTAATACTTATTTTATATTAATATTCCTTTTAAGATAGATATAAAGATCTTTATATTATTCTTTATCTTAAATAAGGAATTACTTTTATTCTTATTTTATTATAAAGTATTAAGTATACTCTATTTTATTATAATTCCTTTAATTAAGATTTTAATATATAAGTATTATTAATATTTATTCTTTATAAGTTCAAATTATTTAATATATCTTATAGTAATTATTTATATAAGTACTCTAATATATAACTTAATACTCTAGATAATATAAATTATTATAATACTTTATAATTAATAATTTATTTAAAGTCTTCTTTTAATAAGATTTTAATTTTAATTTTTCCTTTAAATTATTATTAATTTAATCTTAAGATATAAAAATTTAAGGTTTAAAGTTATTTAAGGATCTTATTAATTAATTATTAATTTTAAGATCTTTTTAACTTAAATCTCCTTTATTTATTCTTTATCCTTATTAAAGTAAATCCTTCTAAATTTTATTATTATTATTTAATTTAAATTTATATAATTTTTCTTAAATCTTAAGAAGTCTTTCTTTAATCTTATAAATATTCTTTTTTTAATAAAAACTTTCTACTTTAAATTTAAGTATTATTATTAAATCCTTTAAAGACTTTTTTCTAATAAATTAAATTTATTAAGTAAATTTATTATAATTTTATTTAATTCTTTATTATTATATTTTATATTAAATAGATCTTTTAAAGGTTTATTACTTATAATTAATACTCTTTATAATATATTTAATTATAATTATTATATTATATTTTTTAACTTATAATTCCTAGTAATATAACTTAGTTTTATTATAATTATATTAAGTTATTACTTTCTTATCCTTATTTTATTACTTTCTACCTTTAAATTTACTTTTATATTATATTATATTAAGTTATATAAGTATTAATTTATAAAGATCTCTTAAAACTTTAAATTTATTATTAAAGCCTTTAATAATAAATCTTAATTATCTTAATTTTATTATTTTATTATTATAATATTTTTCTATTACTATTTTATAAAGTTTATTATTAATTTTAATTATAATTAATATAAAAGTTTCTAGGTTATTAATTTATATTTTAATATATATTAACTTATTTTTAATATTATCTTTTAATCCTTATTAATATATTAGTATAAGTATATTATTATCTTACTTAGTCTTAATAAAATTATATTAAAATTATATTAAGTATTTTATAATTAATTTTTATTAATTTAAGTACTTAATAATTTATATTATTATATTACTTTTATTAGAAGGTTTAAATACTTATTAAATTTTAATATAAAAGTATATAAAGCTTTTTATTTATTACTTAATATCTTTATTTTTTTCTTTATTTTTTTCTTTTAAGAATTATATAAAGAAATATATAACCTACTTCTAAGCTTATCCTCTTATATATATTATTATAAATATTAATTACTATTTAATTTATATAATATATTTATTAAATTCAAAATATAATTAAAGTTATATAAGTTAATCCTTAAGTTTGTCTTTATTATTATAATATAATTTAGGTTTAATAACTTTAATATTATCTTTATTATTATTAAATAAAGGGCGTTAAGTTCTTTATTTACTTAAGGTAAGATTTTATCTTAAAGTATTTATTTTAAAGATATTTAAAGTATTAAGATTCTCTTAATCTTTAGATCTTTTAAGGGTCTAGCTCTTAATTAACTTAATTAAATCTTATAAAGAAGAGTATTAAGGATAGAATAAAAATAAGCTTTATTAAATTAAATTAATATTAAATAATATCTAATACTTAGATATTAATATTTATATACTTAAGAGATAATATAAGTTAAATATAAAGTTCTTATATATTATAAAAGTAATATTATTATATAAATAAAGGAACTTATATTAAGATTAATTAACTTAGTTAGCTTAAGAGGCTTAACCTCTAAGCTCCTTAATATTATAATTATTACTAAAGACTTTATATCTTAGTATATTACTTAGCTTAAAGGGCTACTAGCTAGATTAAGCCTAATATATTAGTACTTAGGTAGGCTTTCTACCTTTCTAATAATATATCTTCTTACTATCTTATAGATATACCTTATAAGTAATAGTAATATTATAAAAGATCTTATTCTAAGTTACTAAGTATTATATTATATATTAATAAGAACGCTAGCCTTAGAGGTACTAGCCTTATAATATTAATCTTACTAACTTATTAATCTTCTATTTACTACTATATCCCTAATCTATTTAATACTTATTTAGGACGCCTATTAAAGACTTTATAATATTTAATACCTTATATATTATTAAAGCCTTCTACTAATAATATCCTTAATTCCTATATACTCTTACTTATTAACTAAATAGTTAAGGGATTTCTTTAATTTTATTAAGTAAAAGGCTAGGCTTTCCCTACTAAGATATTATTATCTTAATAAGGTAACTACCTCCTACCTTTTACTTACCTCTTTACTAGACCTATCTACCTAGTTAATAAACTAGTTATAAACTAAGTAGTCTACTAGGTATATTAAATTAATTTATTTATTAAGAGTAGTAACTTAATAGTAAGCGATCTCTTAATAAACTCTTATTATACCTTAAGATAATTAATAACTAATTATTTATATCTAGTAGACTACTCTCTTAATAAAGATAGAACCCTAGAATTATTTATTAAATAATAAATTAAGGTAGTATCTTTACCTACTACTATAATAAGGTATCTATTAGAGTAGGTTATTAATAAATATTATTTTAATATTAATATTTAAACCTAGTAAATTAACTCTAAGTAGGTATATATTATATTAATAGACTTTAAACTTATACTTATTATATCTACTATTAAAGGCTCTAATAATTCTAATATTAGTATACTAGTACTTAATATAATTATTACCTCCTTCTTAAAGGCCTAGTAGTATAAGATAGCTATTATTATTATATAAGCTATAAATATTTTTAACTAAATATAGATTATAATTAGCTAAGTAAATAATTAGCTAGTAGTAGCTACTACTATTATTACAATAATATAATAAGGTCCTAGATTAATTACCTTTTAATTAAGAGATATAAGATATTTTAATCCTAATTTATAAGTTATACCTATTAAGGTAAAAGATAATTATAATATATATTATAATATATTTAACTTTATTAATTATTTATAAGTAAAGGCTTTTATTATTAACCTAGCTATCTTAAGGTAAAATATTAATAATTATTGACTTAGGACTACTAATAAATAGTATATAAATTAATTAAATAACCTTACCTATTTTAGATTATAAAATAATCCTAATAGTATTAATTAATAGTATTAGAGTCTTAAAGTAAGATTTTATAACTCTCTAAGTAAACTATTATCTTTACTTAAGGTAGTTTATTATATTATAAAAGATACTAGGAATTATTAAGATCCCGCGGATTATATTAATATTATTATTCTTAATAGTAAAAATACTAATATTACTCTAATAATTATAACCTAAGTCTTACTTATATATAAATATATAAATAGTAAATTAAGATAAGATTTACCTTATTTATTTAAGATATTTATTATTAATAGTCTACTTACTAAGCTACGCTATTAAAAGGATATTTAATTTAATATTTATAGGAAGCCTAAGTTAAGGCCCTTAATTTAAGATAAATAATAATAAACTTAGGTTAGTAAATAAGATTAATATACTTTTAATTCTAATTTTAATCTTAATTATTAACCTTTTAATTTAAATCTATATTAATATAATTAACGATCTAATAGATATAATAAGGCCTTAAAGCCTTATAATAATCTATTAAATCCTTATAATAATAAATTATATAATAATCCTACTTTTAACTCTTAGAATTATAATAATAATAAACTATAGTAGTAAAGTATATAAGTATAAATCCTCCTTAGTAGGCGTTAATAATTATAGATTACTAGCGGAAATATAAATATATTTCTTAAGACCTTAATATTATTAAAGGCTTTATAAGATAGTAGGTAAAATTATAATAATCCCTATTATAAGCCTTTTTAGATAAATCCTAGCTAATATCCTTATAATAATTAGGCCTATTAGGTAAATATTAAAGATAGAATAGAGGAGAATAATAAGGCCCTTAATAAATAAGGATAATATGTTATATATAAGAAGGGATATTATTAAGGTATTTATTAATCTTAAGTAGATTAACTAGTTAATTAAGTTATAAAAGGCTCTATTAAGGGTCTTAATAAAGATAATAAAGAAGATATTATTAAAAGTTATTTTATTAACTTATAAATAGAAGTAGCTAAGTATACTTACTACTTATATAATTTTAGCTTTAAATTAAATTAAATAATACCTTATATTATTATATATACTCTAGTTATCTACCTTATATAAGTAGATCTTATAAGGCTATTAATAATATTAATAATAAAATTATTATATAATTTAATTCTATAGATATTATTATTAAAGGTTATAACTTTTAAGGCTATTATTATATTATTATTATTATTACCTTTATAATAAATAGTATTAAGTATAATATTTATATTAATATTAGGGCCTAAGTAAGTCTAATCAATTAAAGCTTTTTACTTACCTTATATCTAAAGGCTTTAATAAAGTAAATACCTATTCTTATAATTATAAAAGGTATTAATAATAATAAGTAAATAATAAGAAGTATAATATTAGTAAGTTTATTAAGATATTAATATACTTTAGAGGCTTTAATAGCTTTAATAAGGCTAGGATTACTATTATAAGTTATAAGTTTCATATTATTAATAAGCTTTTAATAAAAGCTCTTATTATAATTAATATCTTAAAGCTTAAGTAAATAATTATTAACTTTAATAATAATACTATAAGACTAGGATCTTACTAAAATATTAAGGTATTAATTATAATTATAATATATAGTCTTTATATTAATACTTTTATATTTATTAAGGAATATATTATAATACCGCCTTATATTAATTATATTATACTTATCTTAGGTATTTACTATTATTAACTCTACTTATCTTAGGACTAAGATTTTATCTTTAAGCTAGAAATATTAGATATACTCTCCTTATATACTTATATTATAAATACTAGTATATCTTATATATTTATCTATAATAATATTAATAATTTATTATACTTACTTATTATTAGGTATTTAATAAGGTAGTTAAGTATAAGCTTACTAATTACTTCCTAGTAAATCCTAATAATAAGATATTAGTAAGTAAACCTCCTATTAAAATATCTTATCTAATATACTTTAGAATATATATTATATTTATTATTATAGTAGCCTTTACTACTATTATAACTACTCTAATAACTTCTAAAGTAGGTAATAAGGACCTTAGTATACCTACTAAAATAGCTTACCTTATAAGTATTATTATTTATAAAAGCCTATTATAATTAATAGCCTTAATTATTATAACTATCTTAATTATTATTATAATAAATAAATTTCTTAATCTTTAAAAAGATATTAGTAATATAATAGGTATACTTAAAGAATAATATATAAAGATCCTATTACTTAATAATTAAGAGGATCTTTATAAATTAGGTTAAGTACGCGTATATCTACTTAATTAACAAGATAAAGATATTATTAATTAGGGGTTTATAAACTTTATATATAAGGTAGACTAAAATAGATAACTACTTTTATACTATTTTTATTTCCTTATTTTATAGTTTAGAAAAATATACTAGAGTTAAGGCTTAAAGATAGAGTTATTATAAATATTTATACCTTAAATAAGATTATTATACTAGATACCTACCTTATCTTATTATAATTTAAAATACTTACTTTATTATAAGATACTTTATATATTTTAATTATTAATATAATAAGCTTTTTCTATTAATAATAGGTTAAGTAAGATTATAAATATTACCTTACTATTACCTTATATAAGGACTAGGAGATATTTAAGGTCTTTATTATAAACTTTTATAACTTATTAGCCTATATTTAATATATAATTAATATTATATTATACGACTTCTACTACTTTTATAAGGTATATATAAATAATATTATAATCTTTTCTACTTTATTAGAAAAGTATATCTAATACCTCTATTAAGTATATAATACTCTTAATAAGAGTAATATTTACTTATTATCTAAAAAGTCCTTCTTAAGGTATCCTTTAATCTATTTACTTAAGTAAAGGATAGATATCCTTAATTTATCTATTATAACTAAGAAGCTTATAATAATTATTATACTATCCTTCCTAAATATCCTTACTACGCTAGAAAAATACCTTAATATAATAGGTTATAATTAATAATATATAGTATTTTATACTACTATTATAAAGCCTCTATTATAATATAAGAATTTACTTAGGAAGTTAATACTTAATATTAGAGGTAATATATATAAAAAAGTAATAGGTAAATTATATATAATAATACTTATATTAAAAGAATTAAATACCTTTAATTAATTATAAAAAGCTTTTACCTTACTAAGTATTCTTTACTATTTTAATAAATTATAATAATTATTTATAGACTTAAATATAAGTAAGGAATTTAGTTATAAAGCTATTATATACTATATTAAAAAAGATTAATAAGACCTTAGTTTAATATTATCTATAAAAGACTTCCTTAAGTAAAAATCTTAATAACCTATCTTATTCCTTAACTATTTACTTATCAATATTAAAACTAGGTACTAGCTAATTAAACTTAAAGTAGTAGGCTTTATTTAAGTTATTATAAATATATATTATATAATTAAAGCTACCTATAAGTTAATTATAATTATATATATTAATTATTTAATAATAATCTTAATTATTAGGTAAATAAGCCTAAATATAGTCTTAACTAAAAAGCTTAATCTCTAATTTATTAGGATATTAGAGTATTTATAATAGTTTTATCTTAATATATACTATAAACCTAGTAAAGTAAATATTATATTAAATACCTTATTAAGGTTAATAAGTTATAAATATTATCTTAATTAAGATTTAGAAGGTAAGTTAAATACTTTATTTATAAGATACTTCTTAATTAGCCTAATAGAAATAAGTTAAGCCTTTTATAAATACCTTATTAATAGGTATTAAGAGCCTTAATAAATTTAAGTTATAGAAATAGTTAAGTAGAATAAAGACCTTAATAAGAATATAGTAAGGTTAATATATAAAATTATTAATAGAATCTTATATTTTAAGGATAATAAATTTAGCTTATATCTTTATATACTATTTATTATAGAAGTAGAAGTATTTAAGCTTATATATAATAAAATAGGATATTTAAGTTATACCTATATATAAGAGGCTAATAGAAGGTTTATATATTTATAATATATTTAAGAAGTTATAAAAATTTATTTAATACTATCCTTATTATTAATTAAATTAAATATTATAATATTAGCTATATAACTTATTATAGTTAATCTTAATACCTACTTACCTATTCTATATAATTATTACTAATTTTATCCTAATACTCCCTATAATTACTAAAGGCTTTAATAGTATTATATTAGTTATATATAAGATATCTAAGGTAGTTACCCTTATTCCTAATAAGGTAATATAGGTAGTTAAGGATTACGTAATTAAGCTACTTAATAAACTTATTAAAATTAATTAGGATTTATTATAAACAATAATATTAAATAGGGATAGAAAGTTTATTAATAAAATATAATAATAAATCTTCTATTATTTAAAGGTTAATTTACTTTACTTAATAGTCTAATATTCTTAAATTAATAGCTAGTTAGAGTAATTAAATTAAATAGTTAAAATTACTTTATAATATTATATTATTATTATTAAGTATAAGAACTAATAGCTATCTATCCTCCTAAGGATAATAACTACCTTAAATAACTCTATTAAATATAACTCTATAAATAAGATACTTATAAAAGTCTTATATAATTTTAAGATATAAGAAACCTTAAACCTACTAAAGCCTTCTAATAATAAGATAAATATTATATAAGTAAATATTATAATAAGGGCCTTATTATAATAGGCTACGCCGTTATTATTATTACCTATTATATAGCCTCTATTAGTACCTCCTACCACTAATAAAGCTCGTAGGGTACTAGTAGTAATAATTAAGTATTACCCCTCTCTTATTAATATAAAAGACGCTATTATATTTACCTTACTATAAATAAAAGACTACTATAATTTTAGGTATATAGTGAAATTCTTTAATATTAGAGACTTAATTAATATATATTTATATTAGGGGTATTAAATACTTAATATTATATTAAAGAAGATTAACTAATAACTTATAAGACTATTTAAGGTCCTTAAATAAATTAGCTACCTTATATATAAGTTATAACTACCTAATATTATATATATATAATATTATCTTAATTTTATATCTTAAACTAGCTATTAATTTAATAGATAATCCCTATTATTAATACTATTCACCTATCCCTCTAGTTATCGTAGATAGTAAAATTAAGTATAAAGTAAAGAAGCTACTAAGGAAGAGGCGGATTTATAAGGGATATAGCTAATCTACTTAATATCTTATTAAATAGCTTAAGTATAGGCTAGAGGATAATATATAAATACTAGAGTATTATCTACCTAATATAATAGACTTAATAAGGTAATATAAAGAGTTAAATAGGCCTACTATTAAAATTATATTTACCTTATAAAGCATCTTATTATTATTAGTAAATTTTACTTAGAACGTAATATAATTTAAGTGTTTCTAATTAGTCCGCTTTTATTTATATATTTATAGTAGCTATATATCTATACTTATTAAGATAATAGCTTTATTTATTTATTAATAACTATTATAGCTATTATTAAAGACTTTATATCTTAGTATAGCCTAAAGGGCTACTAGTTAGATTAGGCTTAATATATTAATACTTAGGTAGGCCTTATGCCTTTCTAGTAACATATCTTCTTACTACCTTATAGACGTGCCTTATATTAGTATATTATACCTTATATTAAGTTATATTACCTCATTCTATATCTTTTATATTTTTAAGCCCCTAGCTTAGCGCTAGCGGTACCTAGCCTTATATTTAATAAATAATATCTATTACTCTTATCTTCTAATTTCTTTTAAATTTAATATAAGGTATAAGTTAATTAATTAATTTATACTCTCTTATACCTAAATTATAAAAGGTAATAGAGGTAGCCTCTAATATATTCATAATTATTATATAATAGGAATGTATAATAAAGCCCTTTATTTCTAATTATATTAAATTATTTTATATATATATAACTTATAAGGGAAATTATATATATATAAGTATAGATATTAAGTAAAAACCCTTATAATTTTAATAAATATATATTCCCCCAATATTTACCTTAAAGGAATAAGTATAATCTTAAATAAGGTATTTATATTATTATAAAATTATAAAGTTATTATAAAATTATTAATAAATAATTAAAATAAAGTTAAAATATTTCTATATTAAGATTAATTATATATATGTTTATATAAATATTACTTTAGCTTATAAAGATATAAGCCTTAATATAATTATTAATAAATATTATTAAAGTTAAGACAAGAGGGAAGTAATAAGGATAAAGTATTAATAAAGAAGTAGCTTATTTTATATAAATAAATAAAGGTTTTAATAATTAATAAAAGAATAATTTATTTTATATAAATAAGTAGTAATTTAATAAAGGTATAAATAAAGGACTTATAATATTACTTTATAATATAATAGCCCCTTATTAAAAGAAGAATAGATAGATATATAAGGGGATAATTAACCTTAAATTTAAATAAAGAAGGAAATTATAATAATATTAATAAAAAGCTATTAATAATTTTATATATAATAATTATTAAGAGATATCTTATATATAAAGGTAAGTAGATTATATCCTATTTCTTAAGCTACTCTAGGCGCTCTTATATATAAATTAGTATTATTAATATTATATCTTTAATAATATATATTACGAAGGAGGGAAGGAGGATTATATATAAGAGAGGAGGACATTAAGAGGTATTTTATAATAAGTATCTTTATATAATATTCTTAATATTTATCTTTTTAATAGTATTATTAATTCCTCGTCTTACTATCCTTGTTATATTAATATTCTTATATTTCCTTTATATATATTAAAATATATAATAGAATACTTAATTAGGTTACTAAGTATAGATATATAAGAATTAAATATAACTATTAAGATATATTAATTAAGCGTTTAAGCGCCTTAATAAGACCTTATACTTTAATACTCCTACTTAAATTATTTATATCTAATATATAATTAAAATAAAAATCTAATATTAAGTAATATATTAGAAATTTAAAATAATTATATTTAATTAAAATCTAAAAATAATTAAGTTCTTTTAAAATATACACCTTTATTAAAATAGTTTATTAAGAAATTCTATTTTTTAATAAAATATAATTATTTAAAAGATAAATTTTAAACTTAAATTATATAAATTAATTTTATAATAAGATATAATTAGGTATATTATAAAGGTATAATTATATAAATTATTAATTTATAATATCTTATAAGGTATAATAATTAAGTTAGTAATTATAAGATATAAATTATATTATCTTTATATTATTATTATTAATTTAAAGTATATTTTAAAGATATATACCTTAAAACCTACTAATCATATAAGTATTAAAAAGATATTTTTATTATATTAAATATCTCTTTTAAGTTAAGGCCTGTATAAAAGGTAATAAATTTATCTTTATATAAAGATTTTATAAGGCTATTAATTAATTATTAATTTATAAGGATATATTTAAGGTTAATAATTTTAATAGTAATTTACTCTCTTATTTGATAATATCAAAGCTTAATATCCTTGAAATAAATATAAAATTTAAGATTTTTTTATAAAAGTAATTATAATTTAATTATCCTTATAAATAATAATTATTTTGAAAGGATTATTTATATAAAGTTAATTAAAGAGGTTCTTTAATTAAATAGCTTCTTAAAATATTTATATCTATTTAATATATTTAACCTTATATAAGGAGAGAGCTATTATAAATAATTTAATATAGACCTTTAAATCTTATAATTATTTATTTAATTAGAATTTAGATATTAAATAAGGTCTTAAAGAGAGCCTTAAAAAGTAAGTTAAAAATTAATTATAATATATAAATAATAAAGAATCTATTTAATATTAAATTTATATTATTTATTTAAATTAATAAATTAATAATTAATAACTAAGATAGTATAGATAATATTTAAGTATATTTTAAATACAATATATATAAGAGATTTAATCCTTTTATAATAGTTCTTTTTAAATAATAAGTTTATTTTATAACCTACTTTAATTTTATTT
>JAABUL010004542.1_pt1 | contig 18396 bp, 18 predicted proteins | sample 5559151 | NCBI WGS metagenome assembly JAABUL01 (sample SAMN10711876, study PRJNA513368) | rock metagenome | isolation source: Antarctica rocks | place: Antarctica: Victoria Land, Pudding Butte sud | reverse complement strand
GTCGGATCTCGAACCGGACGGTGTCAGCCTCGAGGTCCCAGTGCGCCCGCCACCGGCCCGGCAACATCGTGGAGATGACGCGTTCGATGCGGTGCCGGTACTGGGGTGCGGCGAGTTTCGTGCCGGCCTCGTGGGAAACGGACAGATCCATCAGCTGGTCGTCGTCGAAGGTGACCTTCGTGATCTTGGTGGTGGGACCGAGCAGCTCGATGACGGTGCGTTCAGCACGGGCCTGCACCGGCGGGACCGCGGCCGCATCTGCCTCGGGCGGAGCCAGAGCGAGGCGGATCCGGCACCGACGGGCGTTGTGATCGGCGACCGTGTACCGGGCCAACAGTCGACGCGAGCAAGCGGCGGCCACCTCCGGCAGCCAGAGCGGGTCGCTGTCATCAACCCCAGGGGCGTAACGCAACTCGATTTTGCCGGGCTGCCCAGGCCAACCCCGTGTCCATGATTTCGCTCGTACGGTGCGCCTGTCCGGGGCTCGCAGCCCGAGGATCGGGGTGAGGGCCTCGACGAGCTTGTCGGTCAGCTCGGCCCGCGTCTGAGAACGGCGACCGGTGATTCCGCGCAGCACCGCGGTGACGGCACCGGCCGCTACGGCGGGGATTGCCCACTGCGGGGCGGCCAGCAGCGGGGCGGCGCCGTACCCTCCGATCCCGGCGGCCGCGCACACCGCGCTGTCCCTCATCCAGGTGCTGTGTTGGGGGGATAGTGCCACGGCGGGCACGGCAAGCATGCGGTCCTGAGGCCGGCGTACCGGGGGGCGGCGGATGGCGGAACGGGCCATGAGTTTCTCCTTCACAGGGCTTCTTCCCACCAGAAGGTGCAAACCATCCCCACCGTGTGACAGCGGCCTGGGAACTGCGTGATCCCGGCATGACCCATGGATGGGTGGTGGTTGAGTCCAGGTGCTCGCTTGACGCCCCCCCTAAAATCGGCCCCGAAGAGTTCTCGAAGAGGTTCATGACGGGGCCGATTTCAGCGGGTCCGCCCGCTCCCTTGCATTGCCGTTTATGTTTGTTGTCGAGATGCAGCCAAAATGAAACAAGGGCTCTCTGTATTTATTGTAGGTATTGTGTGAAGTCCGGGGCGGGCTGATTGCTTGCATGGAGGGTCTCTGCTCCACCTGGCAGAGCCCACGCGAGGTCGGCGTGTTTCGCTCGCGGAACAGCGATGACAGGATGGGCCCCCACGCCTCGCGCCCCACCTGCGGCGCAGTCGTGTGGCGTTGACCTGTCGGCCCTCCGTTGGTGGCCAAGAGATAAGGCCATCCTTGCATCGCTGGCACTCGTTCGCGAGGAGCAACGGATCTGCTCCGTCCGCCGCTGCGGACAGCGGACGCTGCCTCTGTGCAGGCCACAGTGCGATGCAAGACACCATGCAATGCGGCGGGCAAACCACGCGTGCGGACGCGCTGGACAACTTTCAGATCGCTGAGGGCATCTCTGTTGCTGTGTCAGATGGCGATACTCGAGCGGGCACGGTACAAAGCTGCAGCGCTCGACTCCGCTGCATTGAGGCTGACGACCGGACTACCGACACGCGAGCAATTGTGTGTGACAATATCGGTGGGTGCTGATCCGATTTGCTCAAGCTGCCCGCAAACACAGGGTCGGCAAGGCCCGAGTGCTCCACGTGATCGCTCACGCGACACATGCGTTCACCGTGCCTGGGGATGCTCCGCAAAGCGGAGCGCACGGTTTGGCTGGGCGCTGACCACGAAGGACGTGTGATGGAGGTGATGACCATCAGCATCGATGGCGGGTTGCTCGTCATCCACGCCATGGATATTCGCGCCAAATACCGCGACCGCTACAACACCGCCACCAACGCTGGGGCCGGAGAGGAGACCATCTGATGACCGACATCGCCATTGGGCCGGACTACGACCCAGCGAAGGAAATCCTTACCGACGCAAGTGGTCGCCCCATCACCACGGGCTACGTCGCGCAGCTGGCAGAGGAAGCCGAGGCTGGCTACGAGCTCGGTCAGGCGCGCACGCTCACCGCCGCGGACCTCACCGCCATGCGCACCCGCGGCCGACCGACCCCCGGTACCGGGCAGTCCCGCGCGGTCTCCGTCCGGATGAATCCAGAACTCCTCACCGAACTCCACGCCGCCGCCGCCGCCTGCCACGTCCCCGTCTCCACCCTCATCCGCGAAGCCGCCGCTCAATGGCTGCACCGCCACGCCATCTGACGATGACACGAGACGACGAGTGGTGCACGAAGGTGCTGAATACGTTCATCGCCACCGTGGAGTCGCTCGAGGAGGTGCAGAGGGCGCCCATGGCGCCGGGCGGCCCGTCCCTCGTCGACCCGGCCTACCAACGGCAGGTGGAAACGCTGCGGCGAGCCGTGCGATCCGAGTTCACCAGCGCCTCGGTCGCACTCGACCAAGTAATCCACGACTGGGGTGGGCGCAAAGCGGGCTTCTTCACGTCGAAGGAAGCGCACCAGAAGGAACTAGCCCAGGAGGCTGTTGCGCGCATCGAACGGCGCGAGGAGCACGCCGCACATGGTGGCCTCGACCAGCTACCCGGACTCGATGAAGAGCAGCTGCACCGGTGGGTGTGGGAGGCCGCACGTGGGTTATGGAGGTCCGGCCACCACCGCCAGGCCGTCGCCGCCGCGGTGGAAGCAGTAGTCAGTGAGGTCCAGAATCGCACCGGGTACGGCCTCAGCGGTGCGCCGTTGTTTGAAGCGGCTTTCAACGCTGCCGAGCCGAAGTCCGACGGACCGCGCCTGATGTTGATGCCGTTCGAGAAGTCTGAGACCTACCGCAACGTCCAAAACGGAGTGAAGTCGTTGGGCCAGGCATGTGTCTCGGCTCTGCGTAACCCGGCCGCGCATGGAAATCGAAACCAGCTGCATCCTCAGATGGCGCTCGAGCAGCTGGCGATGATCAGCGTGCTCGCCCGTTGGGTCGAGCAATCCCAGGTAAAACGCCATGATGACGACATTGCAGTGTCCAGCGAAGTCACTGAAGTCGACCTCGTGAAGACGTTCGAGGCCGCCCTCCATGACGGCACGCCGCAGTAGCCGCAACGGCGCCCGGTCACAAGTAGCGCCGCGAAGATTGTCACTCCGACGGTGCCGCTCGATCGTCAAATGGGCCTCGTGATGTTTGCTCACCGCCCGCCGCCGCACCTCCATCAAGGGCCGCGGCGGAGCGTCGCTCGGGCTTGTTTCATTCGGTAGCCGCGAACGCCGAAAGGGCGCGCAAGTCAGCGATCTGCAGCGCGAGCTCGTCACGGCGCAGCAATGCGTTCAGCACGCACGCACCTCTGTCGCGAGGCTGGAATCACTCGTGCCATGGTGGCGAGGTCGGCAACTGGGGCGCGGTGGGCGTTAGCCCATATCGTGGCGACCCACCAGGGTCGTGCCCGACTTCCGCGAAGGCTGGATCGATACTCGCAATCGCGAGGCGGCGCTTCTTATGTCCGGAACGTTAGCCAACGTGGCCGGAGCGCGCGGCGTCAGGTGCCTCCCAATCTTCGCGACCGGATGACTTTCGGCGCGATACCTTAGTCCGTTCGTGGGCATGAGCGCCGCCTTGCTGACGCGGTGGCGGCACAGCCGAGCGGCGAGTAAGCACGCTTAGAAGTCCTGGTCAGGGGCCCTCGGTTGCTGTGTTCTGCTGTCCGACTGGGAGGTAACGTCGCAGGCACCACCGGGTCTGCGCGGCACGGGTCTCTAGCCGTACACGATCTGCCTTTCGCAGATCGCCGAACGCGAGAGTTCGCTCGATGAGCGATAGTTCCGCAACTAGCCGGGCATTGGTGCGTAGCGCGCTTTGGCGACAGCCCCGGCTGCAGTAGTCGCGCGGGCGCCCGCGCCCAGTGGGCCAGGCGCATTTGTTGTCGCACAGCGGGTTTAGGCAACCGATGACGCCCGGTAACTCCAGGCATGCGTTAAGGGCTGCGGCGACGTCAGCGCCCTGGGCTGGCCGATTCAGGCCAGATAGAACGGACGACAGAGTCTTACGCACGGCGGGGGGTCCATCTTCGTTGCGCTGGTCAAGCGCGGATGGTGGAAGATCGCCGCCGCGACCAAGGGCGGCCAATTTGGGCTCGGGTACCGTCTGCATCTTGCCATGATCCACTATTCCCCCCGCTACTGAAGTACAGCCGGGAAATAGTACTCACATCCCGCACAAACCACTGACGTGCACAAACACCGGTCCGCGCGTCCATGATCGCCCGTCAAGAAGGCCAGTGCGCGTCTGTCCGGTCGGACAGCACCGTCCAGGCAACTCGAACGCTGCGACACCTAAATCCCACCGTCTCTTGTCGCGGAGGGCGTGCGGGCGGTAGCGTCTGCGGTAGATCCTCACGGGGTCGGAGCGCCAGGCCATGAGCCAACGAAGATGAAGAGGGCGCAGCTGTTAGTAGCAGCCACGCCCTCGTGACGGATCCCGAGACACGCTTGGAAAGCGAAGGATCCGTCATGCCTGAGTGTATTGGCTGTGCCCCGACTGATCTACCCCATGTGGATGCGGTGGATCAGGCCGCGACGGTGTGGCGGTTCCGGGTGAAGGATGCGGAGGTCGACTGGGACTGGTCGACGGTGCGCCCACCGGTGCGGATGTTGAGTTCGGTCAGGCGCCCGCAGTCCACAGCGGCATCCCGACACGTCCCGGTGGAAGCGCACAGCGTGACCACGGGGCGCACCATCCGGTTGGAGTCCGGGTTGGAGCATGACCTGCTGCGCGCCTTGGACCGACAACACGGCGTGGTGTGGCTCGTTGCCCAGCCGGCCCGGTTGACCTTCCCGGTCAAGCGGAAGGGGCGCCCGGTCTGCCATATCCCGGACCTGCTCTCGCTGACGGTGGGCGGCGCCGTGACGGTCTGGGACGCGCGGGCCGAGCCGAAGCAGGGTGCGGACTTCAGGCTGAAGGCGGCGCTGACCGCGGGGGCGTGCGCGCACGTCGGTTGGGGCTATCGCGTCTTCGCCGGGTACGGAGGAGTCCTGCGCGCGAACCTGATGTGGTTACAGGCCTACCGGCGCGCCCAGCCGTGGTACGAGCCGGCCCGCGGGGTGTTGTCGGAGCTACTCACTGGTGGGACGACCTCGGTGGGGGCGGTGCTCGCGGCGGATGCTGGGTCCGGGCACGTGATCTCCGCGATGTGGCACTACCTGTGGCACGGGGACATCATCTGCGAGTTGGGCGAGCCGATCACGCCGGCTACAGTTCTCACCTCCGAGCACGTCATGGCGGACCGGCCGTGACCGCGGGGCGGGCGGTGGAGCTGCATCCGGGTGGTCGGATCTTGACCAACCACGGGCTGCTGGTCGTCCTGCACCTGGAACGCCACGGTGTGCGGGTGCGGGATCCCCTGGGGGCCACGCTGTCGATCTCCTACAACACCCTGGTCGCAGCCCAGGTAGGAGACGGCAATATTCAGGCCGAGCACTCCTCGTTGGAGCCGTGGTGGTCGGGTCTCAATGACGACACCCGGAACGATGCGCTGTTCAAGCAAGAAGTCGTGCTGGAGGTGCTGACCGGGTATCGAGACGGTCACCCGGACCTGGCACATGCCAGCGAACCATTCTTCCCGTTCGGCACCGGCTACGGCGCCAGCGTCCGTCAACGCTGCAACGCGATGTCCAAACAGCTCTCCTTCGAACGCAGCCTGGATCGAGCGGTGATGCGGCGCGTCCGTGAGGCGGAACTAGTGACCGAGCGGGTTTCGCCGGAGTCGATCAACCGATGGGTCACGGTGTGGCGGAGCGACGGTCTGCGTGGCCTCGTGGATGGCCGCAAGACCAAGGGGAAGCGGGGCTTCGACGCCCTCGACCCCCGGTTCCTCCGGATCGCCGACGAAGAGTTCGCGGCTTTCAACGGCGGGATCAGCGGGGTGAACCTCGGAGAGATCGAGCGGCGCATCCTCGTCCGCCTCAAGCAGGAGGGCATCACCGACGCCAATCTTCCGCAGCGCCTGACGCAGGAATACCTCTCCAACCGGTACACCACGCTGGGTCGCACCACCCGGGCGCACCGCTCCAACGCCCAACGGGCGGTGTCGTCGCGATCGAGCTACCCGGTGACCCATCCGAGTCATCTGGCGATCGACGTCACCCGTGCAGACAACTTGGTGTGGGACGAAGTGCAGGAGCGGGTCTATTCGGTGGAGATCATCAGCGTGATCTCGGTGTCCACCCGGGTCATCCTCGCGTGCCGGGTCGTCCCCCGGTCGGCCAACGGTGTCGAGGTCGGCCTGGCGGTGTACGACGCGATGCGCCCGTTCTCGATGGTTGTCGAGGACAGCACCATCGATGATTTCCGGTGGTGCGGCATACCGGCGTCCCTGGATTTCAGTGGTAATCCCATCCACACCGGGCGGCAGCAGGTCGCGAAGGCGCAGCGTGCGCTCAAGGGTGTGCACCACCTCCCCGGAGTCATCCCGTCCTCGTTGCGCGCCGACAACGGGTCGATCTTTCTGAGCCGGCATTTCCGGGCGTTGCTCAACGAGTGGCAGATCGATCTCATGCTGTCGCGCGGCAGCAAACCGACCGACAACCCGCAAATCGAGCGGTGGCATGAGACCCTGCAGCGGGCCCTTCAACAGATTCCCGGTTTCAAAGGCCGCGGTGTTTACGAGCGGGGCCGCTGGGTCGGCGTTCATGCCGACCAGCCCCTGTTGACGGCCACCGAGCTACAACAGCATCTGCACCGGTTCATCGCCCTGGACTACCACCGCAGCAAGCACCGCGGACTCAAGCTGGCCGACCGCACGCAGGCCAATCTGAGCCCGTTGGAGATGTTCGACGCCCTGATGGACGCCACCGGTCGCATCCTGGTGCCCCAGCACCCCGACCTGATCTACCAGTTCCTCCCCATCCGCTGGCTCACCCCCGGCCACGCCGGCGTCGAGTACAAGGGACTTTCCTATGACGCCGAGATCCTCGACGGGTTACGCAACGTCCGGGCGGGTACCTTCCGCGCCCACGACGACAAAGTGCCGTTTCACTACGACCCCCGCGACGTCACCCGGATCTGGCACCGTGATCGCGAGAGCGGCCGTATCCACGAAATCCCCTGGCGCAGCGCTCATCTGCTGCATGCCCCGCTGACCAACGTGGTGCGCGACCGGGCGATCGAGTTGATCAAGCAGCGGGGCGGTAACAACGTCCTCAGCGCCCGCCACGTGCAACGGCAGATCATTGAAGAGATCACCGAACTCACCGGAGCCCGCAACCTGGAGGACTGGAAGTCGCAGATGTCCGCGGCGCGACTGCGCTGGGAGCAGTCCCGGGTGGACCACGACGAAGCGGCCGACGCCGGCCGGTTACTCGAGGACCGGCAAGCCCAATCGCTACCCCGCATTCTCCGCACGCACCGGCCGGACACCGCAGCGTCCGTGTACGACATCGACTTTGACGCCCCGTGGCCCGACTTCGACGAGGAAGCTCGGTAATGGACGCTCGGATCTGGCACGTCCAGGCCACCACCCCACCACCCGAGATGCATCCCCCGTGGCCCGACGCGCAGGTCCGCGCCCTACCCCCAAGAGCAAGGCGCCACTACCTCAGCGACGTGCAGGCATCCTTCGAACGTCTCGTGTTGCCCCGCACCCAAACCGCACCGGTGCAGGCCGGGATGGATCGCGTGCTGCGCAAGAACACCCGCCAAGCACCCGGGGCGAAGCGGATGATCATGCTCGACGCACCATTTGCCACCGGCAAGAGCACCATGATCAAAGACTGGGCACAGAGCCTGCACCGCTCCTGGCTGGGCGACCAACTCGCCTGTGAGCGCCCGACGTGGAAGCCCGAGCCGGGGATGACCGCCGACCTGGTGCCGGTCGTCTACGCCACGCTTCGCTCGGCGTCCAAGGTCAAAGAGGTCAACGCCCAGATCCTCGCGTTCCTGCGCTACCCCACCGAGGGCCTGACGCGGGTGACCACCACCAAGGTGGTCTCCGCACTGTTCACCCACGGTGTGCGGCTACTCATCATCGACGACGTCCACATGCTCCGCACAACCTCGATCATTGGCCGCGAAACCCTCGACTACCTCAAATTCCTGAACTCCGAGCTCGGCGAGGCCGGAGGAACCATGGTCCTCGTCGGCGCAGACCTGATAAACGGTGCCCTGCATGCCGACCCCCAGATCGAAGGGCGCCTGCAGCGCTTCGCGCTCGCCCCCTACGAAATCACGACCCCGGGCGGCCAGCACGCCTGGCAGTCCTTCCTCAAGGATGCCGAACGGATCCTGCTGCCCTACCTCCCCGGGGCAACGCCAGGGCTGTTGGCCCAAGAGCACGCCGCCTACATCTGGCAGCGCACCCAAGGCTACGTCGGGGACACCGCCACCCTGCTCACCGAGGCCCTCCTCACCGCCCTCGAAGAGCACAGCACCCTCACCCGTGAGCATCTCGCGGCGGTCACTCTCAGCGAACGCGCCTACCAGGCCGAGGCGGACATCGCCGCCCACGCCCGGGTGCGCCGTGCCCGCTGATCTGCTGCCCGTGCGCCCGCACCTGGTCGACGGGGAGGCCCTGCACTCCTACGCCACCCGCCTCGCCCACGCCAACGGGCTTGCGCTCACCGAGCTGCTGGCGCGCCCGCTCAACGTGGGACTCACCGCCGCCCGCGCGAGGATCCTCTCCGCAGCGTCCGGCCTGCCGGTCGAGCAGCTTCTTGAGGCCACCCTGGACCGGTACCCACCCGCCATCCGTGGCACAGCCGGCACCCACCGCGGCGGGTGGCGCCTGCACGGGGCGAAGTGGTACTGCCCTCGGTGTACCCCGCTGACCGGGATCATCCGCCGCGATTGGGCCTTGGCATTGCACCCGATCTGCCGGGGCTGCGGAATTTTTCTCACCCCAGCAACCGCTCCAGCCCCCACTCCCGAAACTGCGCCCGCACCCCAGGTCGCCGACCGGGAACTCCTCGACGTCGTCGATGCCCTGCTGGTGCTCACCGAAGACACCCGCACCAACCGCCAAGCCCGTGCCACCATTCGGCGCCTGTCCCGGCTGTGCGTGCTGATCGCCCAAACCATCGACGACCAGTGGCCCCACCGTCCCGCGACAGCACCGCTGGTGGACGTCTCCGCGGCCCGCGGTTGGGGCTGCTACCCGGCCGAGGACCCGGCCACGGTCGCCGCGGTCCTGCTCGCCACAGCCCCCGCGCTCACTTCTCCCGCCGCTGAGCGGGAGTTGATCCGCGACGGGTACACCCGCTTGCGGCACGCGACCAGCGCCGTCCCGCGGCCCGCGCCGCGCTACCGTCCGAAACGGCCCACCCCAGCACGGACACGCGCGATCCTGCCCGGCTTGACCACCGCCGATCGCGAACGCCTCGACTGGTTGAGCGCCCAGCTTGGCCGGCTGGTCACCGTGCCTGGGCTCCGACCACGCCACATCCCCGCGCTGGCGTGCTTGCCTGGTGAGGAACCGCTGCCGGACAGCGGGGTGTGGAGCGCCCGGGCCAACGCCGCGATTGCGTTGTACATGCTGGTGTCCGGCCTCACCGGTGGCTTCGTTGCGGCCAGCACCGCCTGCCACGCATTCGGGACCGCGCACACCGAAACCTCCCGCCTCGTCTCCGGCATCGCCCTGGGCCGCGGCATTAGCGCAGCCAATGCTCAGGTGTTGCTCGGCACCGCCGAGGGGCTCGTCGATGACGGGCTGATCGACTATCTGCGTCGACGCGACATCCTCCGCGACATTCGCACCCTGACCTGGCGTCCCCACCGCAGGCTCGACCTGCCCGCGGTCGACGGCACTCCCGGTGCTGTGCTGGCGCTGGGTTGGATGTGGATGATGCTGACCCGCGGACCGCTGTACACCAGTAACACCCCCACCCTGCCCGCGGGCAGGGTGCTGCGCTTCGGGGCACGGATCGACCTGGAGACCCAGCTCGTGCTCTACGAGCACGGCATGCGACTGCTCACCGACCCGGACTCCGACGCCGACACCGAGCTCACCGTCGTACCTACGCCTGCGGTATCCAGACCCGCAGTCCTACGCAGGCTCGGATGAGTCAACCCCTGCCGGTCACACTCGACCTGCGACCAGGGCAAGCCTTGGACTGTTACCTCGAGCACCTCGCCGAGGCCAACGGCATCACCACCGCCGGACTGCTGCACGTGGTGCGCGGTAACGGCGGACCCGGCGCAACCCGGTACCTGATGCTGCACGCGGCCACCGCCACAGTTGGGCGGCTGGCCTGCGTGGCGCGCTTGCACCCCGCCGAGGTGACGGCCGCGACGTTGGCCGCCTACGACGGGACCGCCCTCGACCTCGCCGGCCTCGACCCGCAGGCCCTCTACAGCTTCCGTGCCGTCGCCGCCCGCGGCTGGGTCCCCGGACACGGCACCCAGCTCTGCCCGCCCTGTCTGGCCGACACCGGAATCTGGCAACTCGCCTGGCGGCTGCCGATGGTCACCGTCTGCCTGATCCATGCCACCTACCTGCTCGCCAGATGCCCCGGCTGCGGGCGGACTTTCCGCGATCAACGCCACTCCCCGCTGCGCCGGGCCGGCACCAGTACTCAATGCGGCAATCCCCTCGGGCAAGGCCCCACCCGCCAGTGCCTGCAGGAGTTGACCGCGCTTCCGCCCGTCCGCGCCGAACCCCACTGCCTACGGGCTCAGCAGCGACGCAACACCGCCGCCGCCGGGCACACGGTCCGCGCCCTCGGCACCGACGTCCCCGGCGGCCAGTACCTGCAGGACCTGCGCTGCCTCACCACCTTGCTGTTGCACCTTGCCAACCAACCCGGCGGGCTCGCGCTGACGCCGTGGGCCAGCGGACTCGCAGCGGAGACCGCGGCCCGCACTGGCTGGCGTGGGCCCCGCTGGGGGATGCGCCCACCCACCGACCCGGCACTACGCAGCCGCGCCCTGAGCAGCGCCGATGACATCCTCACCAGCGGCACCGTCGATGGCGCTGCGGCCGCCTTTGTGCCTTGGTTGCTGACCGTTCCCCACACCGCCAGCGGCTCGTTGGGGTGGCTGGCCAACCGCACCGTCATGACCCCCGCCCTGAGCCGGATCATCCTGGCCGCCCACGCCCCGCACCGGGCCCTGTCCCACCGCCTGCGCACCCACCGTGGTCTCCACGGGCCGCTGCGCCGCGTCCCGCAGGTCCTGCCCACCGACCTCTACCAGGACCACCTGCGTGGATTGTCCGACTCGGAGCCCGATACCGTGCGGCTGTTCGCATCTCTGTGCCTGGCCCGCGCACTCCCGCAAGTCAGTACCTGGGGCGAGGCGGCTGCGGCGCTGGGTCTGCCCGCCGAACTAGGCACACGTACAGCACGGGCCTGCAGCGCCACCCTCCGAGTGGACGCCACGAATTACCTGGACCACCTCACCCGCGTGGTACAGGCGCTGCCCGACATCGACTACCGAGCTATCGAGGCCCGCATCCGCCACGGCCAAACCATCACCGCATGGTTTCACGACTGGACCCGCTGCCGACCCAGCACCCGCCCCACCAGCCGCGGATACGCCCTGACCTGGCAATGGCTGCACGTCGCTGACGGGCACATCCTCACCAGTCCCTCCTGGCCGAGGCCGCCGACCGCGAAACAACGGGCCCTGTACCGCCAATTCGCCACCTCCCTGACCGCGCACCAACAAGAGCAGCTCAGGAGTGCACTGTGGACCAAACCCTGACCCCCCGCCGAGCGGACCGGCCGTGAGGGGCATCAGCCGCACCGTGCTCGCCCAAGACCTCGCCGCCACCATCACCGACGGCAACTGCAAAGGCCACGCCGGCGTCTGGACAACCTGGGAAACCGGACACGCCGCTGCCAGAACCGCCGAAGAGCGGGTTGCTGCGGCCACCCCAGCCCTCGCCGCATGCGAGACCTGCCACGTCGTCGAGGAGTGCGCCCAACTCGCCGAACTCACCGCCTACACCGGGCTCGCCGCCGGCACCGCCTACCGCAACGGACACCGACGACCCGTGAAAGCACACTGCACAGCGAGACCGCTGTGACGAGCCACCCGCCGCCCGCAGCTCATCAGAACTTGACACGACTTGACAACGGGCGGCACGGTGAGCACATGACTGCCGCAGTGGACGCGGCCACCGAGGCCTTTCGCGCCACGCTGCTGGAGCGCGGCGCCTTGTGCGGAGCCGCCGAGGGGGAGGCCCGCGATCTCGGGCACCGTGCCGCGCTGCTGGTCGGCAGCGTAGGCAGCTGGCGTGAGCATCTCGGCGAACTGCTCGACGTACCGGCGGTGATGAGCATGCTCGGCGTCGGCACCCGGCAAGCGGTCTATGACTTGGTCACCCGCACGCGGCTGCTCAGTTTGCCCCGCCGTAGCGGATCGATGGTTTTACCAGCGTTTCAGTTCGACCCGGCCACGGGACGCCCTTACCCGTTGATCCCGCAGATACTCATGGTGTTTCGTGCGGCAGGACTCGACGCGTACACAGTGGCGAGCTGGCTGGCTACCGGCCAAGACGAGCTCAACGGAGCCACCCCGATCTCCCTGCTCGCCAGCGCCGGTAGCGCGCCGAGGATCCTGGGGGCCGCCCGGCGCACCGCAACATCGCTGAGCCACTGAGCTTGCCGAGGCGCCGACTTTTAACACGAAAACGTATACGCCGAGCGCTCCGCTCGCGGCGAGTCCGAAAACTCACAAGACTGCAGACACCGCGCACGAGAGCACAACCGCAGATCGTCAGGCCCTGCCAAGAGGCTGTGAAAGGGACATCACGTGGTGGGCTTCACGGCGCAGATGAGTTCCGTCGTAGCACAGGATTACGGCGCGCCACCCAAGGCGGCGGCCAGCTCAACCACACCGGCGGGTGCACCGCCGGCGGCAAGCCAGTCCCGCAGACACATCGGCACGGTGCCGCTGGTGAACTCTGCTGCGGGCACCATGAAGAACGCCTGCACCTCCAACGGGTGCAGGTTCGGGGGCAGTGCGGTGAGGACCCGACGGAGATGGGGCAGGACGCCCTCCGTGGTGAACTGCCACAGCGGGAGCCGGTTGCCACCGCGGCCCTGCGCGCTCGGCGATCGGCGCGCACAAGCTGCTGATGAGGTGACCGTCGGTCTTATCACTCTGACGATCGGCGTAGCGGGTGACCTCATCGGCAACGCCGGGGTGAGGACCGCCGACCAAGGTCCACAGATGCGGCCGGAGCCGCCCAGCGCGGAGATCTTCTGAAGGGCCCGGTTGAGCCGGCTGGTCAGCGGGTCGTTAAGTCTAAGACGGGTGCACCTGTCTCGCGGACTACACCTGCGTTACCGTCGACGGTGACCATCGATCGTCCGCGGAGAAGCCGAGTCGCTTCCCGCACCGCGAGGCAGCCGGGATTGCGACCTCAAGGGGCGACGATCGCCGCGTGCGCAAACACCCCGATAGCGCAGATTCGTGTCAGTGGCGGCTGACAGAATTCAGGCGTGACCGACCACGCGAGAACACTCAACCGCTTCGTCCTGCGCGCGCGGCGCATCGAGGCGCATTCGCTGGCGAGCGACCGGCAGGCTCTGTTGTCTTTGAGCGAGTTTAAGCTGACCGGCCACATTCAGCTAGACGGCACGATGGAGATGCGTCGTGCGTTGCCGGACGAGGAGGCCTTCGAGTCGCTGGCCGCACGGGTACGCCCCGTGCTGGTCAAGAGCGAGTCGGTCCACCACAGCAAAGTCCTCAACGCGATCCAGGCCGGCATCGAGGCGACCGAGTCGGAGATTCCCGAGGACCTCCTGGTCTGGTTTGCAGTTCTACAACATGACTGGTCTGAGTTCGACCTCGATAGCACCAATATCTTGCGATTCGCCATGCAGACTGCTAAGGCCGGTGGCTCCGAGTTCACCCCACAGGTGTCCGATACTCAACTGGCTGCTGCCTGGCTCTACGGCGATTTGGTGCATGTCGACGCACGCGGCAACAAGAGCGATGGTCTCCTGTTCCCGGTTAAGGAGCGTTACTCCGCTGCAGTCACCTACTTCGCTCACGCGGTGATGCTCAGCCTGATGACCGCGGATCTGGTGATGGCGCTGCACGAGCTTGGGGTGATTGACCTGGACGAAGCCTCGCTCATACAGGAGGTCGTCGTCGGCGTGAGTGAACTCGTGGAAAAGGGTGTGGCCTACGTCGGTCCGGTCGACTCCCCGATGCCCAGCCTTGACATGGCGATTCAAGAGTTTCCCGGGAGCTTCCGCCCCTTCACGGCCACGGAACTTCTGCGGCAGACTCCGGCTAACCAGCTCCAGGCTGTGCTCACCGCAGCAGATGGCTCGACTGTCGGCGAATACGAGGCTGCCGTATGTCGGCGCGGAACGAAGGACGGTCGGCTGCACTGGGAGGCTCTCGTGGCAGGTGCTGTGACTTTCGAGGTGTCCTTCGGTGTGAAGGATGACGAGGTCACCGACAGCCGCTTCGAGTGTACGACCTCGCGCGCCACTACTAACCGGATGAAGCTCGCCGAGGCGATGCTGACGCGCGAGCTGGCGACGAGCAGCGAGGTCAGCTTCCACGTTGCGGGCCAGAAGTTTTTCGCCCTCAGCGTTCCCTCGCACGGGACGGAAGAAGTTGCGTATAACGACGTCTCCATCGACACCCTCTACGACCTCGTCGTCATCGAGAACATCACACGCCAAGCCCTGAAACCGCTGGCCGGCGTTTACAAGAGCATCGACAGGGCACTGTTGCGACGCACCCGTCTGCTCTGGGAAGGAGAGGTCATTCCGTTTCGGCCAAGCCCCCTGCCGATCACTGCCCCAGCAGGCGTGGTCCCCCAGGTGATCGTGATGCCAGCCACCACCTTCTCGATCACTGGCACCGAGGTGCCCTCACCCACGACCTATATCCGGCACCCGCACATGGCTCCGGAATCGGTCCACGATGTCCCCGACAGCGATCCACCGACGGATCAGATGAACATGGTCGTCCCGCTCGACGAGCCGTTCGTCGCCTGGGCGCCCGAGAAGCGACAGATCACTGGTGACCACGACCTACTCGAACCGACGCCTTGGAGCCTGTCCCATTTCGATGAGCAAGCATTCCTCAGCGGGCGCTGAGAGGAACATAAGCCGTCGCGCCACCACCGAGATCCGTCTGCACAGCGGGCCCCGAACCCATGTTCGCAGCAGCCGCTCAACGGCTGCCGGTGTCAGTTCTGGCCAGCGGGAAACCCGCGATCGGCATCACGATGCAGCCGATGCTCGGATGCGGGGGGCCGACGCGAGGCGAACCGCCTCGGCAAGCTGGGTGAAGGCCGAGAGCGCGCCCCAGCGTGTCGCTCGTCCATGTGCCTTGCGCTGTGGTCAAGGTGCCTGGGGTGGTGGCATACGGCCTCAAGATTGGGGATCGGGAACGAACGCGCCGTAGTAGTCGGCGTGGTACTCAGGGTGAACCGCAGAAGGGTTGAGTGGGAAGGCCCCGACGTCGAGAGCTGCCCGGTAGAAGGTGGCGACGTCGTCGCGGGTGTCGACGGTGAACGCCAAGAGCATGCTAGTGCCGAGCTTGCCCCGTCAATGAGCCAGAAGTACGGCTTGATGTCAGCGAGGCCGAAACCGGTCATGACGGGCAGCCCAGGAGTTGACAGGAGTGGCGGCGGTGGCCGTTAGGTATCCGAAAGGAGCCGACGCAAGAACTGAGCGGTACGGCGCCCGCGACGGTCATAGCCCGAGACCTGCTCATGTTCCACGGCTCGATCCGCTACTGGAACGCACGGCATCCCGACCGCCACGCTCCGTAGACTGGGCCGGTGACGGATAGGGATGTCCAGTCGGCCTACTCAGCGCGTGCTGAGGAGTACATGTCCGTGATGGGTTCCATCGAGGCCATGCACGAACGGGACCGGCACCTCATCTCCCGCTGGGCAGCTCGCCTGTCAGGTCAGATCGTCGACGCGGGGTGCGGCCCCGGACATTGGACCGATTTCCTCGACAAGCACGGGAGTAATGTTCGTCGATCTCGTGCCGGTGTTCATCGAACAGGCGAAGGCGCGGTTTCCGGACTTCCCTTTCCGGGTGTCTCCGGTCGACGCCCTCGACCTGCCGGTGGGACGGGCGGTCGGAATTCTGACCTGGTACTCGGTGATCCATCTCGAGCCCGAGCGAGTGCCTGTCGTCCTCGATGAGTTCGCACGGTCTCTCGAACCCGATGGCCGTCTTCTGCTTGGCTTCTTCGAGGGGGCGCGGCTGCAGCCGTTCTCGCATGCGGTGACTACCGCGTACTTCTGGCCAGTGGACGAGATGACTCGACTCGTCGGGGATGCCGGGTTCCTCGTGGAGGAAGTCCACACGCGCGCGGACCCGAACACGCGGCCGCACGCCGCGATCGTGGCCCGACGAGTTGGGGCCGATCCCGCCTCCGTCCCCGCCTACTAGCGGTCGCTGAATCACCCCTATCGGGTCACCCGCCGCTGCCCGCAAGAGGATCCGGCTGCCGGAACGCCGGTGCCCCCTTGTCGGTGCCGCTTGGCACGATCGTCACGTGACCGCCGGATCGGACGAGGGGACGTGTCCATGAGCAACGGTCAGCGGGAGCCGCCAGTGAGCCGGCGAACGCGAGTCGGCTCTTCCTCGACCGCGCCAAAGCCGGCGACGTGGAAGGCCTTCTGGCGCCGTACGAACCGAACGCTGTCTAAGAAGCTCCGATTGATTAGAACCGACGCGATGACCGCGGAGAACATTATTGAGTCGGTGCAGGGTTCTTCGTCCGCTGTTGCTGCCGAGACTTGAAGTCATCGAACCGCGCCCGCAAAACGTACAAGTGGTTGAGTAGCGCCTCGGCGAAGTGGAGCGCGTCCTCAGCATCTTGTGCCGACACCTTGTTACCCGTGAAGTGCGCACCCTTGTTCCCCACCACCCTGAGGAGGTCGGCCCACTCGGCCAAGAGGCCGTCGACCTTTCCCTGCGCCTGCAGTTCCTTGAGGCTTTCCGCCAGAGTCCGCCTCGTCGATCCCTGATTGGCACACGTTCCCTCAAGCGTCCGCCGCACCATGACGAGGGCGGCGCCGTACGCCTTCGCATCGAAGCACTTACGAGCCTCCGCGAACTCGCTCCGTAACGCACGGGGAACGGCGTGGCTGAGGCGACGCGGGGACGGGTAGTAGATTCCGGGCTTGTCTTCGTCGTACCCGCCCCCACAGTCCTCGCGGACCTGGACGATCGGAGTCTGGCAGTCGCGGTGGCTGCATTGCAGCAGCGCGAACTCTGCGGGCGGCCCGGTGTCGGGGTCATACGACTCAAGCCGCCCGTGCACGGTGCTCTTTGATGGTTCGCCACACCTTGGGCAGAGGAAAGCCCGTACCTCTTCGTCCATGCTTAAAGTCTTTCACGCAGACGCCCACTACGTCGCCGCGGACGGCGCGGATTTGATGGTCGACAAATGGGTGGGCCTGAACGGCGCCGATCAGAGCGCTCCGACTGAGAGCTTTGGCTGCAGCATGTTTCACTCGCGCGTCAGCGCGTCAGCGCGTCAGCGCGTGGCGGAGGCGGTTGGTGGTTCGGCACCCGACGGGGGCACTCACCGCCGCGCTCGCGGCCTGGGACATCTGACAGGACAGTCCCGTATCCGCCTCCCTCGAACGCTTCAGCGCCGCCCCCGGCGGAATCCGCACCATCGAACCACTCAGCTCCACCTACACCTGGGACACCCTGGACCTACGTCAGCGAACGGTTCGGCACCCTCCGCCTACGCTCGCGCCGACCTCCGCAGCGCTCATCATCCTGGCCGCCTTCATGCTCATCCTCAGCGCGACGCGCACCGCCAAGATCACCAGATAACGATGGACGCCGTGCACGACACTCTGCGCTTCACCCGCAGGGCCGACCAGGCGATCGACACGGTGTGATGTGGGCTGCCTACGCCGACGTCGGGGTGTAAACGGTACGTGGGACTCATCGATGGAAGTGGCCTTCCGGCTGCTGTAACTGCTGCAACCGACCCGATCCCTACTCGCAGCGCGAGAAATAGCCCATTGGTGATCACTCGCCAGCACGTCAGCGACCGACGAGTTGCAGCCAAGACTAATTCGAGACGCACCAAACGGTAGTTCTGTTCAATCTTCACTGCATCCCGACATTGTGTCGAGATGCAGCCAAAATTTATCAAACCGCCTCCGTAATAAATGTAAGGTGACCCTTATTTGGGTGCACGGCCAAGCGGCGACAGCACTCGCCCCATGAGCAGTTCATTCACGACCAACGTGAGGTACCGCGCGGCGATCGCCACGGTCGTCGAAACGTGCAGTGTTCTCAATGCAGACTGCTTGCTTGGAGGGTCGCTGCTCCACCTGGCGGGGCGGGCGCGAGGTCGGCGTGTTCGCCAGGTAACCGATGGATGCGATGGCGTGGGACCGCAACGTTGATCTGGTCGAGCTCCACCCGTCGTTTCCTCTCGGTTCCCCTCGAAGTCGCCGTACCGCCATCACGACCACAACCGGCGGTCCCCAGGTGCGGGCCGCTT
>JAABUL010004540.1_pt1 | contig 18403 bp, 20 predicted proteins | sample 5559151 | NCBI WGS metagenome assembly JAABUL01 (sample SAMN10711876, study PRJNA513368) | rock metagenome | isolation source: Antarctica rocks | place: Antarctica: Victoria Land, Pudding Butte sud | reverse complement strand
TACCTCTATCTTCTTCGTCTTGTAAAGGCCTCTTTCATGGACGACCCAAAGACCCTGCAACTGATCAACGACACGCAAGACGATGTCATAGACGCAATCCTCGACTCCCCACGGCCGTGGCGGTGGCACGGGAAAGTCTACATCGGAGCAGTGCATGGTGCCGTTGGCATCATTACTCAGATCGTGCTCTGCAACCCCCAAAAGTACGCGCCCAAACTGGAAACAGAGCTGGCTGTGCTACTCACCTACCAGTACGACAGTGGCAATTTCCCAAGCAGCGTGCCTGTGGAGAAGGACAGATTGGTGCAGGTTTGTCACGGCGCGCCAGGAGTGATCGTCAGCTTGAACAGCATCAAGGAGTTCTTCCCGGCGTTGAAGGACAAGATCGAAAAATCGGTTCACAAGGGCAGGGAGAGCATCTGGGAGAGAGGCTTGCTTACCAAAGAGCCGTGTCTGTGTCATGGTAAGAAGTCTTCGTCGATCTCAATCGTTCTTGGTGAAATCCGCTGATCCATTCCAACACAGGCATCTCTGGCAATGCACTCGCACTTCATGAGAAGGAGTTTGAGCATTTCCTCACTTACACGACTGGCAACGAGATGAAGGCAATGGAGAAAGATGGCTTACTGGAGAAGAGCTCAGCACCGGAAGGTCTGTTTACGGGCGAAGCTGGACGAGCGTGGTGTTGGGCAGTGGCAGACTTGGGACTGAACAAGAGGGTTCTTGGTTACAACGACCTATGAACATCGGAGATGTAGAGAAGTGCGGCGTGTGGCGTAGTAAGCATCTGGGACGAGCATTTGATACCCCTGCATTCATGATAATTCGATACCAAGACCCAAGGTGCTCCCATCAACCACATCTAGACATACTGACGCTGGTGCGGAATAAGTCGAAACCAATCCAAATGCTTACGTTCGAGAATTCTCCTTTCCGACAAAAGAGTGACAGTGCCTCAGAGCGGTCTTTCAACGTCTAACCACTGCACAACGTCAGCTTCTGGAGCAACCTCAACAAGTGAAGCCACTGGAGAGACAAACGTCGAAATTTCACACACGTGAAGAGTGACAAAGCACGTGCGTCAACGCTATCAACTCTTTCACCTTCCGCCTTCAACCAGACCTTGCAAACACACTGTTGAGGCGCTCCTTGAGCTAGGTCTCGGGGCCTGACAGCCTGCAAGACTCTCAGCACAAAGGCCCAGCCAATTGTCCTTTGCGACCTCTCATCAACCTCACTGTCCAGATCTTCACACGCGAGAACACACAGCGGCGAATATCTTCGAAGCCGCACAACCCCATCATGGCCTTTCCCTTTGAACAAGCGGTGAAGATTGACGATATGGAATCAACGCTCAACCTACCAGCACCGATGCTACAGGTCACTACGACTGAGGTTGACGAACTGGCAGCGCATATGGCCAGCACCATCTCCGTCACCGACTTCGCAGTCCCACCACTAGATCAGTTTCCTCGAGCAGACAGCACACCGTCGATAACCTCGAGAGGCCGTCCGACGCTTCAGCGCAACAACAGCTCTTTCTCGGCGGTGTCGGCGATCTCGACGATCTCGACATTCCGAACCAACCTCAGAGGTCGGAGCAAATCGTTCCTTTGGTCCAAAGATTCGTCATCAAAGTCGAGCTCCACCGTCCACTCGCCAGAAATCCAAGCTATGATCAAGCGCGAAGTTCTCCCAGATCTCGACGCCGTAAATAAGGCTCTTGAGACCGTCAACAGCAGCTCGGACAGCAGCGACGAGGAGAAAGCCACTTGCGTCATCAAGCTCAGCGCGCTAGGTAAGCACCACCCATGGGTGAAAGGGCTCTCCGAGACACGATCGCACTCCATGTAGCGCTCTGAAACCCTTTAGACGCTTCGAAAAGGCTGAGATACTTGCTGACTGGTCTGTAGCGGCAGAGCTCGAAGCCGCCCGCAGAGACGGTAAAAGGCTGCTCAACGAGGCCATGCAAGCTCGCAGTGACGGCAAATATGAGATCTGCAGGGCGAACTGCCTGCTAATCGTCCACAGCCGGTACGCAGAGATCGAAACCAGGATCTATGCGTACAACATTCTCTCCACGCAGGCGTCATGTGTCAGACAGGCTGACAGGTTCCTCGACAATTCAGCGGCACTTGTGAACGGCGGGAACTTGTGTGACGTAGCAAAGAAAGAGCGTCTGCTGGGGGTCATTGCTCTCCTGCGGGAGAGCGCAAAGAAGAGGGCAGGAAAGGCACCACAGACGACGGCAGAAGAGGCCGCCACGGAGAACCAGCTTTCGGACACATGGTATCATCGCGGTTCTCCCAAGTGGCAGCGCAGTGTCGTTGACGAAGCGGTCAAGAACGAGAACGGATGCACGAATCTCAGCTTACCGGACCCTGCTACGATGGACGAGAGGAGTATCACTCCCAGGGCCGAGAAGATCTTCAAGTGGGCTGGTGAAGGAGGGAAGGCGAAGTCGAATAAGATACGGACCACCGAGGAGATACTGTGCAGCTGTGGGAGACAGGGGAGGGGACAGATCTGCTTGGTGCATCGTTTGTGATCTGGTTGGTATATGGTGGGGAGCTGGGTGGAGGAATTGGGTGAAGTCGTGTATCGGGTTTAAGCTCGGTCTAAGCTCAGATCGGCAGGACCCTAAAAGCTTATTTGATTGACCTCGACGTGTCGCGTCAGGTTCGTGACAGTTCGTCCTAAAATCAATCAACTTCAGCTCTTCCTACTCCTTTAGAGCAAAACAAGATGGGCGCCATCAATCTTGCCGAATGGCAGAAGCTGCCCATAGGTCTGACCGAATTGTGCATCAACACCACGCTCCGCTGCGGACAGTCCTTCAGGTAATGCTCCATCAACCAGGGACTAGAATATGGCTAACCTCCCCCCAGATGGCGGAAGGACGATGCCGGAGCGTGGTCAATGGCCTTACACAACCGGATCCTGTCTTTACACCAAGACCCCGAACACCTGTACTACCGCTCGATACCACCACCCGCCCCTCAAGCTCCTCTCACACCTCCGTCCTCGCATCCACCCTCCATATCGGACGAGATCGAAGACGATACATTGGATCTGATCAAACACTACTTCAACCTGTCTGCGAATTCAAGCGACCTATACGCTCGATGGTCAGCGGCGGATGCCAATTTCGCAAAGAAGGCGCCAAAATTCACCGGCATTCGCATCCTCAACCAAGACGCATGGGAAGCGCTCGTGGGCTTCATATGTAGCAGCAACAATAATATCATACGAATATCGCAGATGGTGCATAAGCTGTGCGTGAACTACGGGCCTCTACTGGGGCAACTGGAAGGAGAGGCGTACCACGACTTCCCACCTCCACAAGCTCTGGCTGGAAAGGATGTGGAGTCGAAGCTTCGAGCTCTAGGGTTTGGTTACAGAGCGAAGTACATCCACCAGACAGCTCAGATGGTCTCTGCGAAGCCGGACGGCTGGCTTGAGTCCCTCCGCAACCCCGAATCACCTGTCCTGGGCACCAAACCTTCGTCCGCCGGCGAGTGGTCAATTTCTGGTCGCGAAGGCTACCGCGCCGCTCATGCTGAACTGCTTGCGCTTCAAGGTGTGGGACCGAAAGTCGCTGACTGCGTCTGCCTGATGGGTCTGGCATGGGGTGAGGCTGTGCCTGTTGACACGCACGTGTGGCAAATAGCGCAGCGAGACTACAAGTTTGGCAAAGGCAAGCATTCGAGTTTGACGAAGGATACGTACGATGCGATTGGTAATAAGTTTCGTGCTCTCTGGGGCCAGGAGGCTGGGTGGGCGCAGAGTGTATTGTTCACCGCGAATCTGAAGGCGTTCACTGAGCAGCTAGTTGGGAAGAAGGAGGAAGTGGTTGAAGGTGTGGAGGTTAAGGTTGAGGAGGACAGTGGCGAAGTCGTTCGTGATGTCGTCAGAACGGCGAAGGTGGCTAAGAAGGTCATCAAAAGGCCGCTCGAAGAGGAAGGCGAGAAGCAGGTTGTTGAGATCTCGGAGAGGGTCAAGACTAGGAAGAGGAGAAAGGCGTCATGAGGATGTGTGATCAGCAGTGGAGAACTATCAGTAGGTGCTCGTTCTCATGTTCACGTTCATGTACACGTTCTCGGTCTCCGCGCCTCTCACCAAATGCTTCAAGCAGCATACTGATCGGCTCGACTGGCACTCACGCCTGAGACATCATCCACACGCGCAAGAATCCTGCTGGTCACCCTGCCGTCCTCTCGTCCACTGGGTCACGAGGAGCGCTTAGTAATGAGCCTGCGGCCGAACTCCGGCGTCCGGTTGTGGTGGATATATACAATTCTCAGAAGTATGCTCACGAATCAACGACGGCGTAGGCCAAGGCGGTCCTTTTCATAAGGGTTCCGGTCAAAGGAAGGCGCTTCCCCGTGGACACGAGTTCGATTCCTGCGCCAACGCAGAAGATTCCACCGATTCGAGGACTTACACCAACGGGCTATCTAGCAGGTGCTCCGAAGCATCCAGGTCATGATACAATGTGCCCCCGATCGAAACGACAAGAGATTAGCCTGCCCGGGGGTGAACTCTTTTGTTCTCAGAGCATACGAATTCATGTTTTTTGTGAGGTCAATTGGCCAGTAGCTTGAATGTCCGGCTTCAACGATAATGCCATGTTTACCACCCTAGATGGATGTCTTTTGCTATCTGCAAAAGGTGGATGATACATGTTACGGTCCCATCGAATGCAGTAGGAAGGTAGCTCACAGAGAATCGTGAGTCGCTTCATACGGCGATACTATTCGTTCAACCGCGCTCCTGCTCATGAGAACCTGTGGCAACCCCCATGAGCTCGGGCGATATATATTCGAGAGTCCTTTCGGTTCTGGTAAGTAACTTTTGGCATTGCTGTCATGTGAATGCCAAGACTATTCACTACTGCCAGTCCTGGCGGTCATTGCCCCGCGCTTCCTGGCATTTGCTCTTCCACTGGTCGACAAAATTCTCTGGACCTTCCTCTACCACTGACGTCTCCGCCGTCCAGAAGAATGGCGACCCCTTCGGTCTTCAGTGAGGACGACGCCACCATGACACCAACGACAACGCTCTCGGAAGTCGATGCAAGTGAGACGGCATGGTCCATCGCAGATCTCCGCGATATCGTGGTCGACCTGAAGCACGCGAAGTCAAAGTCCAGCATCTGCAAGAGACTATGCAGGCCCTCCGCACTACAGCTTCTTCATGCAGCGCTTCGCAACACGACCGACAATACTCAGGCCTTGAAGAGTACCATGGCTACGAAGGCAGAATTTGACACGTGCGCAACGCAGTGTCGCGACGGCTTCGAGAGAGTAGATGACGAAATCGCTGCGAATCAGAAAGACATCACCTCGGTCAGGGAAGCTGTTGAGACCGCAGAAGTGCAGCGCAGCGATGGCATCGCAGGACTGGAGCATAAGCTTCTTCTCCTGGACAGTAATCACAAATCCACCGAGGAGACGGAGCGCGTGGCGAAATCACACAACCTGTTTGTCGAGCAACAGCATACGAAGAACATGAAGATCCAGAACAAGGTCAACGATCTATCAAGCCAAGCAGCCAGTAATGCGAGCGATGTCAAGGGACTCACAGAGGGGATGAAGGCATATGTCGTAAAGGAGGAGACATCGCTGCTGAGGGACGAGACGACATGTCTGAAAGCGGAGATGAAGGCTCTTGTCGTGTCGACGGATTCGCTGAAGGCGGAACTGGCTGAAGCGTTGCAGAAGGAGATGAAGGAGCTCAGTGCTAAGGTGAATTTCATGCACCTGGCTCAGCAACTCGCGAAGAGGACCCAGTCTGACCCTATCGATGCACTCGAGAAGAAGATGGTCGAATCCGACGAAGCAAAGACGGTCTCGCAGGAGGGCGATGCAGCATCACGCAAGCACATGCTTCCATTGCATTTCTGCGATGAGACGCGTGAGCAGACTGACAAAGCTCGAAAGGACATCAACAAGCTGCGCGAACGTATAAACCGGAACGGTTTGCTGTACTTTGACTGAGCTTGCTGGAAGCAGACTGAGGCTACTGCTGAGCACGTGCACGGCAACTGATCTTCTGGGGCCTGCGATGCTTATCTCAAGGAACAGTCTACGGTACTAGCGGATGGATGGATGTGTGTCGCTCTCCCGTAGACTTGGTTGTAGTAGGTACTCTGAGCTCCATGATCACATGAATGCCAAGAGTTTCACTGTTGCCTTTTCTGGCCATTCACATGTCTACAGTTGCTCCGCCCCGCGCTTCCTGGTCCAAACTGTCGTCTTTATGGTTCGAAAAGAGTCTCTGATCTTTCCTTCACCGCTGACCTGTCCATCGTTCAACATAATGGCAACTCCATCAGTCTACAGCGATGACGGCGACTACACCCCGACACCAATTACAAGGCGGTCCGAGTTCGATAACAACGAGCACCTACGTTTATCACCACCGGAACATCACCTCGACATGCAACAGTTAATCGGCATGATCACGGAGCTCACTGCAAAAGTGGCCCTGCAAGACGAAACCATCTTGGATCTGAAGGCACGCGAAGCTGCACGGGAGGACAAGCTATTGATGCTGCAGGAGATCACGCAGTCTCAGCGTACTACTGTTTCTTTGCAACAGATGAGCATCGAAAACGTTCAAGCATTGCTTCGCAGCACGAGGGACGATACGAGGCGTGAGATGGCCACGAAAGCGGAGGTCCAGACACTTGTCACGCAGAATCACGAACGTCTCAATGAGCTTGAGCAGAATATCGTTCAGGCTGGCAAGGCGACCACAAATGTCCGGGAACAACTCGAACTCGCTGTGGAGCGTGCGGAAGCGATCTCAATCGAGCGGTTCGACAGCCTGGACGACAAGCTCATCACGTTGGCCGAAAAGCATCTCTCCACTGCGGAAGAGCTGGAGGGTGTCATCAAGTCGCATACTACCTTCGTTAGCCAACAGCAGCTGGAGAATGCAAGGGCGCAGGAGCTCTCGCAGAAGATAAAGGACATCGAGAGTGCCGTCAGTTCCCTGAAGCAGGAGAACGGACTTCGGAAGGAGGAGAACAGCTGCTTGAAGGAGGTAACGAGGGTTCTCCAGGACGACACGGAGGACTTGAGGGCTGAGACGGTAGTCCTGGGCACAGAGACAACGGGTTTCAAGCAAGACTCGGGCAGTTGGAGTTTCGAAATGGAGCTCATGAAGGAGAACAACGAGTCCGTGAAGGCGGAGACGGTGGCTCTTAGAGAGGATCCGAGGATCTTGAAGGAAGCTATGAGAGTGATCGAAAACGAAACGGCGCTCGTGAAGAACGACACTGCGACACGCACACCCAGCATGCCTGTGCCGACCAATTCACACGGACCACCAACCTACACAGCTCAGTCTGTACATGCAGCGACGGCAGCTCACGAGGCACGTGGAGGATACGTCGGACCAGGTTCCAGCCACTCTTTCGTTCCCCCAGGCACTCCTAACAGCAACCATGCACCATCTCGTTCTCAGCGCGGAGCTCTTCGTGGTGGCACAGTCAACGCTCATCCTACCAGGCCAGCTGGAATTCCATCCCCCGTAGAGTACACCCCTCCTCATCTCCGCAGTGGCAATGGCCGTGGTGGTTACATTAGCCCTGCACGTGGCAACCACAATGGACCTGCAGGGTGGTAGCGGTACCAAACAAGACCATTCCATGGTGAATGCACAGCAGCGTAGAATGAATGGAGAATGGTCGGCATCGGATCGTATTGGATGTGACTACCAGTCTCGAAGCGGATAGGCGCCGGAAAGACCGAGCCTCGTAGAAGGATAGCTGAGTTTTGCGAGTTATGGGGACTGGGTCCGTCCGGATGGTGCTGGTGCTTCGCATCTTCTATAGCCCGTAAGGAGAGATCGGTAGAGAGATTAAACCCTCAGCTACAAAGCACCTTTACACCTTATGCAACACTCCTTCCCCCTCATCATTATTTGCCATTCCGTTCCGAGTCGAGATCCTTACATGTGTTTTCTCCACAAGCCTCGTCTGAAGTCGGCTCTAGATCACCCGGCGAATCCTCGACGACCAAGAGCTCTAGCCTTTCCTCTATTATCTTCCAGCTGTCTGCGGTCGAATTCTGGTACGCGACCGGAGTTGCAGACGATGCAATGCTTGGATCATGGTACTGGCGGTGATCGTCCGCTCGAAGCGCCTTCACGCCTGTATTGACGGGCTTCACGCCACGACGTGAGTGGATGAGGGCAGGGCCGTAGATGGTTGGGTTGGAGCCAAGGGAGCCAGCGTGGTGGTGACGACAGGTGGTCGGAGTAGAGGTTGTGATGGTGAGGGTGAATGGTTTGGCAACGATGATGATGATGAGCGCCGCAAGGACGAGGGATGTACGGATGAAGACCATGGTCGATGTTGAGAGTGGTTAGTTGATGTAATAGTTAGCGAACTCTGTTATTGAAGTAGTATTAATATTGTATCTGAAGTTGTCTTCATAGTGTATACAAAGTCGTATTAATAGTGCAATGAAGGATGAAGGCTCGCGGTACAACTCTGTGCTTCTCGTTGCTTACCTTCGTAGTGAGAGGAGTGGTTGTGGCGGTCAGCAAGTATAACTTGTATGGCTGCGATAGAGCCATCTCGTAGAATGTAAATGCAGTATTCTCTCTGTGAAAGGATAAAAGAAAGTTAACCACAGCCCCTACGATAGCACAGCTCCGTTCGAATTGACGAGTCGAGAACTGCTCACCTATTTTATCATTGATGGTATCTGTTCAGCCAACAACCACGTTTCATGAGTAGTCCTTGATGTCCGATGTTTGTGAAGATTCGCTTGTTCGAGGACGCATACAGACTTCTGAGTCAGTTGAGGCATGAAGACAAACAAGTTCTCAGTTGCTGTCATATATGGATGGCTACTCACCAACCTTCCTCGCTTCTCACAGAAAATCCATTGCAAACGTTATTTCAGATCAAGAATTTCACATCGAAGGCAAGAGCCCTAGACCCATTGCGCCAATATGTCAACTATTGAGAGTGCCATAGCGATGGCAGAAGAGTCGTTCGCAGTGCGGTTAGGAGGGAGAGCTTGATGAGCTCTGTCGTAACGTTCGTACCGCTCTCCAAAGTCTGGATGATTCCCATACCACCACCACAGGGGAGCCCGTACCTCCTGGCAGGCGCAGACAGCAGCTCGAGAGCATGGAGTCATTGCGCAAGAAGGACTCGGATGTGGATGCCATGCTGGCGGCTCTTGCGACAGCTAAGACAGACCTCGCACAGTCCAAAACCGTCGTTAAGCAAGTGCAGGCTAGGACAGATGTGGCAGAAGTCGAACTGGAGTCAGTGCAAAAGGAGGCTGCAGAGCTCGAAGAGGTAGGTGGAGAGTTTCCGGAGGATATCTCTAGCGACCTCCGCCGCCAGCTCGCTCAGGCTTTGACGGTCAGAGCTCAGTTACTATCAGCCAGCTCGACGGCGATGAGAGACGTACAAGCGAAGCTGTATGCTCTTCAAGACGCCACTGCAAGTCTCAGGAAGGCGGCGGAGGCTTTGCAAGAGGCTTGGTCCACTGCGAAGGATCGTCTTACGTAGGCTCATATCTTGATCAACTGTAGAGTAGCTTAGCATCACGATGTAGGTACATCAATGACAGAATAGCTCACTTTGCCTCTGGACCAGCTGTCACATGAACGCCAAGAATCGCACACCTGCCATTTTCGTTCATTCACTTCACTGCCCCACCCTTGAAAATCTGTGTCAAGTTGTTCTTGTCCAAAAATTCGCTCTCATCCACCATCGAGCTTCACCCCCAAAAGTCTCGCAGTCAGGCAGATTCCGCACACAAGGTAAGGCCCTGTGACTGTTAGCCTCATTATGCTTTACTCATATTGACAGAGCGACAGCCATGGCCACTCACTCGCTCGAAGTCGCGATGAATCGCATCGAGACACCGCCAGCAGCCACAGACAAGCCGCTACCAGAAGACGATGACGAGAAGATCCGCAGGAAAATAGCGGCTGTGCAGCCGAGTGCGGATGGGAAAAAGAAAATCACAACCATGGTGAAAGCCAGAAAGGCGTACGAACGTGCTATGAGCATCGTGAATCAGCAGCTGGAAGTCTGCACGGCGACGGAAGTCAGGATCCACGAGTTGCACAAGAGCGCGATGGAGCTCAAGGAGGTCGGCGGTGATCTCGAAGACGATGTTCCCGACAACATTCCAAGCGATCTGAGCGAGGAGCTCTGGGGTTAGATTGCATTAGGGAGAGCTGCAGCTCAAGCCGGGCGAGAAGCGCATACGGATGCGGTGAGAAAGAAGGCTGATCTCGAAGTGGCGACTGAGGCTGCCAAGGTGGCGGTCAGACCTGCTATCAGGGAGATGGTTGTCCGTACCAGAAAATGATCGACCTTGAATGATGGAGGCGGAGCCGGTGGACTAGAAGGAATCCTTGTTTGGAAAGACCACCTGGGTACACATCGCCGGAAGATTCGTCGGAATCTTTCAGCCACAGATGAGAGTGAGGTGCAGGCGGAAAGATAGACTCATCTTGCTTGATATACCCTCTCAGCGACGGCTACGGGGTAGGTACAGCAACAGCAGACAGTAGCCGAGTATACTAGCTACAACAATGCCAAAACGCATACCGACTCACATCGCAAACGTTACCTTTTGTTCGTGAAACTGGTCATTAATTTCCGTGACACCATATCTATCCTTCCTATGCACATGGCCCTGCCAAAGAACGCCGCCTAATGCAACTGCGATGCTATCGGAATCTTGGCGACCGTGACATATTATCAACATCAAGATATAATAACGCTCCTCCGATCAACGAATCCGGTCCAGTCTCGCGCGGTTGACAGCGATCTGGTCATCGACCTTGTCCGTCTTGGTCGTGATCCGGTCGATGTGCTTGTTCTGGCTCTCGATCTCCTTTCCCATGGCCTTACCAAGAGCGTTCATTGTTTTAGCACCAAGGTGGATGGCATCCCTGTAGACAACACGTCAGTGAGCCGCATCTCTCAAGCCAACCCTGCTCCCAGGCACTCACAAATTGTCATCAATCTCATTCTCCATCTCCTCGTCCTCACTATCCGCCTCAAACTGATACTTCGCCCGCTCAGCCAAACTCTTGCCTCCAGGTTTCCTGATCGCAGTCCCGTTCACATCCCGCTGATACTGTTGCTGCCGTACGTTAGAGCCAATCGCCTCCGCTGTCGTCATATCCCGCTGTGCCCGCTCAGCCTGATGCTTCTCCAGTGCTATCGAGTTCGCGGCCTGCTCCCGGGACCTAGCCGTGAACGGGTTGGCGACGTGGACAGCGAACATGCTTCGGTTGAGCGTCTTCAATTCGGAGGCTTTCTCAGCTGCCAATCGGTTCTGGTTGCTCGCCATGTCGAGGTTGCGCTCCGTGTTATGGATACGCTCGCCTTGCTGACCCAGACGTTCGAGAGTCTCGCGACCAGTCTGCTCCGCTTGCTCGGCGATGCGGCGGGCGTTGCGGGTGCTAGCAACGTCTTGCTGCTTGATGAAGCGGATCTCGTTCTTGGAGGCAAGCACTTCTTGCTCTTCTTGTTCCTCCTCGGTCAGCTCTCGCTCTGGAGCACTGCCATAGCCACCTGGAAGATCGCTGGCGCCGTAGCCACCCGTGTTGGAGTAGGAGTTGTCGCCGCTAGGTTGTTGCTGTCCTGCAGGTTGTTGTGGTTGTGTCGCAGCTCGCTGTGCAGCGTCGCCGAACAGAGCATTGCGGCCTGCATCAGTGCTCATAGTGTCCTGGCTGTTACTCCTGCCCAGTCCACCATACCCGCTCGGCCCATGTCGGGACTGCTGCGGCTGCTGACTGCCATACGGATCGCTCCCATACCCTCCAGTCTGACCGTAGCTGCCTGAGGTCCCATACTTCGGCGCCGCTCCTCCGTATCCTCCAGCTGGTACCGGGGTCTTCTCGTACCTGTTAGGCTGTGGCGAAGGTCCGCGGTTGTTGTAGCCTGGAGGTGCATCATTATTCAAGCTGAGGTTGCCGAATGAGGAAGTTGGAGGTTGAGATGGTCGTGATTGTGTTTTGGGAGCATATGGGTCGTTCACAGCATTCTGGTTGGCATAAGGGTTGGCGGTACGGGAGGCATAAGGATCGTTTGCTGGCGGTGGTGCGGTGGCATATGGGTTGGCTGACGACGGTGCTGGGGAAGCCTTGTTGCTGCGGCTGCCGAAGAGTGACGCCTTTTTGGAGTCGAGGTCGGCGTCCTTTTCGCCTTTCTTGAATCCGAAGGGCATGTCGGTTTGTTTCTCGGATTTGTCGTAGTGTAACTGACTGTAAAGAAGGACAATGAGCTTATCAGGTGAGGTTCAGGAGTGGTCGTGCGTGGAGCATCGTGGCGCAGGGTCCAAGCCTCACAATCGATGTTGGAACGAAGACCTGCATTACGACTCACCATTGTGTCAGATACATTGATGTTTGAAGGCCACGGCTGTGCTGGTCACACTTTCTTTGAAAAGGCTTGAGCAACACCGGGGCTGGATATGGTAATGGCGACTCAGATGACGGGCAAAAGAATCAATCAACACCCAAGCTTGCTACGACGCGCCCAACGCACCACAATTACAGACTCAGGCCATCGTGGATCGACCTCGGTAAGACAGATACCATTCTCCTATGTACCACTTCTACGTACACCAGCCACCAGTCGCCCTGGTCTTAGGAAGCATCACATCTATCAGCGAGGATGTGGGCCCCAGCATACACCACAAGAATGCACCCAGCATCCATCAATCCTGGCCGACCATTCTCTGCACTCCCGCTGTCGTCTTAGTGTTCCTTCTCGCGGTGCTCCTGAAGATCCGCCACACGATCGAAAGACTCTGGGCACTCGATGTCCTGGCCGTCGTCAGTAGTACCAGTTGAGCAGGCACAGAAGAAGCGTCCCGGGACTGGATCTTGCTCCACAGTTGCCGCAACGTCCGATCCGGCGTCGACAGTTTCCGTGCTCGAGGCTTCGATGAGTTCTGGTATTGCGCTGGCGTCGACTTCGCTGTCACTATCCGATGAATCACTCCACTCTCCTGACCATTCCTCAGGCGCGATGACATGCTTAGGGTCTATCGTGGCCGCCGCCAGTTGTTTCACAGCTTCATCAATCAAGCGTGGTAAAGCTGGCTCACCCGACTCTTCCACTGCTCGGACGATCAAACTCTCCTTCACAGCTTGATCGATCATGCTCTCCTCGATCATGCAGTCTTCCACAGCTCGGTCGACCACGCTGGTTGCTGCTTGCTCATTTCCCCCTGTGGGAGGGTCCCATGTGTGCTTGTGTGTCTGAGTCACCCTTGCCTCCACGCCTGTTCCCTCTGTCATGGTCTTCAGTCTCGCCTCCTCAGTCATCCTGTCGTTGGCATCGATCAATGTCCTCAGCATCGAGATAACTGGTACGTCGTCCGGAACATCACATTGCAGCAGATGAAAGATGTATCTCTTCAACGCCTCCCTCAACTTCACATCGTTCTCCCCTGCAACCCGCTTCGGCCACAGCCTCTCAAGGTAGCAGCGCATGACATGATCTGCAACGACTTCCGCATGGTTCTCCAATTGGAGCCGGGTTTCAATGCCGGTATCCACCAGAGGCAACGTGTTGATATCGCGGAGCGCCATGGTGTTGAAGAGCATGAAGTCGCGGAATGCTGTGTGCTCGTCATTGCTGTAGAGGTTTGAAAGGCAACGGTTGACTCTGGCGAATGCTTTGTTGAGCTTACGCCGACGCACGAAAGAGGTAGTGTCAGCCATGGTATGGAGTGATACTAGCGGGTGACTGATGGTAGCTCAATCGATACTGGCAGCAAGGTAAGGATATTCATTCCACTTATGTACTTCGCCACGTTCCTACTGTAGTGCAATGTCTTGTTGCGAGCAAACTACTTCCCATGGAAAGCTCATTGTGGCTTCGAAAGGGTTGGACTCTATCGCTGGGAAGGAATGGTCCACAAGGCTCAAGCTGAGTCTCTCTGCTTCTTCAGGATGTCGTTGGCTCTCACAACAATAGGAGTCCTTGTCTGCCGGATGGAGATTTCGATCGCTGCCAGCAAACTGAAACTGGAAGACAATCGGCATGCCTCATACAATGTATCACACCTGGAACAAAGACCTGTGGCCAACGCTGTGTCGTGCACTTCAGGCTACGGTGACCACGAAATTCCAAGAGAGCGAACCTGTTCCATGCGAAAACGAGGTGGGCGGTTAGGTCACTTATCAGATGGTGTTGACAAGATGCTATCGTTATGCACAGGAGCTGAACTGAGAATTCAATCTATAGCCCACGAAAGGGTTTGATACATGGGGCTTGCACTTGCATCAGTCAACACTGCCACACCGGATCTTGAAAGCATCATATCTATGTCGCCAGCGCAGAGCACAATAATCATCCCGTCTACCAATGTGGGAACACGCCTTCGTGTTCGCTCTAGCGATGCCACTGGAGAGCCTCCAAATGATCGAACGACTCTTCACACTCAACGTACTTGTCAGATGTGTCCATCAAGTGACCTCAAAAGAAACATCCTGGGACTGCGTTGAGTGAATCGTGCTCCGGTTGCTGCTGCATCGTATGGTTGTTCGCCAGAGTTCTTAGCAATTGGCTCGTTTGTCCTTGGCTATTCCTTCGCGGTCTCGGAAACGGCCTCGTCTGTCTCCGTCTGTTCATGTCTCTCACCCAACTCGGAAGCTGGTCTGTCTGTCTTTGGCGGCTCGGTATCTGTTGGACCTTCTTTCTCACTTTCGAAGTTCTCTTCATTGACATCCTCCAAGAAATCCTCTGGCGTGAGAAGTGCGCTCATCCCTTTCGTTATCTTCTCGAGTGGGGGAGACGGTGATCGATTATCTTTCGTCTCCCTGCTCCTCCTCACCATCATGCTCTCATTGACAGCGAACAGTCGTCTTAGCACCCCTGTGCCTGAAACATCACACGAAATGTCGCACTGGAGCAGGTGCAATACGTACGTCTGCAGCGCTCTTGTCAGATCCCCCTTCCTCTCCTCCTTTCTTTTCGGCCACAGCTTGTCCGCATGATAGCGTATGATAGCATCGGCTACAATCCCAGCATACTTGTGTATCTCCGCCATACTCCCATCGAACGGTAACGTATTGACTGGCGTGAAGGCGACGATGTTGTATAGCATGAAGTTGCGGAAGGTGTTGAAGTAGGAGCGAGGGTACACGGTGTCAAGGAGACGGTTGATGTCGTCGAAAGCCTCGTAGAGAGCGTGCAGGCTGATGTCCGTGTTGGACTGCGCCATCTCAGCCTCAGTGAAGGCGGGCATGAGAGGTTGTTGATGGAAAAGAGATTGGGGTGCTGTCGTCGAAAGAGTCAAAGCTGGTTGCTGGCATGATATGTACTCTATAGTAACGCACCATGGCGGTCTCCCATTGCAAACAAACCAGGTATCCTTTGTATTTCTGGCTCAATTCCTTGTTGAAGGTCCCGTCCGACGCAAGTTTGCTTGCTGCCAATAAGCAGGGAAGGTAGGCTTGGATTCTACCAGGTTGAGTCTTCTCCTGTGTATGATTGCTGGCCGTGGTGTTAGCTCGCGCATCAAACAAACATGGAATATGCAGTGAACAGAGAACATACCGAGCCCTCAACTTTGATGTCGCGGAACCTGCCATTGCACTCTGGTCCAGCATTCAGGATGATGTCCAATGTCGCTTTGACACCCACTTCAACATCCAAGTCAGCGTTCTCCGTCCCCAGATCCGTCTTGAGCCACTAGAAACTATTAGCACAGTGTAGATTTGATAGAAAGGCCAAGCTTACACCCGGCGAGAGTGGGAAGACCGTAAAGCCTTCGTCCTTGAGCTGAAGAGCATAGTTGACCGTGAGCATATTGACTGCTGCTTTGGAAGCCTTGTACGACGGAGTAGGCAGTCGCATCAAGTACTGAGCTTTCGAGATTGCGCCGACGGTCGAAGAGCTGTGTAATGTAGGTCAGGCCTTCAAAGTCGCAACAGGATCGTTGAGACAACTTACATCGTAACGATCTTTTTCTGCTGGCCCTTCCGTAGCAACGGTAGAAAAGCAGCAATGACGCTGTGGACAGCCACAACGTTCACGTCGAACGCTTCACGAAGCGTTGCCTCTGACATCGATTCGATCGGACCTGGAATGTAGTGTGACAGTCCCGCATTGTTGATCAGGACGTCAAGACCTTTGCCGTTGAGCTTCTGACTGACAGTCTGGGCAGCCTGATCGACGCTGGAACGATCCGTGATCTGTACTTGCACAGGGACGATCCTGCCATTGGAGCTATCGACCAGTATTTGAAGAGCATCTGGAGGCGACGAACGGATAGCTGCGAAGATCTTGGAGACCTTTGATTCCGGCAATTCGCTCAGCTGTCTCGTGAGTTCCAAGCCAACTGTTGTTGTGATAAGCAGTCAGTGGATGGTTCAACAAAGGTCTCTTTGAAGAAGATGCTCACTGCCACGATTCGCTCCAGTGATGAAGTAGGACGCCATTTTAGCTGATATTCGCACTGGAATGTGAGCCGGTTGTGCAAATCGAGTGTAGCTGGTTCGGACCTGTATCTGTTGTGATGGGAGAATATATATATACCGTATATGTGTTACCTTTAAGTCCTCGCTCGTGCCCGGGGATTCTTTATCTCCGCCGGTGCCAGCGACGCCCGGCTTAAGGTGGCGGCCTACAAGGCGACACAATTGGAAGAATCTTGGTGGCAGTGATTGCTAATGAGCCCTACCTAATTGACTCGTCCGGATTGCTTCGAGAGTCTCACGCCTCGGCGTACTACGTACGTACCACGGACTGAGGGTCCAACGAATCCAAAGTTTGCAATGTACGTCCCTGCATCGCTTGAGTCGCGCGTTGTAGTCCCCACCCCACACCACTGACTGAATCTGGTAAGCGTCGGAGTGTTCTTTCACAGATTGGGAAACTGATATGGCTTCTGCGATGAAGCTCTGTAAGCAGCACCAGCACCATTGAGATCGAAGCAGGCCTGTCTCGTGGCTGGCAAATTGTCATGGACAACCTGGCGTCTCGTAGCTGGCGATAGCACGGTCGATGAGATGAAGTGTCGTGTAGTAGCCTGTTGCTGGACTCCGTCGAGAGCTTTGGTGCCCGTCCCTCCGACCATCAGACGAACAGATTGTGTAAGCATCAACGTCTCGCAGTTCATTCCAGACACTCCTCCCATCACATCTGCGCTCGACGTCTCCAGCGCTCCGAGGTACCGCCCGACTTTCGGTAGCCCCAACAGAGCGTCAAGACGGTTGTAGATTGTCAACACGGCTGTTGGATGGACTCGAGATCCCGACTCCTTGAACGATCTGCCACCTTTTTCCCGATCCCGAGTAGAACCGATTGAAATGTAGATACAATTCTCTTGTGCGCATACCACGATGGTTGAGCTCGGCCGTTTCATGCGTGCCCGCCTCCTTGTCCTCGAACTCGAGTCGCCACTGTCCTGCTTTAGAGCTGTGCCAGCGCAGGAGCCTAATACGTTGGTCCACGAGGCTCACCGAACCCATGTCGCCATACCTTCGGGTGGGATTCCTGCTCAGGATGGCGAAATAGTCTTTGCCCGCTAGTCGTCGAACGAGAATCCGGCCAAAGTCGACATCAGCAGGCGATGAGGACCATGGAAGGTCAGGCCGCTTGAAGTCAGCGTATTGATCCCGCTCACATGGTCTGAGTAGTGTTCTGTAGTACTCGAGAATGCTGGAGAAAGGGTAGGATCGAATCGGCGGATCCGGCTTTGAGCGAACTATACGGAATGGAATGGGCCTTGGAAGCGACGCTGAAGCCAGCTGGTTTCGTATTCTTACGGAACCTTCGAGGACTGCCTGCCATCGCATGCAGGTATTGCCGGCGAGAAGGATGTCCTGAGGGGGTAGCTTCACGAGGATAAGCTCGAGGAGCTCAGTGATCCCGAAGGTTTTTGCAGCGGCCATAGCAGTATAATGTGGTTGTAATGTCGAAGTGTGTTAGGTTTCGGGAGGGTGCCGAGAAATCCTTCCTTTGAAGAGGCCTTTTTTGTACGGACAATTTGGCTTGGTGCCTTTCCACTGGCTCACGGAAAGGTAAGCATGACCTTCGCAACGGCACAATTGCGAAGCTTACCACATGTAGTCCGAGTGCCTAAGCAACACTATCCACACATGATTGGCAGAACGTGTGAGCAGCGCGGTGTAGCACGAGTCGTCCAAGGTGCAGAATGGCCACTTCATAGAGCTTCACATCGTAGTGGCAGCTCATGCAGTAATCCACGCCTTCTCGTCCACCACAACCTTCCCATCTCCCATCGCCTTCACATCACCATCCTCCTTCAGCGCCGTAGCCTCCTTCTCCTTCCCCTCCTCCTCCTTCGCAAACAACTCCTCCCAGTACTCCTCCCTAAACCCATCCATCAACCCCCCATACCCCGCCCTCACCCACCCCTTCACCCCT